>Ga0210019_1002031_pt1 | contig 20364 bp, 18 predicted proteins | sample CryGeyCG2114_020_2_FD_183969 | JGI IMG/M metagenome (GOLD analysis project Ga0210019, IMG submission 183969) | Groundwater microbial communities from aquifer - Crystal Geyser CG11_big_fil_rev_8/21/14_0.20 (SPAdes) (version 2) | ecosystem: Environmental > Aquatic > Deep subsurface > Groundwater ...
CAAAAGATGTCATAGTCGAAACTACTTTGCCAGGAGTGAATCCTGAACAAGTCGTAGTCAGTGTCGAAGGTGGTGTTCTCACTATAGAAGGTGAAAGTAAAAGAGAACATGAAATAGATGAAAAAAATTATTATCGTAAAGAAGTTCGTAGTGGTTCATTTTTTAGACAAGTAGCTTTACCTGTCCCTGTGCAAGAAGACAATGTAATCGCTGAGTTTGAAGATGGAGTACTAAAAATTACTTGTCCAAAAGCAGATGAAAATAAATCAAAAAAAATAAGTGTGAAGGTTGTTAAAAAGAACAAATAACACGAATGTTAAACAAATTACACTAATTAACTGGCAGTGGTGGACTGAACATTCTAAACTGCTAAGATATTATTAATAATATGGATTTATTAAATATTGAAATAGAAACAGAAAGACTTAGACTAATACCTGTTTCAGAAAAATATCTGGAAGATATATTTAAAGAATTTTCTCCAGAGATTGTTACTTATATGGTTCCAAAACCAGCCGAAAAAATAGAAGAAACCGATACCTTTATTTCTAGCACTATAGAGAATATGAAAAAAGGTGAAGAAATTGTTTTGTCTATTTTGAAAAAAGATTCTGGAGAATTTGTGGGTATTACAGGACTTCATTATATTGATACTCTTCATCCTCATTTTGGGGTTTGGACTAAGAAAAGTTCACATGGTAACAAATATGGACGAGAAGCTTTGCAAGGTTTCAAAAAATGGGCAGATGAAAATATAAAATATGAATATATTGTTTACCCAGTTGATAAAAGAAACATTGCAAGTAGAAAAATAGCAGAAAGTATTGGTGGTGTGATAGAAGACGAATATGAAAAAGTTGGTATGGGAGGTCAACAGCTTGATGAAGTGGAATATCGTATTTATAAAAACAAAAGTGATTAAGTGAAAAAAACTAATTAAAAAATATAAATTAAAATTAAGAAACGCTCAGGGTCTACAGATCCTTCACTGCGTTCAGGATTAAGTAAAAAAACTATGTCAAAAATATTAGGAATCGATTTGGGAACAACCAATTCATGTATGGCTATCATCGAAGGTGGTCAGCCAAAAGTATTAGAAAATAAAGAAGGAAATCGTACTACACCATCTGTCGTTGCTATGTCAAAAACAAGTGAACGTCTTGTTGGTCAGCTTGCTAAGCGTCAAGCTGTAACCAATCCAAGTAATACGCTTTATTCTATCAAGCGTCTTATTGGTCGTCGTTTTGAAGATAAAGAAGTAAAAGATATTATAGAACACTCACCATATACTATTATCAAAGATGGTGATAAACTCAAAATAAAAATGGGGGACAAAGAATATACACCTCCAGAAATTTCAGCTATGATTTTGCAAAAATTAAAAGCAGATGCTGAAGAAAAACTTGGTGAAAAAATTACCGAAGCTGTAATCACTGTGCCTGCTTATTTTGACGATTCACAAAGACAAGCAACAATTGCTGCTGGTGAAATCGCTGGCCTAAAAGTTGCTCGTATTATCAATGAACCAACAGCAGCTGCTTTTGCTTATGGCTTTGACAAAAAAGGTGACCAAAAAATAATGGTTTACGATTTGGGTGGTGGAACATTTGATGTCTCAGTGTTAGATATTTCTCATGATGGTGAACAATCAACAGTAGAAGTATTATCAACCAATGGTGATACTCATCTTGGTGGTGATGATTTTGATAAAAAAATTATGGAATGGATTCTAGAAGAATTCAAAAAAACAGAAGGTATAGATCTTAGTAAAGATCCTTTGTCATTACAACGTGTCAAAGATGCTGCTGAAAAAGTAAAAATTGAATTATCAAGTACTGTAGATGCTGAGGTCAACGAACCTTTCATCACTTCTGGTGCTGAAGGTCCAAAACATTTGAGTTTGAAACTTAGTCGTGCCAAGTTGGAAGAGCTTGTTGCTGATTTGGTAGAAAAAACTATGGGACCAGTTAGAAAAGCTTTGGAAGATGCCAAAATGCAAAAATCTGAAATCAATGAAATTGTGCTTGTTGGTGGTATGACTCGTATGCCTTTGGTACAACAAAGTGTTGAAAAATTCTTTGGTAAAAAACCAAACATTACTGTCAACCCAGACGAAGTCGTTGCTGTTGGTGCGGCTATCCAAGCTGGACAATTGCAAGGTGATTTGGGCAAAGAAATTTTGCTTCTTGACGTCACTCCACTTTCATTAGGACTTGAAACTCTTGGTGGAGTTTGTACCAAGCTTATTGACAGAAATACCACTATTCCAACAAGTAAAACTCAAGTATTTTCTACAGCAGCGGACAATCAGCCAAGTGTAGAAATACATGTTTTGCAAGGTGAACGTGAAATGGCTACTGACAACAAAGCTCTTGGAAGATTTATGCTTGATGGTATTCCTCCATCTCCACGTGGTGTTCCTCAAATTGAAGTAAAATTTGATATTGACGCTAATGGTGTTTTGCAAGTATCTGCTAAAGACAAAGGAACTGGCAAAGAACAATCTATTCGTATTGAAGCTTCTTCTGGTTTGTCAGATGAAGAAATAGAAAAAATGAAAAAAGATGCTGAAGCTCATGCTGATGAAGATAAGAAAAAACGTGAAATGATTGATATCAAAAATACAGCTGACACTATGATCTATACTACCGAAAAAATGATGAAAGATGTAGAAGAAAAAAAGATTGAAGTGACAGAAGAAGAAAAACAAAAAGTAAATGATGCTCTAGTAAAGATGAAAGAAGTAAAAGAAAAAGATGATATAGAAGAAATCAAAAAAGTTTCTGAAGAATTATCTACTGTTGCTCAAGCTATTGGGATGAAGATGTATCAACAAGAGCAAGCTCAAACGCAGAAAGACGCTGACACTACGCAGACAAACGCGGAAGGTAAAACAGAAGAAAAGAAAGATAAAAGTGAATCTGTTGAGGGTGAAGTAGTGGATGATAAGAAATAAGCAAATCTAGCAGAATCAGCAAACACAGCAGATTCAGCAAGTTCCTCCCCTAGTAGGGGAGGTTAGGAGGGGTTTTGTGTAAATGCTCTATACCTAAACTTTAAGAAATACTTTCTAATTGAATAAATATCTTTGCCCTGTCCTAATTTGGACGGGGCAAATGGTTTGTTTAATTGAAGGTATTGGAGTAAAATGTAGACATATATTTTAGATGTCAGGTGTTATAGATAATTATTTTAAGGATGTAATATATTCTTGTCACGGACAAGAAAAGTGGTTCACGTCCTGGAAGGACATAAGATTTTAGGCTGGTACTTTAGTACCAGTAAAAATGTGTTTTATTATGTAGTCCCAGAGGGACGATTGATAAAATTATGTCAGATACATTTTCAAAATTATTTTTTCATGTTGTTTTCAGTACCAAGGAAAGAATAAAATTTCTTAAACCAGATTTGAGAGTCAGACTATTTGAATATATGGGAGGAATAGCTAAAAATAATAATTTTCAAACAGTATTTACAAACGGCATAGATGATCATTTACACACGTTATTATTGCTTAAACCAAATATGGCTGTTTCAAAAGCTGTTCAGCTTTTAAAAGGTGGTTCTTCAAAATGGATACATGATAATTTTTCAGATTTAAAAATGTTTACTTGGCAGAGTGGTTTTTGTGCTTTTTCTGTTAGTCATTCCCAAGTTGAAAAAGTCATTGAATATATTTCAAAGCAGGAAGAACATCACAAAAAAATGGATTTTAAAGATGAATACAAAAAATTATTGAAAATAAATAATATAGATTATAAAGAACAATATTTATTTTGAACACGTAGTTCATCCGTCCCTCTGTGACTTGTTTGTAGAAAATTATAGACAATTAACAAAAAAATCAACTACCTCGTAGCATCGTGCCCAAGGCTGATCAGTCCTCTGGCTGAAGCTGACGAGATATGAGAAGGAATCCTGACTTAGTCGGGATAGCAAGAGCTATGGGGAATTAAAACCTCTCGTCCGCCTTGCCGTGCACTCCTTTGGCTGTGAGCGGATTAAATTAGCTAAAATTATTTTATGGACAATTCACAATCACAAAATGAAAATAAAGGCATTCAAATAAAAGTAACTGATGAAGTATTGGCTGGAAAATATTCTAATATGGCACAAATCTCTCACAATAGAGAAGAATTTGTGCTTGATTTTATAACAATTTTGCCACCAGCAGGAACACTGAATTCTAGAATAATCATGAGTCCAGGACACTACAAAAGAATGATCAAAGCTATGCAAGAAAATTTGCGTAGGTGTGAAGAAAGTTTTGGAGAAGTAAAAGAGTCTAGTGAGCCTGAGACTATTCTTGGTTTTCCTGTTAAGTAAACTAGTAAGAATTAAGGATTAAGTAATAAGTAATAAGTATTAAGAATTATTCAATAATAAAATGTCAGATTTAAGGAAATAGAACTCCCTATAATCTCTGCCACAGGGATGGGTTCACAAACTTTTAAAGATTTGTTGGTTTGGCAAAAAGCTCACAAAATGGTTCTTGAAGTATATAAAGTGACGTCTAATTATCCGAAACATGAACTTTTTGTGCTTATTAGCCAGATTAAACGCGCTACAATATCTGTACCTGCAAATATTGTTGAAGGCTTTAGAAGGGTAGGAAATCAAGATAGTATAAGATTCTATAATATTTCTGATGCTTCTTTAGAAGAATTAAAATATCACATGTTTTTATCAAAGTATTTCTTTAATGATGGATGAAGTAGGTAGATTGTTATATGGTTGGATCCAAAGTCAAAAAAAATCTTAATTCTTAATTCTTAATTGTTATTACTTATCAAAAAATATGTCCAAAGACTATTACAAAATTCTCGGTGTTGATAAAGGAGCTAACAAAGACGAAATCAAAAAAGCTTTTCGTAAACTTGCTCACGAACATCATCCTGATAAAAAGACTGGTAATGAAGAAAAATTCAAAGAAATAAATGAAGCTTTTCAAATATTAGGTGACGATACCAAGCGTGCACAATACGATCAATACGGCTCTGATTTTGAACAACAGGGCGGATTTGGTGGTGGTATGAATTGGAACGACTTTATGCGTCAGGCCAGAAGTAGTGGCGATTTTGGAGGATTTTCCGCCCAAGGCGGATCCGCCTGGGGCGGAGACGGTATAGACTTAGGTGATATCTTTGGCGATATTTTTGGCGGAGGTGGTAGAAGGTCTTCTAGACAAGCCAAAGGTAGTGACATTCAAGTTAGTGTCGAACTAGAGTTTCGTGAAGCTATTTTTGGGATAGAAAAAGAAATCCGATTAACAAAAAATAATGCTTGTGATGTATGTAGTGGTAGTGGTGCTGAGCCTGGCTCTGGTACAGAAACTTGTAGTGAATGTCGTGGTCAAGGTCAAGTAAAACGTGTGCAACAGACAATATTGGGTGCTATGCAGACTGTAGTTACTTGTCAACGTTGTCAGGGTGCTGGTCAAATTCCCAAGAAAGTTTGTAAACATTGTAATGGCAAAGGTGTTACACGTACTGAATCAAAATATAAAGTAAAAATTCCCGCTGGTATTGCTGATGGTGAAATGATTCGTCTTACCGGCAAAGGTGAAAGTGCTGGAGTAGGTAGTGTGGCAGGTGATTTGTATGTGCGTGTGCATGTACGTAGTGAAAAAGGTTATGAAAGACAAGGTTTTGATATTTTTACAGAAATTAATATTTCTTATCCGCAAGCAGTGCTTGGTGACAAAGTAGAAATAGAAACTCTCGAAGGTAAGAAAAAATTAATTATTCCCGAAGCTACGACTTCTGGACAAAAATTCAAATTGAAAGCGCTTGGTGTACCAAGATTACAGCGTAGTGGAAGAGGGGATCAATACGTGACAGTGATTATTGATGTGCCAAAGAAGGTTGACCGCAAAACTAAAAAATTACTTGAAGACTTGAAAGACATGTTATAAATCATTCTGGTCAGTTGGATCAGTGTTCTATCTAGACAACAGTGATTAGATTGCACACAGATTAAACAGATCTAACAGATGAAAACTGATAATATAAAACTCCGTGATTAGTGGAGTTTTTTGTTACGTGATATGTGTTACGTGTTATGTGAATCAAGAACTTTATTCACCTCCGCATCAGCTTCTTTATTGCCTACACGTAAAATATGTTTGATTGTTACTTTTTTGAATTGTTGCATTTCATTCCAAGCTTTGATAAAAAGTTTTTGAATTGTAGGTTCTTTTACTTTCCACTTTCTGTTTAATTGTTCGCAAACAAGCTTGCTGTCAACTATACAATCTACTTCGTCAGCGCCCAGCTCTTTGGCTTTTTTTAGACCAGAAATAATAGCCATGTATTCAGCATAGTTATTAGTTTGTTTACCTAAATATTCACCATAGTTGGCGACATTTTGTCCTTCTTCATTTTTGATAACAATGCCTGTGGAGGAAGGTCCTGGATTACCACGTGAACCACCGTCGGTGTATATATGTAATTTCATAGGGTAATATAATCTCGAAGCGTAGCGAGAGATCTTTCTCAGCAAACGCTATTTTAATTAATTAATCGTTAATTGATTCTAAAAGACTGCAGAATCAATTAGCATTTTTGTTTTCCTAAAAATTTTTGTTTAGGAAAGATCCCTCGTCGTATTTTCGACTCGGGATGATTTACGCAAATCCACAATCGTCAACTGTAACTCTCTATTTCCATTCCATTCATTCAAATCTATTTCAAATACTATATCTATTTTATCACCAATCTTCAAAAGTTTACACCAGTTAATTTCGCCAGTTTTATCGCAGAGACTCCAGCCAATTGTTTTGCGAATTTTGTTGTCTTGTTTGACTGTCAATTTCAAGTGTTTAGCTTCTTTGCCGACTGTGGTCATATCAAAAATTTCTACGTCACGGGCTAGATATTTTGGTCTGTCGTTATTCATCCCAAAAGGTTTGAATTGATCGAGTAAATCAAAGAGTTCCCAATCAACTTCACTGAGTCGGAGTTCTGCATCAATTTTGATAGTTGGTTGCATGTCTAGATTTTTGGTTTTTTCGTTGTAGAACTCTATTAGATGAGCTTTGAAATCTTCTAGTTTTTCTTTGCTAGCAAGAGTAAAGCCACAAGCCATTGGGTGTCCACCATATTTGGAGAATAAGTCTGGTTTTGCTTGAAAAGTTTCTATAATATTGAAACCCTCAATACTTCTACCAGAACCCATTATTTCTTTTTCATTTTCTGACATTACCAAAGTTGGTTTGTAATATTTTTGCACTATTTTTCCAGCAATCAGACCGACGAGTCCGCCTGGCCAGCCTTTACCTACGACAAATAGTACTGGTTTGTCCAGCTGGTCTAATTCAATTTGTTCAATGGCTTTTTTGAGTAGCTCTTCGGTGATTTGTTGTCTTTCTTTATTATTTTGGTCTAGTTCAAAAGCTAAGTCCACAGCGTCAGTTGCTCTTTCAGACATCATCAAGTTATAAGCTACATTAGCATGTTTTATTCTGCCTGCTGCATTTATTCTAGGCGCAATTTGAAAACCAATAGTGTAAGCATCAAGATCCTTCTTTTTGCTACCATCTTGCTCCATTAGTCTGGTTTCCAAAAAAAGTTTTTGTAATCCTAGTCTTTTGCTTTTGTTCAAAACAATCAGACCATATTTTGTCAAGGTTCTCGATTCGCCAATCAGTGGCACCATGTCGGCCACGCTAGAAATAGCTACCATATCTAATAACCATTTCTCGTGAGCTTCATGTTTTTCACCATTAGCTAGTAATTCATTTTTTTCTTCGTGTTTACTAAGCAAAGCTTGCATTAGTTTGAAAGCGACACCACCTCCAGACAAATTTTTGTCAGGATAAGGTTCACCTTCAATCTTGGGATGAATTATCGCAAAAGCTTTGGGAAGTTGTGGAGGAATAGTGTGGTGATCGGTAATAATCACATCTATTTTTTGCTCGCCCGCAAAATCTACTTCTTTGGTATTACTAATGCCACAATCACAGGTGATGATAAGTTTGGCTCCATCATCTTTCAATTCTTTTATTGCACGATTGTTTAGTCCATAGCCATCAGTTTCACGGTGGGGGAGAAAAGCGTCGACATTGTCATAGCCCATGGCTTGAATAGTAGAAACAAGAATTACAGAAGCAGAAACTCCATCAGCATCATAATCACCGTAGACAATTATTTTTTCATTTTTGTCTATTGCTTTCATTATTCTTTTCACAGCTTTTTTCATGTCTTTGAAAAGATAAGGATCATGAATATCTTGACTGTAATCTGGATTCAAAAATTCGTCTATATCTTTTTGAATACGCATGTTTCTGTGGTACAACAAAGAAGCTACGACTTTTGGTAATTCGGGGAATTCTTCAAAAAAAGATTGAGGAGGGATTCCTAGTATTTTCCAGACTTTTTGCATAGGGACCGTTACATCCCGAAGTCGGCGAAGCACGACGAGGGATCTTTCCTAAGATTTAATGTGTTTGTTTAATAAATAGTTAATTGATTCTGAAAGACTTTTCTAAATTCATAGTTCATAGGGTCTACAGACCCCTCGCTCCGCTCAGGGAGTTTATCGTTAATTGATTCTGCAGAATTTCAAAAAATATTTGTAAAAACTGTTTTAATTTATTTTATATCCTCAGGGTCTATAGATCCCTGCCCTCGTTCCTCGGGTTCGGGATTTTTTTACTAAAAAGTACTAAACATTGGCATGACAGTGAAAAACAACATTGCAATGACAGCGATGATAGAGATTATAGTCCAAAGGACTTTCATTTTTTTTGATCCGTACATATTGTAAATTTTACAAGACCTACAAGGCTTTTGAATTAATAAATTTTACCTTTTTAAAACTGCTAAATAAGCTTCAGTTGGAATCGTTACTTTTCCTTTACCCATAGTCATCATTTTCTTTTTACCTTTCTTTTGTTTTTCTAATAATTTTCTTTTACGGGTAACATCACCGCCATAGAGTTTGGCAGTTACATCTTTACGAAGAGCTGAAATCCTTTCGCCAGCAATAATTTTACCACCAATAGTTGCTTGAATTTTGATGACAAACTGTTGTTTTGGCAAAGTATCTTTGAGTGAACCAACAATTTTTTTACCAATTTTGTAGGCTTCATCTTCCCAGACTAGAGTGGAAAGAGCTTCAACTGGTTCGTCAGCAATAAGAATATCCAATTTTACTACTTTGGTTTTGCGATAATCTTTGAATTCATAATTAAGTGAACCATAACCACTTGTCACAGTTTTTAATTTATCATAAAAATCAGTAATAAGGGAAGCTAGAGGTATTTCATAATGAAGCATCGCACGTTGGTCACGACCACTACTAAGATATTCAGTATTGGAATAAATTCCTTTACGTTCGGCAACAAGACCCATGACATTGCCAATAAAAGCTTCTGGAGTAATAATATCTACGTTCATCCAAGGTTCTTCGATATGTTCAATTTGTTGGACTTCTGGCAAATCTTGTGGACTTTTGACAATAATATCGTCACCTTTGGTTTTGAAAACATGATAAGCCACACTTGGTACTGTGGCAATAATATTTATACCAAATTCACGCCAGATTCTTTCTTGAAAAATTTCTAGATGCAACATACCTAAGAAACCACAACGAAAACCAAAGCCCAGTGCTTGAGAATGTTCTGGTTCATAAAAAAGAGATGAATCGCTTAATTTCAATTTGTCTACAGCTTCACGTAAAGAATTGTAATCATCACCTTCTTGGGGAAAAATTCCCGCAAAGACCATAGGTTTGACTTCTTTGTAGCCGGGTAGTTGTTCTGGAGCAGGATTTTTTTCTAGAGTAATTGTATCACCAACACGGACATTATCCAGTTCTTTTAAGCCCGTCACTACAAAACCTATTTGTCCATTTTCTAGAAGTTGGTCAGAGTTCATGTTTGGAGAATAATGACCTAGGTCAAGAATTTCGGCATGTTTGTCTGTACTCATAAACACAATTTTGTCACCCTTTTTTAGTTCACCTTCTTTGACACGAACAGAAGCAACTACACCACGATAATCATCATAAAAAGAATCAAAAATAAGTGCTCTAGTTTGGGTAGTGTTTTCTTGTGGATGAGGTACACGTTTGATGACTTCTTGTAACAGGTTTTCTACACCCTCACCAGTCTTACCAGAGCAAGCCAAGATTTCTTTTTTTTTACATCCTAATAAATGAATAATTTCTTCACTAACTTTTTCGACGTCAGCATTTGGTAAATCAATTTTATTTAAGACTGGAATTATTGTTAGATTTTGTTCTATTGCTAGATACAAGTTTCCAATAGTTTGGGCTTGTACACCTTGGGTAGCGTCAACAAGAAGGATAGCACCTTCGACAGCTGCCAGTGAGCGAGATACTTCATAAGTGAAGTCCACGTGGCCAGGAGTATCAATAAGATTAAGATTAAATTCTTTATATTTCATTCTAACTGGTTGCAATTTGATAGTGATACCACGTTCTTGTTCAATATCCATTTGGTCAAGAAGTTGGGCGTGCATATGACGTTTGTCAACAGTATTGGTGATTTCTAAGAAACGGTCAGCCAGCGTGGATTTGCCGTGATCAATGTGAGCGATAATACAGAAATTGCGAGTATTATTTTTTGTCATAATTTATACAAAGTTACGGGGATATCTTAGCAGTTTTTTTGTCTTTTGGCAATGCTTGACAAAAAGGCTATTTTGTGCTATGTTGTCTGGTTCCCCTGTGCGCTGTGCCAGAGGGAAATTTGGTGTGAGGGAGCGTCAAATGTCTAGAAGAGATGAGCTTGGGAATGAGGGGTGGAAACTCCTCAACCATAGTTTTCCGACTCCTCGGGAAATGGTCGAGGCCTTCAATGTGTTCCGTAAGGAACATAAAGGAGAATGTATCGAGTTCACTGAGTACGATCTCGCCGAGCTTGACTTGGCAGGGATTGATTTCAGTGGAATGACGTTTAACAGTGTCTCGTTCCACAGGACAGTTCTCACCGATGCTGATTTCTCTGGTGCTTACCTGTACGACTGTGGCTTAGAGAACTTGAACCAGCCTGCAGCGATGTGGGCCACGGTGAAGGGACTCGACACCGTCTGGGGTTTGCCCCACGGCATCTTCGCCAACGCAGTAGCCGCAGGCTGGACGAAGGCAGAGAAGTAGACAAATACTGCTCGCCTCGTTCAAGCGGAACTGACATTGTAGGCCGACACACAACACGTGTGTCGGCCAATATCTAAAAAACACGAGCAAATCGTGTTTTTTAAGTGCCAAAATTTGCAATATGTTCAAGTGATTAGGTGATAAGGTGGTCCAGGTGAACTACTGGGCAATATCAGTCTGTACATTACGTAGTTTGAGCCATCTTTTCTTTAGACTCTCTCCAAATAAGCGCATTTCCCGGAGTTTCAATTGATGACAAATAAAACCATAAATCAAGAGACCTATTGTAGCAGAAATGCTCATTTGAAGCAATATACCCCAGAATTTGTCCATGTTGACGAGTAAGGAAAGACCATATTTCATAAATTGAATAGAAAAGGCCATGATGACGGCTGAAATCAAAATTTTTATCACAGAAACAAATATTTTGGCTTCTTGTAATGTGCCAAGTTTGTTTCTAAGTAATAGCCACAAAAGACCAAATTGGAAAACTTGACTAAAAGAATAAGCAATAATAAGTCCGATGATGCCATAAATGTGAGATAGATAAATTGCCATAATGACATTTATAATATCTGTAATTATACTTGTAGTGAGAGGTGTGAGAGTATCTTGCAAAGCATAAAAAGATCTGGCTAATACTGGTATCAGACTTTGGGCAAAAAGAGAAAAAGCAAAAACACCAAGAGCTGTAAATGTAAGTGTGGTTGCTTCCCAGTCAAAACGTCCGGTACCAAGTATCAAACGGACGATTTGCGCCCTCAAGAGGAACATGATGACTGTGATAGGAATTATCAAAAATAAGATTTGTTTGGTGGTTTCAGAAATATGGCCAATGATTTTTTTTGTTTCATGGTTGTTGGCCATTTGTGAAAGAGCTGGGAAAATAGCAATAGCAAAAGAAAAACCAATAATGCTAGTGGGCACAGATTGGATATTGTCAGCAAAATTGAAAATAGAAAGACTCCCAGAAGCTAAAGTAGAGGCAATAATAGTGATAGCTAAAAAATTGATTTGTCTGGTCGCCATGCCAATCGTACGTGGCAACATCAGTTTGGCAATTTTTCTAACATATTTATTTTTCCAATCAAAGATTGCTTGATAATGGAAACCGTGTTGGACAAAAGTCGGTATTTGAATTAGTAAATGAAATAAAGCGCCCAAAACTACGCCTATAGCCAGACCAATGTTGCCAAACAATGGTACCAAAAATATTGCGCCAATAATAATACCAAGATTGTACATGATAGGAGAGAGAGAATAGATAAGAAAAGATTTGAAAGATTGGAGGACACCGCTGACAATACTACTGATACCAAGTAAAATTGGACTAATAAACATTATTCTACTAAGGGTAATAGCTAGTTTCAATTTTTCTTCAGAAAATCCTGGAACCAAAAGTTTTAGAAATTGTGGTGTAAAAATAATAAGTAAACTACAACTAATAATCAACAATAATCCCAAAATATTGATCATAGCATTGGTTACTTTCCAGGCTTCTTTTTTGTCTTTGTCCATGAGTTCTACAAAGACGGGAATAAAACCAGCAGACAAAGCTCCAACAATAAGCAAATTAAAAACAAGATCGGGGATTTTGAAAGCAGCATAGTAAGCATCCATAATGTCTCCTGCTCCAAAATAGTGAGCAAAAATACGATCACGCAAAAGAGCAATAATTTTGCTGACAAAAGACGCAGTACCAATGACAATGGCTGCGCCGGTGATAGTGTGAGATTTTCTACTTAAAATATCTTTTAGCATTGTTTTTCAATTTGATTTTTTTAGATAAAACATTTGTTCACTTAACTGATTCTGCTGACAAATTGTTTCTGCTGTTATAATAATTTTCTTTTTTTCATGACAAAAATCAGGAATAATATAAAAGATGTAATTGCTAAAAAAAGTCCCCAGACAAAAGCAGGACTGTGAGCATAAGGCAAACCCTCAATATTCATACCATAAATACCAGAGAGCAATGTCAAAGGTAATAAAGAAACGGAGATAACTGTTAGAAGAGTAATTATTTTGTTGGTTTTTTGATTGATAATGGACTCAACAGTGATATGTAAACCTTCCAAAATTTCTTTGTAAGTATCTACTATAACCCATAATTTGTCTAAAAAATCTTTGATATCATCAAAATAAGGACTAAGAGATTCATCCAAAAACGTCTTTCTAGTATTTGATAGAGAAGAAATAATAAATCTTTGTGGATCCAAAATCCTTTTTAGATTCAAAACATTTCGGCGGTAAATTGCAAGTTCGTGGATAATATTTTTATCAGGCTTGTCATCAAAGACTTCATTTTCAACATTAGAAATTTGTTTGCCAAGGTTGTCTATCATAGTTCTACTTTGACTAAACAATTCTTCCAATATTTTGTAGAGCAAATAACCAGAACTTTTGTGTATCCATTCATTTCTAGTTTTACGATTGTTCATGGATTTGTAGAAAAAATCTTTGATATCTTTGTTTTTACCATGCTGGATTGTGATCAGGTAATTTGGTCCTACAAAAATATCTATTTCATGAGCCAATACTCTTTTGTTTCCATCTTTCCACTGTGGAAAATGGACAACCAAAAAGAGATAATCTTTGTAAGTATCAAGTTTTGGATTTTGGCTTTCACTTTTGATATCCTCAATGTCTAGTTGGTGAAATTTGAAATTTTTTTTCAAAAATAACAAAGCCTCATCATTGACACTGCTGATGTTTGTCCAAGTAAGGTCTGCTTGTTTGATTTGTTTGACTGACATTTTGTTAAGTTATAAAGTTTGTAAAGTTGAAAGTTTAGGAAGTTTTTTATTCAGTAGGCAAATTGACAGTCACTGACATGTAGTCAGTATATTTGGTATTTTGGCTGTCTATTGTATAGACTACGCCAGTTATGTTTTCTGGGTTTTCTGAAAAGGTAAATTCTTTGATATCTTTACTGTTGCTTTCTTGTCCTATTTCAAAACCTTTTTTTTGTAGTTCTGTTTTGTAATATTCCAATAAGAAATTTTGGCTAGCATCCAGCTCTATCCATTCTATTTTGTAAACATCTCTTTCGTCAGATAAAGGTTTTTGCATAAAGGCTACTAGCTTATCAATATTGTTCATTTCTTCGCCTTCTGGTTTTGTTTTAGGAATGTATTTGAAATTTTTATCAAAGTAAATTATAAATGGGGACAAAACTAGTTTTGGTAAAAAGGCCGCTCTTTCTATCTTAGTACTTTTTTCTTTGCCAGAAGTATGCGTAATTTTTTCAATATTACTTACGTCATAAATAGGAATTTTACTCGTAAAACTTATGGGCAAATCTTTTAATTCTTTGGTTGAAGGACCAAAAGCAAACTTCAATAAAATAATTGAAATTACAAAAAGTATGGTAAAACAACCACAACCAGTAGCACAAGTAGATTTGAGACAGGATCTTTGCTTACTTAATTCTTCAATTGGAGGCTCTTTTATTTTGATTTTGTCTATTTCTTGGCGCATATTTTATGGGAGCATTATAGCAAAAAAACTTTGATTTGTACAGTATGTTTTATTTTGATACAATATATTATATCATGTAGCTTACAAGGCCTACAGGGCTTACAAAGCTTACAAGGCTTTTTTGTTTTTTGTAAGCCTCATAAGCCTGGTGAGCTTTGTAAGCACTTTGTATAACTAGATAATGTTTTAAAGCAATATTTTTTTAAAAATAATATTTTAAGTATAAAAATTTTATGAATATACACTTTAGTGGAGCAGATAGAGAGGTTACTGGCTCTTGTCATCTTCTAGATACTGGCAAGATGAAGATTCTTATTGATTGTGGTATGTTTCAGGGTGGAGATTTCAACGAAGGGCTCAATCATGATTCTTTTCCTTTTGACCCAAAAGAAATTGATGTTTTGCTTGTTACTCACGCTCATTTAGATCATATTGGGCGTATTCCCAAACTTGTCAGAGATGGTTATGGTGGCAAAATTTATGCGACCAAAGGCACAAAAGATTTGATGCCTCTAATTTGGTATGATGCTTACAATATTATGTCTTATGATAATCGTAAATTTGGTTATCCTGTTTTGTATGATGAGACAGATGTAGCTGAAGCTCAAGCACTTTGTCATGGATTGAATTATCATGAGGAATTGGATCTTGGCAATGGCGTCAAAGCAGTTTGGAAAGATGCTGGGCATATTTTTGGTTCAGCTTTCATAGAAATTACGGTTGATGGTAAAAAATTTGCTTTTTCTGGAGATATTGGCAATGAAAATGTGCCAATTTTGCAAGATACTGAAAATCTCAGTCTAGATGTGGACTATGTAATTTGTGAATCTACTTATGGTAATCGTATTCACGAAGGTGTAGTAGTCAGAAAAAGTATTATATCTGATTTGATAATCAATGCTGTCAAACGTGGGGGTACAATCATGGTTCCAGCTTTTTCGCTAGAACGTACTCAAGAATTTCTTTATGAATTGAACGAACTTAGTGAGTATGATCATACTTTACCAAAAGTTCCAATCTTTTTGGATAGTCCTTTGGCTATTGATGCTACCAAGGTTTATAAAAAGTATCCAGAATATTATGATGCTGAAGCCCAAAAATTACATTTGGCAGGTGATGATTTCTTGGATTTCCCTCAGCTTCAAGTTACCTATAGTAAGAGAGATTCTATGAAAATAAATCATACTCCAGGTCCCAAAATGGTGATTGCTGGCGCTGGTATGATGAATGGTGGTAGAATATTACATCATGCTCTTAGGTATTTGTCAGATCCTAATTCCACACTTATTATCGTTGGTTATCAGGCTTATGGTACTTTGGGTAGAAAAATTTTTGAAGGTCAAAAACATGTCAAAGTAATGGGTACAGATGTTGATGTTAGGTGTGAAATAAAAGCCATTGGTGCTTTGTCAGCTCATGGTGATCAATCAAAATTGTTGAATTGGCTTGGCACTTGTAAAAAAGTCAAAAAAATTTTTTGTGTTCATGGTGAAGACGATGCTTTGACTACTTTTGCAGATAAAATAAAAAGTGAATTAAAAAAAGAAGCTCATATTGCGAAGTATGATGAGGTAGTGAAGGTATAAAAAGGCCTGAAAGGCTGGAGATGCTTAAAAAGCTTAAAAAGGCTTGAAAATTTTTAATTTAAATAATATGTCGGAACAAGAATTGTCTAGAGAGCAAATAGCTAGAAGACAAGAGTTGGAAAAGAAAATTTTTCAATTATTAAGCAATAGACCTGGTCTTCGTTTACAAGAATTAGTAGAAATTTTGGATGCCGAAGAATTTTTAGTGCGTGTAAAGGGAGGTTTGCAATTCAAATTTAAAGAATATTCTAATTCTTTATTGGAAAAAGAAGTAAAAACTGGTGTAAAAAGTATTTTACCGACAGATGTAATAAATGTTGACAAAGTTATCATACCATCACGAGGGGGTGAAATTTTGACAGGTAGTGGTGAAGAACTGGAAGAAAAGAAAATAATACCAAGAACAAGATATTTGATGGAAGTTTTGTCAGACTTAGGCATAGAGTATAGTGTGGAAACTGGTAAACTTGATAAAAATATGTTTAGAAGTAGAGGATATCAAATTTTTGTTATTCCAGAAAAGAAAAAATTAATTTTTGTGAACAATGAAGAAGGACACGCAACGAGGATAGTGCATGGATTTAGAGATTTTGACCAAAATGATAAATTTGGGGTAATAGAAAAAGATATTATTGATTATTTATCGGATTTAAATGTGGATGAGTTGGACTTAGATGAAAGTATAATTGTAGAAAAAATAAATTATCCGGGTAATGAAGAAGAATATAAACAAAAAATGAAAGAAGCTGTTTTGTTTGTTCTCACGAAGAAAAATACAGAAATGTTTGATCCTAAAGAAAAAAAGAAAGGAAAGTGTGGAAATATGAAGAATTAAAGGAAGTTGTTAAAAAAATTGGTATCACGACTTCTCATCAGTATGCCAATAAGTATTCCTCATATGGTTGGCCATTTTATCAGACTATTCAAAAAATGCCAGAGTGGGAAGGTTGGGATAAATTTCTTGATAGAGAACCCAAAAAAGAATGGATATATGAAGAATTAAAATTAGCTATAAGGAAAGTTGGTGTAAAATCTTCTAAGAAATATCAAAATATGACTCCTTCAAAAGGTTGGCCTGCTGTATAAGGAACTTGCCAGAGTGGGAAGGCTGGGATGAATTTCTTGGTCAAAAAAAGTAATCAATTTATTTTATGAGTTTCAAACTAAAATCCTCCTACAAACCCGCTGGCTCTCAGCCTGAAGCTATCAAAGAACTTGTTTTAGGTTTGGGCAAAGAATACAAAAATCAGACTTTGCTTGGTGTGACTGGTTCTGGTAAGACTTTCACCGTCGCCAACGTGATTGAAAAAGTTCAGATGCCGACACTCGTGATTGCCCACAACAAGACTTTGGCAGCTCAGCTTTGTAATGAATTTCGTGAATTTTTTCCCGACAACGCGGTAGAATATTTTGTGTCATATTATGATTACTACCAGCCGGAAGCCTACATGCCGGGCAGTGATACTTATATAGAAAAGGAAGCGCAGATAAATGAAGAAATAGATAGGCTTCGTCATGCTTGTACTCAAGCTTTGATTACTCGCAACGACGTGATTGTCGTCGCTTCAGTGTCGGCTATTTACAATCTTGGTAATCCACTAGATTATGAAAAGACTGTTTTGCATTTGGAAGTCGGACAAAATCTAGATAGACGAGGTATGCTTGAGAAACTTATTTCTATGCAGTTTGACCGCAATGACACCGAGCTAAAGCGCGGACAGTTTCGTATGCGTGGACAAGTTTTTGAGATTATGCCTGTCAACGAAGAGCTTATTTATCGTTTTGAGATTAGCGACAAGATAGATTTGATAGAAATTGTGGATCCAATCACGCGCAATGTGAAAGCGAATAGTAATGATGCTTGGTTTTTTCCAGCCAAACATTATGTGATAAACGAAGCTGAACAAAATCAGGCTTTTCAAACTATTTCAAGTGAATTGGAAGATAGACTTGCGACTTTCAAAAAACAAGGCAAAGCTCTTGAATATGAAAGATTGAAACGCAAAGTAAAATATGATTTGGAAATGATCAAAGAAGTTGGTTATTGTAATGGTATTGAAAATTATTCTCGTCATTTTGATGGACGCAAAGAAGGGGAGCCAGCTTTTACTCTCATAGATTATTTCAAATATGCAGCCGGAACCTCACCCGCTGGGACTGCGTCGTCCCAGTCGACCTCTCTTAATAGGAGAGGTGTTGATGTTGCCAAAAACAAGGGCTTTCTCACTATTATAGACGAGTCACATGTCACTCTTCCACAAATTCGTGGTATGTATGCCGGCGACCGTGCTCGTAAAGAAAATCTAGTAGAGCATGGTTTTCGCTTGCCAAGTGCACTAGACAATCGTCCTTTGATGTTTGAAGAGTTTAGTCAAAGAATCCAAAAAACTATTTTTGTGTCAGCTACACCTTCTGTTTTTGAGATTGAACAAAGTGGTCAAGTCGTCGAACAAATTGTCCGTCCGACTGGTCTTATTGATCCTGAAATTGTTATTTGTCCAGTTACCGGTGGTAAGGTTCTCCCCCTACTAGGGGGAGTTAGAGGGGGTCTGCAAGAGAATAAAAACGTTGTATCTCACGATGAACCCCACCCAACCTCCCCTACGAGGGGAGGAGTTTCTCGGTCTCAAATTGATGACGTCATCGAGCGTATTCAAGATAGAGTTAAGAAAGGAGAACGTGCTTTGGTTACGACACTGACCAAACGTATGGCTGAAGATTTGTCAGACTATCTCAAAGAACAAAAAATAAAAGTAGAATATTTGCATAGTGATATCAAGACTATAGAGCGTATTGATATTATTACCAAACTGCGTAAAGGTGAAATAGACGTCATAGTCGGTGTCAATTTGCTTCGTGAGGGCTTGGATATTCCAGAAGTCTCACTTGTGGCAATTCTTGATGCTGATAAAGAAGGTTTCCTTCGTAATGAGACTAGTCTAGTGCAGACGATTGGTCGGGCTGCTCGCAATGTCAATGGTCAAGTAGTAATGTATGCCGATGAGATGACCAAATCGATTGATAAGGCTGTTTCTGAGACCAAGAGACGTCGTCTGATTCAGCTGACTTACAACAAAGAACATAATATCACTCCAAAAACTATTGAGAAAAATATTCGTAATATTCTAGAAGAATTTGGGTTGACTAGTACTAGTGTCAAAAATACTAAAACAAAAATAAATCGTAGAGGTGGTAGTATTTTGAATCTAGATATTATGGGTGATGCTAGACCTCTCAAAGAGATTATCAAAGAAAAAGAATTTAAGATGCGGGAAGCGGCGACTAAATTGGAATTTGAGCTTGCTGCGATTTTGAGGGATGAAGTGAGGGAGTTGAAGGCGAGAGAGAAGACTGGGGATAATAAAAAGTCTAGTAAGTTGAAGAAATAAAATTGTTATATTGTTACATTGTCGTATTGTCGTATTGTCATATTGTCCCATTGTGGTTTTTAATTTGAAATAGGAGTGGCGAACGTCAGTTCGCCAAGTTTAGTAGATAGGGCGAACTGACGTTCACCACTCCTTATATTTTTTGAACAATTTTTACATAAAAAACCGAGCTAAAATCACTTGGTTTTTTAGTTATCCACAGTAAGTAGTATTTATTTATTTATTTATTTATTTATTTATTTATTTATGTTATCTTTTAATAGTTAGGTTTAATTAATATAATTATTTAATTTTATGCCTGAAAGAGAAGATATTTTTCAACAAATGGATCGTTCTAAATCTAGTAAAGAAAACAGATCAAAAGTTATGGAAATATTAAGAAATGAAGTTGTTACTTTTGAGGAAGTAGAAGATTTAATAAACAAAGGTTTTTCGCAATTAGTTATTGTTAGTTTGGGAGAAGGGTCACTTGATGCAGATCCTGATATGGTTTCTAAAATATGCGATAGGTTAAAGGATGCTGATTGGTTAAGTATTTATACTATTTCTGTTATTTCTGGACGCTATCCAGAAGCCTTTGAAAGACAAAATATCGATAAAAAACGTGTACTTCTTAATTATATTAATAAAGCAGCAAATCTTGGTTATTTAGATAAATACATGTTCGTATAATAAAAGCATACCAAATATGGTATGCTTTTACAAGCGAGATCCGCGTATCGCCGTGTTGGGGTTTGTGTCCCCGTCGCTTAACGTGTGGCCTCCTTTTTAAGTTCAATAAGCGGATA
>Ga0210019_1002032_pt1 | contig 20356 bp, 25 predicted proteins | sample CryGeyCG2114_020_2_FD_183969 | JGI IMG/M metagenome (GOLD analysis project Ga0210019, IMG submission 183969) | Groundwater microbial communities from aquifer - Crystal Geyser CG11_big_fil_rev_8/21/14_0.20 (SPAdes) (version 2) | ecosystem: Environmental > Aquatic > Deep subsurface > Groundwater ...
CTTTTGACTCAATCAAGGGGGCAGGAGGTGTGTTTCTAAAGTGTCTACTAAATGGGGTACACATCACCGACGGAGAAAAATCCGTTCTGGTTTCCGAGAGAAATCCCGGAGTCCTCGCGGCCATGGTGTATTCCGCTCGCAACGGAAAAAGGCGAGTGGAGGTGGTCAGTCTAGCCGCTCAAAGAAAAGCCGAGCGAGCTTTCTCGGAGGAGAAGATCTGAAGATGCTTTAGGGCCGAGGCGGAGAGACCCGCCTCGGCCCTAAAATTCGCCGGAGTCTTATTCAAAGGTTGATTTAGAAAAAAAGCTTGATATAATCCGGATGACTGAAAAGAGTCAAAGATAAAAATAGATATGGCAAATATTCTGCCGATAATACAAATAATCCTGGCCGTCTTTCTTTCGGCCGGAATTCTGCTTCAGCAATCTGACGCCGGCCTTGGAAGCGCTTTTGGCGGAGGAGACGGGGGGGGGAGCCGCACCAGAAGAGGCGCGGAAAAAACGCTTTTTAACCTGACCCTCATTGTGGCCGTTCTTTTCGTCGTCTCGGCATTTATCGCCCTTGTCATTTAAGTCTCCTTGTTATAATCTTATAACCATAAGCTGGAACTCCTTACCTCGTCGAAGGAAATCCCTTTCTTCAGAACCCGAAGGATAAAGTATGCTCAAAAAGAAAATAAACATTGGTATTTTGGATAAAATCCAAAAGACGATGGATGGTTTTAATTTTTATGAAAAAACCATTCTTTACGCTCTTTTGGCGGCGCTCTCGGCCAGCACTCTCATTACTCTGGTCAAAATCTCAAACCGCGTAAGTTTGGAGATTCCAAGAAGCGGTGGAGAAATAACGGAAGGCGTCATCGGCTCGCCGAGATTTATCAATCCGCTTCTGGCCATTTCCGACGTGGATAGGGACCTGACAAGCCTGGTCTATTCCGGATTGATGAAAGCCACTCCAGAGGGAGAGCTTATCGGAGATTTGGCGGAAAAATATGAGGTCTCGGAAAATAGATTAAGATATGTTTTTTACATAAAAGAAAAAGCCGTCTTCCACGACGGAGTTCCCGTCACCTCGGACGATGTCGTCTATACCGTAGGGCTTGCCAAGAACGACCTTCTTAAAAGCCCAAGAAGAGCGACTTGGGAGGGAATCGGCGTGGAAAAAATAGACGAGAGAACGGTGGCTTTTGTTTTATCCGAGCCTTATTCGCCCTTTTTGGATAATTTGACCATGGGTATAATGCCTATTCATCTTTGGGGCGAATTCTCTCCGGAAGAAATTACTTTTAGCAATCTCAATTCAAAACCAATCGGTTCCGGCCCGTATAAAGTAGCCGGCCTTAAAAAAGGTTCCGACGGCATATCAGAAAGCTACACCCTTTCCACTTTTGAAGATTACGCTTTGTCAAAACCTTTTCTAAGTAAAATTTCTTTTAAGTTCTACAAAAACGAGGAAGAACTGGCCAAAGCTTTTCTAAAAAAAGAAGTGGACGGTATTCATGCCATTTCTCCGGGAAAAGCCAAAGAGCTTGAAGAAAAAGGTAAAAATATCATTACCTCTCCCCTGCCAAGAATTTTCGGAGTTTTTTTCAATCAGAATCAAGCAACATTGTTTACCAATAAAGAAGTCAGGAGAGCTTTGGACAGGGCTATTTCCAGAGAAGAGATTATAACGGAAGTTCTGCAGAATTTTGGAAGAAAAGCGGAGGGGCCGCTTCCGGAAGGATATTTAATCAGAAGAAGGCCGGAGGCGGAAGGGAAAATTCTGGGAAGAATTGACGAAGCCATGTTAATTCTTGAAAGGGCCGGTTGGAAAAGGGGGGAGGACGGCGTCATGGTAAAAGAAGGGACTAAAGAGAATTTCAGATTAAGTTTTTCAATTTCAACATCCAACGCTCCGGAATTGAAAATCTTGGCCGGCCTTTTGAAAATGGAATGGGAAAAAATCGGAGCGGAGGTTGAGCTGAAATTTTTTGAGACGGGAACGCTAAACCAGGAAGTTATTAGGCCGAGAAAATACGAGTCCCTTCTTTTCGGGGAAATCGTCGGCAGAGATTTTGACCTTTACGCTTTCTGGCATTCCTCTCAAAGAAACGACCCGGGGCTAAACATTTCTCTTTATACGAACATCGAGGCCGACAGACTTCTGGAAAAAATCAGAACAGCCGAGAGCCGGAGAGAAAAAGAAGATAATTATCTTCTTTTTGAGGAAGAAATCAGAAAAGACATTCCGGCTGTTTTTATTTACTCGCCCGATTTTATTTACGCCACAAATAAAAAAATTAAGGGTCTGCGAATCGGGGTCGTAACCACCCCTGCCGAACGATTTCTTAATGTTCACGAATGGCATCTCTTGACCGACAAAGTCTGGCCATTTTTTATCAATTAAAAAAATTTATTAACCGATAAAAAATTAAAAACGGAAAAATAGAAAATAAACGGGGGCAGGAAAGAAAAGATGAATGCCGTCGGAGACGAATTTCAAAATTTGCCGGAAAAAATTCAAAAAACCAATATGAAGAAAGAAAACAAAGAAAACCAAAAAAGAAGCCGCTTTCATGAAAGAGGGGCGGTAAAAATCGACAGGATGCCCGGGAAAAAACCGCCCAAGAGAAGAATGAAGAGAATCCCGAGAATCAATTTCAACAACAAAAAAAACGACAAAATTCCGAAGCTTAAAAAAGGAGACATCAGAATTGTAACTATCGGAGGTCTGGAAGAGGTCGGTAAAAACATAATGGCTATTCAATACGGTGACGATATCGTCGTCATTGACGCCGGTTTTCAGTTCAAGGAAGATGACACGCCGGGTATTGATTTCATCCTCCCCGACACAAAATATTTGGAAGAAAGAAAAGACAAAGTCAGAGCGCTTCTCGTCACCCATGGACACCTGGACCATATCGGAGCGATTCCTTATATTATGGAAAAAATCGGCAATCCGCCCATTTATGTCAGAGACTTCGGAGCCATGCAGATAAGAAAAAGACAGGAAGAGTTTCCCGCGGCGCCGTCTCTTGATATTCGTCTTCTTAGAGGAAACGAGGCCCTTAAGTTTGGCGAAATAGAGGTCAAATTCTTTCCCGTTGAGCACTCCATTCCGGATTCCGTCGGCATTATTGTTAAAACTCCTAACGGGAGCATTGTCAATACCGGGGACATAAAAATTGACAGCGTCGGAGGCCGGCCGACTGAAAAAGAAAAAGAGGCTTATTCCGTTTTACAGAAAGAAAAAATTCTTTTGATGACGCTTGATTCAACGAACATAGAAAGACCGGGTTTTTCAATTCCGGAGTCCGTTGTCGTTGAAACAATCGGCAAAATCATGAAGGATGTCAAAGGAAGACTGATAATCGCGGCCTTTGCCTCACAGATCGAAAGGCTGATAGCCTTTATAAAATTCGCGGAAAAATACAACAAAAAAGTGGTCGTGGAAGGGATGAGTATGAAAAACAATCTGGCCATTATCAAGGAAATGGGGCTTGTTAAAACAAGAAGCATTATCCCGGTTACGGAAATCGGAGATTACCCGCCTGACCGAATCATTGTCCTTTCAACGGGCGGACAAGGGGAAGATTTCTCGGCTTTGGTCAGAATGGCCAACGGAACGCACAAACAGATCAAGCTCGGAAAAAATGACACCGTCTTGATGTCCTCGTCCATTATTCCGGGGAACGAGAGGTCCATCACAAAACTAAAAGACAATGTTTACAGACATGTCGGCAAGGTTATCACCTATCTTGATACGGAAGTTCACGCCTCCGGACACGCCTACCGGGGGGAACTTGAGTGGGTTCACCGGCAGGCCAATTACAGGTTTTTTATGCCGGTTCACGGGCATCATTATATGCTTAGGATGCACGCCGAGCTGGCAAAATCAATCGGCGTTCCGGAAGAAAACATTATTGTCCCGGAAAACGGCTCCATCATTGAAATTCGGGAAAAAGGAACAAAATTAGTCAGACTCAAAGAGAAAGCCTCGTCTAATACGATTATGGTTGATGGTTTTTCAATCGGGGGAACGCAGGAAATGGTCATCAGAGACAGAAAGATTTTGTCGGAGGACGGCATCGTTCTGATTGTGGCAAGCATTGACCCCCGGACCGGCGCCTTGAGAAAATCCCCCGACATTATCGCCAGAGGTTTTGTTTATGTCAAAGAATCGCAAGAACTTTTGGCCCAAACCAGACTTATTATCAAAAAAAGCATTGAAGGAAACGCCAGAGGCTCCAACCCCATAAATTTTGATTACATTAAAGACGCTTTGACGGATGATGTCAGAAAATTCCTCTTCCAAAAAACGGCCAAGTCGCCTATGGTCATTCCCGTCATAATCGGAGTATAAAGCCATAGAAATAGAAACCAAATTACTACAGTTAACTGTAGTGCTACGATATTAAATTACTACAGTTAACTGTAGTAATTTGCGGGAGAGGAAAATCGCAAAAAAACTTCCTTGGCGATTTTTCTTTGTCATCTTTATTTACAATGTTAAGATTGAAAGAAAAAAGAGTTTTTTAATTTTAGAATATAAGAAAACATCCAAGAAAATGACAGCAAATATAAAGAAAAGAAAAATAAGCGCTCTTTATCTGATGGCTTTTTTTCTGAATCTGCATGTGGCCATACCGACTTATATCAACTCAACCTTCCTGGAAAACTTTATCCCGAAAGAATTTGTTGGAATAATTTATACGATTGGGGCTTTGCTTGCCATTTTTGCCTTTATCATTCTGCCAAATCTTTTAGAGAAGTATGGAAATTATAGGGTTGGCATTACGGCTCTTTTTGTTGAATTTATTGCGATTTTAGGCCTTTCCATAACCAAGGACCCGATTTTTATCCTGGTTTCTTTCATTATAAGCCTGGTCTTGATCAGAGTGGTAAGTTTCAATGCCGACATCTTTCTGGAGAGCCTCTCAAGCGACTCTAAGACCGGGGGTATCAGGGGGTTTTTCCTTTCCACCTCAAGCGCGGCCTGGGTCGCCGCTCCGGTCCTCGGAGGCTTTCTTCTGGGGAACGGTAATTTTTCGAGGCTTTATCTTGTCTCGGCTTTAGTCAGCCTGCCGGTTTTTTTCTTTCTTATAACCAAATTTAAAAATTTCCGGGACCCGAATTACGACAGGATGTCTTTCTGGAAAACACTTCGTCTGATATGGATAAAAAACGATATCCGAAAAATCGTTTTGATCAATACCCTTTTAAGATTTTTTTATTCCTGGATGGTTATTTATACCCCCATTTATCTCAAGGAGGTTATGGGTTTTTCTTGGAGCGAAATCGGCTTGATATTTTCCATAATGCTCACGCCTTTTGTTTTTTTACAAGCTCCGCTCGGGAAAATAGCCGACAAATATCTCGGTGAAAAGGAGTTGCTTTCGGCGGGAATTTTTATTTTGGTCCTGGCTACGGCCGTGTTATCTTTTATAAAAATACCGAGTTTTATTTTGTGGGCCTTGGTCTTGTTTTTAACACGCGTCGGGGCAAGCTCAAGCGAAGTTATGAGCGAAACTTATTTTTTCAAAAAAATAGACGGCACCGATTCCAATTTGGTGGGGTTTTTCAGAATGACGGGACCGATAGCCTACGTCATATCCCCCCTTGTGGCTACTTTTATCCTCGGGTTTGCGGGGCTTCATTATCTTTTCTTGATTTTGGGAATAATAATGCTCTTCGGTCTTTGGTTTTCGTTTTCGCTTAAAGACACTCTCTAGAGCTTGGGCCTTTTTGGCCGGACATCCGGCAATAAAAGGACCTCCCAAAGATTTTGAAAAGAGGAGGGCGCTTTGGAAGAGCGATTTTATCGGAATAAAGAAAGGGAAAATTCCTATCTTCTAATTTTCAAGAAAACCAAAAGGGCAAAAACAAAAGAAGCGATGTAAAACCAAGCGTCCGAGGTAAGCCCCAGAGGAAAGACCTCAACGATGAGTAGAGCCGTACCGAGAGCGTAAACAAGAATAAAATAGGCATGAAGATTCCTGTGTCCGGCCCAAACATGCAGAAGCTGAATCAGCCAAGCGGCCGCCACAAGCGCCAAAGCTAAAGTCATCATAATGCCTAAGACTTAATATTAAAAGCCATTTAGATTTTGACCAATCTAAAGTAAAAAATAATCGGCTGAATAAATAATAAAATAAAATCAGCCGGCTGACAGAGCTTTTGTGGATAAAAAATCCGAATGAACGGAAGAAATGGCGAAATGAAAAGCTTGAAGGTTCGATTACAAACCCAAAAGTTCCGAGAGCTTCGGTTCGTCAAAACCCACAACGACATCCGTTTTGGGGTTCTCTCCCTCCGAAGTTATGACAATAACCGGCACTCCCATTTGGCCGGTTTTTTCCATCATTTCCTGCCTCTTGACCGTATCTTCGGCCACATTATAATCGTTGTATTCCACGCCGTGCTCTTTGAAAAACTTTTTCGTGGCCTGACAAAAATGACAGGTCGGGGTTGAATAAATTTCTACTTTGTTCATATCTTTGAAATTTAATTTTAAAGCTCTAAGATTCTAGCATCTTTTCTCCCTTTTCCGCAAATCTTTCTTTTTTCTTTTGTTGCCAGAGAATAGACATTCCCGTCAAAAAAATGAGCGTGGAGGCGACAGCCGAAAGCAGGCAGTACGAACAAAAAGCCCGAAGAACCACGGCCTGCAGATATAAAAACCAAAGAGTGGCTAAAAATCCGAGAGGAGTGATAAGAAGAATTTTTTTTATAAGATTTTCGTCTTTCTTAAAATTATAGACAAAGACTCCTAAAAAAATCACAAGGTAAAAAAGAAGACCCAAGAAAGCGGTCGGCAAACCGAAAATTTCCGAGTATTTGCTGTTTAGAACGATGTCACAGCCGTGGACCAGAAAACAACCGGCCTCGTTTCCCTGAAAATGACTGATGGTCAAATAGAGAGCGTCTAAAAAACCGATGAGCGAAAATAGCAAAAGCAGATTTATGGGCAGGGTTTTTATATCGGTTTTCATAATTTGCGCTTAAATTTCAAAAAACGAACCAAGCGAATAAAGTCAAGAAAACCAGCCACTATTAAAGCAAATGGCTGAAGGTTTTTTATAAGAAGAACTCCGAAAAGGCGGGAGATTTTATACCTCGAAAATTTATATCGCAAGAAGAATTATATCGCAAGAAGAATAAGAGCCGCCCCCAAAAGAGCCATATTTTTCATAAAGTTCGTCATCTCGCCCATCTTTTGCATCTCATCCTGGACATTCCAGAAATCATGCATTTTGACGGAAGAACCGAAAAGAAAAATAATGAGAAGCCACAAGGAAACATCAAGGTATTGCCAAATGATAACCCCGAGGCCGCCCAAAAGAACCATCAAGCCGGTTAAAAAAACGGCAAGCTTGGGACTCGGCACGCCCTTCTGGGCCGAATAGCCCACGAGCATTTCCCTCTTCAAAAAAAGATGGTTAAGCCCGCTCATGAGGAAAAATCCTCCGAAAAGAATCCTTCCGATAATAAATAGAATTTCCATATCAATTCATATTTTAAAAAGAGTTAGTAATGTTTGAACTCTATCTGTCTTTATTATAACAAAAGAAAAATGTTAAGATAAGGGGGTGGATAAAAAAGAGCTAAGAAAAAGACTGACCGCAGAGGCCTGGAAAGTAACCCAGGAAGGGGAAACCGAGGCTCCGTTTAGCGGTCAATATGTTGACAATAAAGAAAAGGGAGTTTATAAGTGCGTCGTCTGCGAGCAGAATCTTTTTTCATCGGAGGCAAAATTTGATTCCAAGACCGGCTGGCCGTCGTTTACAGAGCCGGAAAATCTGGAGCGCGTCAGGCTGGGAAAAGATGATTCAGGCGGAATGAAGAGAACGGAGGTTCTTTGCCGAAAGTGCGGGGCGCATCTGGGACATGTTTTTTCCGACACTCCGGCGGGGAGACAAAGATATTGCATAAATTCCTGCTCGCTTGAATTCCAAAAAAAGCGAAGCGTGAAAAGTAATTTGTAAAATTTAGCAAATCTCATCAGAGAGTGTAAAATTCACACCATGAACGAAGAAATAACAAAGCCGCAGCCTTTGACGATTGAAGAAGTCCATCAAGCCTGCCTCGTAACTGACGGCAGGGCCGGCAGAATTGGAAAAGAAATACAGGAAGGTATAGATTTTGTCAGGAAACATCCCCGGTCAGTCTCGTTCTTTGGCTCGGCCAGATTCAGCGAAAAAGAGCCGGATTATCAAAAAGCCAGAATCTTAGCAAAAAAAATAGTGGAGGAAACCGGTTACACCGTGGTTTCAGGAGGCGCTTTAGGTATAATGGAAGGAGCCAACCGTGGAGCAAAAGAAGCGGGAGGGAATTCTTTAGGACTCAATATTCTACTGCCTGACGAACAGATTATCAATCCATATGTCACGGAAAGTTTTACATTTTATTATTTTTTCACCAGAAAAGTCTCTTTGGCTTTTTCGGCCGAAACATATATTTTTTTTCCCGGAGGTTTCGGCACGCTTGATGAATTTTTCGAAATTCTAACTTTGGTCCAAACGGGAAAAATTGAAAAAGTTCCCATCATCTTGGTTGGAAATAAATATTGGCAGCCAATAGACAGAATTATCCGGGAACATTTATACGAAAAGTACGGAACTATAAGTAAAGACGATCCAAACCTTTACATCATCACGGAAAACGAGAGCGAAATTATAGACATCATCAAGAAAGCCCCCATAAGAAAGGAGGGCTAGAAAAACCGGGAGATTATCCCCCGGTAACTTTTGACAGGCTTGTCCTGTTTGAGTAATATGTGAATACTTGTTCATATATTCACACATAAAACCCATGAAAATACTTGCAGAAAACAGCAGGACGGCTAGAGCCATTGAGACATTCAAAATTCTGTCCTCCGGAACCCGCTTCAAAATCGTTACTTTGCTGATGAAAGCCGGCCGCGACCTTTGCGTTAACGAGATAGCGGAGGCCATCGGCATGTCTCATTCGGCCACTTCTCACCAGCTCGCAAAACTTGAAGACAAGGGCATTGTCCGCTCTTTCAGAATGGGGCAAATGATCTGTTATGAAATAGAGAGAAGCGCCGTTACGGGAGAGCTTCTTACGGTCGTGGACCAGTTTATACATAAGTAAGAAAAATATGATTGGCAAAAATCTTTTATTTTTAATAATCTTAATGGTAGCCGTTCTCGGTTTTTTCATCAGCAGAAATTCAAATCAATTCAAACTGCCGGCCGGAGAGACGACGGTCGTGGAAGTCGGTTCGGCGGAAGAACCGGCGGAAAAAACGGAAGAAAAAGACAAGGAGAACGATGAAGAAGAAGAAAAAATAATGAGAATATCAAAAAGAGAAATATTAATAACGGACGGAGTCAAACATTCCATTCCCTTGAATGAGATACTTTCCGGCGGGCCTCCCAAGGACGGTATCCCCTCAATAGACGCGCCAAAATTCATAAGCCCGGTAGAGGCTGATAAATTTTTGACGGATGAGGCCGCGGGTCTCGGTCTGATTTATAAGGGAGAGAGTAAATTTTATCCGTACCAGATTCTGGTCTGGCATGAGATTGTAAATGATGTAATCGGAGGAGAGCCCGTCCTTGTTACCTATTGCCCTCTTTGCGCCACGGGAGTGGTTTTTGACAGAAGAGTCGGAGGAAAGGCCCAGGAATTCGGAGTCTCCGGCAAACTCTGGCAGTCAAACCTTTTAATGTACAACCGAAGCGGGGATGAAAAAACGGAATCTTTATGGTCGCAAGTCCTCGGAGAGGCGGTTTTAGGTCCAAACACCGGAGAAAAACTGGAAATACTTCCCTCTGACACTATCTTGTATGGCGACTGGAAAAAAGAAAATCCCGAGACAAAGGTCCTATCTAGAGAAACCGGAGCGGCGAGAAGCTACGGACAGGACCCTTACGGCGATTATTATACAAGCGAGTCGGTTTCTTTCGGGGCTTTCTTTAACGACAGCAGGCTTCATCCGAAAGCTTTTGTGTTGGGAATTGAAGTGGACGGAAAGTTCAAAGCTTACGACAAAGAAGCTTTGCCCGAAGGAGTGATGACGGACAATTTTGCCGGACTGGAAATCAGAATTGAGAAAAGCGCTATCGGCGAAGTCAGAATGTCCATCGGACAAAAGGCCTTGCCTTATATCGGAGGATTCTGGTTTTCCTGGCTGGCCGTTCACCCGGAAACGGAGCTTTTTAAATAATTACCAAGTAATCATTAAAAAATGGATAAGCTTAGCGCCAAAGAGAAATACGAATTAAAAAAAAGTGAGAAACTGGAGCGGAAAAAAGAAAAAGACGGAACGGAGAAAACAAACGGCCACGGCAAAAAATTCTTATGGGCCTTTATCCTGGTCGCGCTTGTCATTTTGCTTTATCTTGGCTTGAAAAGCATCGTAAAAAATAACACCCCCCAGGGAAATGATTTCAGTAGAAGCGTTCCGAGCGCCGGCAGAGGGCATATATCCGTCGGCGCCGTTTTGCCGGAAGGCACATATTCTTCAAACCCGCCGTCCTCGGGACCGCATTACCCGAGTACGGCCAGAGGCGGTTTTTACGATATCGGAGAGATTGTGGAGGACCAGTTTGTCGTTCACAATCTGGAGCACGGCGATATATGGATTGCCTATCATCCGGGCATTTCAAAAGAGGTCAAGAACATTTTGGAGAACTTTGGCGGCCGATATGTTCTGGTCAGCCCGAGGGAAAAAAACGAATCAGACATATTCTTGGTCGCCTGGCAGAGAATTGACGGCTTCAGCCAAGAAGAATTAACGAAAGAAAGGGTCAAGGATTTCATTTTAAGATACGACAACAAGGGCCCGGAACAGGTTAGAGGCGGAGGAGGACATCAAGCCGGCATCGCCAATTAAAATAAATTAAATTTGAGATAGATTATGAAAAAGCATAAAAAAGGAAACGCCGCTATAGCCGTTTCAATTATCATCGCCGGAGCAATCATCGCCGGAGCGGTCTTTCTCTCGCGGGGAGAAAAGACGGGGAGCGCGGCCCAAAACACGAGGCACGGGGAAACGCAAGAAATCAGAAATTTCAGAATGCCGGATGAAAATGATTTCTTAAGAGGCAATCCGGACGCCAAAGTAACCATCGTTGAGTTTTCCGATTTTGAATGTCCCTTCTGCGCTCGGCTTCATCCGACACTTTCCAGACTGGTGGAAGAAAGAGATGATGTTAATTGGGTCTATCGCCACTTCCCTCTCTCCAGCATCCATTCCAGAGCTCTCGCCGCCGCTATTGCAAGCGAGTGTGTTGCAAAACAGGGCGGAAATGAGGCTTTTTGGAAATTCAGCGACGCTTTATTTTTGAATCAAAACAATTTGGGAAACGATTTATACGAAGAACAAGCTCTGAAGTTTGGCCTTGATCTGGATGAATTCAGAAGCTGTCTTTCGGATAAAGAAATCGCAAAGAATGTAACGGGGGATGGAAATGAGGCCGTAAGTTCCGGGGGCAGAGGAACTCCGTTTTCCGTGGCAATTACCGCAAGCGGCCGATTGTTGCCGTTTAGCGGCGCCCTGCCGTATGAAACAATCGTCAGTCTGGTGGACCAGGCCGTCAATAATTAGAAAATAAAAGAAAAAAATATGAACGCAAAAGTTACAGTCTCAATAGTAATAATTGTTTTAATCGTCTTTTTCGGCTTCTTAATCGCAAGAGGCGGAGACGGCCCTAATCCGACAGAAGAAGATGGAGCTCTTTCTTCCGAAAAAACAAATGGCTCTGAAAAGGCGGGAGGTAAGCCGGTTTTGCCGAATTTTGACAAAGCTCCGAGTTTTTCTTTGGAAGACATTGAAGGAAAAATTGTAAATCTGGATGATTTTAAGGGCCGAACCGTGATCGTAAATTCATGGGCGACTTGGTGTCCTTTTTGTGTGGATGAATTGCCGGATTTTGCCGAACTTCAAAAAGAATTCGGCGATAAAATCGTTATGATTGCCATTAACAGACAGGAATCTCTTCAAAAATCAAAGAGCTTCACCGACAATCTGGGTATAACGGAAAATATGCTCTATCTTTTGGACCCGAAGGACGATTTCTACAAAAGTATCGGGGGCTTTTCAATGCCGGAAACTCTTTTCATTGACGGAGAGCAAAACATCAGAATTCACAAAAGAGGGCCCATGGAACTTTCCGAGATGATTAGCAGGGTTAATTCAATATTAAATTAAATGTTTGAACTTAGTCTGGCTTTTATCGTCTCTTCTTTTGGCGCGGGCCTTCTGACATTTCTGGCGCCCTGCACTTTGCCGCTGGTGCCGGCTTATCTCGGATTTATCAGCGGAGTTGACCAAAAAGACCTGGAAGACCCGGAAAAAGCGCCGGGAGCCAGAAAGAAAATCTTTCTGAATGGGGTCTTTTTTATCTTGGGTTTTTCTCTGATTTTTATAATCTTCGGAACATTGGCCGGCCTTTTGGGGCAAGCTCTTGTGCCGTTCAGGCTTTGGCTCGGCAGAATCGGAGGAGCTTTTATCATAATTTTCGGGCTTTTTATGTTGGGAGTCTTTAATTTGAACTTTCTGAAGATGGAAAAAAAAATGAAAATGCCCAAGTGGCTCTCTCTGGGCAAACCTTCAAGCTCATTTGTCGTCGGGGGAACATTTGCTTTCGGCTGGACTCCTTGCGTCGGGCCGATTCTGGGTTCAATCCTCCTTCTGGCCAGCACTTCATCCACGGCCTTGTCGGGAGCCGTAATGCTCTCGATTTTCTCAATAGGCCTTGCCATTCCTTTCTTGGCCATCGCTTTTGCCTATTCGCGCGCTTCCAAATATGTCGAGGCTATCGCCAAATATTCAAAATGGGTTTCCTATGTCGGCGGAGTCTTTTTGATTATTCTGGGAGCGCTCCTTGTGACCGATAACTTTGGATTGACCATTTCTTACGGCTACCAGCTTCTGGAATTCATCAATTATGACAGGCTTCTGGATTTCTTGTAATTCCCGCAAAGTTATCTTCGGGGAGAATTCTCTCCAAGGTAAAAATAAGCCTAAACAAAATCCTGTTTGCAAAAGCCGATTACAAAAAATTTTCGTCTATTATTCTTCTTCGCGCTACTTGAGGCCATGGGGTAAAAGTCTGAAGATTTTACGTCATACCCGAAAGACAGTAAAAGACAAGAGGGAAAGAGTTTTGTAATTTAAGAAAATAAAACGATGAAAATAAAAATAACCCAATATAAATGGGAGGGCTCTTGGGGGCCTTTTAAAATAAATGTTCCATGTGGAGAATGCAATGTCAGTGAAGGCGTAATAAAGGATTTGTTGGAAAACGATTTCAGGGATGACAAAGACCGGATTTATTTTGAAACAAAACCTTGGTTAAATAATTGGTGGAAAATTATCTTAAAAGGCGCCTGGCACGCCCCTATCATACTTGTCAATAAAAAATTGGTTTTCCAGGGAAAGGTTATAGACAGAGGCCTGCTCGGTTATCATATAAGAAAAGAGCTGGTTAAAGGATATAAAATTTCGGAAAACGCAAATGTGGTTTTCTCCAAAGAGAAGTGCGGATTTTGCGTCAAAGCCAAGAATCTTCTCAAAGAGAAAAAGGTGGAATTTGAAGAAAGAGATATTATAAAAAACCCGCTATATGCCCATCAGGTTTTTTATCTGACCAAACAATTTTTCCCCGCCGGTAAGCCCGTTACCACGCCGCAAATTTGGCTTCGGGGAAAATATGTCGGAGGAGCGGATGAACTGGAGAAATTTCTGGCGCAAACACCCGTTTCTTCTCCCAAATCATCTAACAGGCCGTAAAATACGGCTGTATGGAGGTCTTTTAGAAGATATAATATTTAGAAAGCCGACATTTAGCTTGACAGCTAGTGTATTATTAAAGTAGAAAGTTCTAGTAAATAACCGGCCGACGAGAAGAGAGGCGAGATGCTCTACGATGTGGCGATAGTCGGTTTTGGAGTGGCGGGGGCGAAGGCGGCGATTGATGCCGTCAATAACAACCTCAAGACCGTCGTCTTTACCGGCTCTTCGAAGTCGGTGAAGAATGCCCGGTCAACCTGGGTCAGGAGTTTTGAAAATGTCCCGGGGCTGATCGGTGTCTCGGCCAAGTTCATCCTTGGCCAAGCCAGGGACATCCTGAAAGCGCGCGCCACGCGCGTCATTAGAGAGGATGTCCTCTCGGTCTCCAGAGAGGGACAGGCGTTTCTTCTGGAGTCCGAAAGGGACAAAGTTCTGACGCGCTTCGTCGTCCTGGCTTTGGGAGCCACGGACGAACAACCTCAACTGCCACAGATAGAAGGCATCTTCCCTTACGCCAACGGCGGAAGGGGGGTGGAGCCTTCGGCCCATTACTGCCTACGGTGCGACGGGCATAAGGCCTTTGGCAAGGATTTTGCCGTCGTCGGGTCGGGCAAGGACGCCTCTTTTGTGGCAAAAGAGGTTATGACCCGCGCGGCGATCTTCGGAGAGAAGAACGAGATTCTCTTCCGTCCGAAGGGCTTCCTCTTTCTTCACGGAAGGGAGCCCGGATTCCCGCTGGAAGAGATCCAGGTTCTCCAAAGCTTCGGCATTGAGGTTGTCCGCGAGTCAATCCGCGGATATGAGGGCAGAGAGGCGTTGGAGGCCGTCATTCTTGAGGGCGGCAGAAGAATCTCTGTCTCCCTTGCCTTTGTCTCTCTCGGAATGAGAGAGAAAAAAGGAGCAATCTACCGAGCCCTCCGAGAGCTTGGGGTAAGATTTACTCGCGATGGTATCACCGTCAGCGAGGAGAACCGGGCCATCCCGGGGATTTTCTCGGTCGGAGACGGCACGGCCGGACGGCCACGGCAGATCTATACAGCCTATCACGACGCCAATCGCGTCGTCTCGGGCGAAATCAAGTCGGCAATCAGAAAGGAGATGTTGGACAGGCTAAGAGTCTGACCGACTCACGGGCCCGGAAATCGTTCCGGGCCCGTTTTCATTTTTGTCTTATTTAATTTTTGTCTTATTTCTTCTTTTCTTCTCTGTTTTTTTATTTTTCTTACCCAAGAATACCAATAAAATTATTCAAGAACCGAAACTCCTTTCCAAAAAGCGACATATCTCTTTATTTTCACAAAGGCTTTTTTCGGCTCCGGATATGACCAAGCGGCATCGGGGTTTTTTTCTCCGGCCACGATAATATCGTAATAATCCGCTTCTCCCTTATACGGGCAAGTGCTGTGGGTTTTGCTTTTTGAAAGGTAATCGTGGCGAATTGAATCGGGAGGAAAATAATGATTGCCTTCAACAATAATTGTCTTATCGCTTTCGGCTATAATTGTGTTTTTCCAAATCGCTTTCATTTGAGCTTATTCTATAACTCATCTAGCCTCGGCGGGGTTACCGTCAAAATCCGACCTTAGTTTTTGACCTTTGATTCTCGGCTCATGATAAAATTCGGTTTTTCCAGAGGGCCGTTTTTATTTCAGAGATTTAAGCCAGGAAGCGATAGCTTTGGCTCCATCCATCCATTTTTCTCCCATTAAAATTCCCGGATGGGTTGCCCCTTTTATTTCAAGAAAGTCTCCGCCATAATGCTCCGCCATGGCGCGAGACTTTTCGATGCCCACGCCAAACGGCACGGAATCGGCTTTTTCCGTGCCGATAAAAAGCGTCGGCGCCATAATGGAACTTTTTGGAACGGAAATTCCCATTTTTCTTTGGCTTCTGGCGGCGCCCGATTCCATTCCAAGCATCTCTTTCATTTTCATAAGCATCTCTTGAGGAATATCCGGAAAGACCTTCATGGCTTCCATCGGGTCGGTTGGCATACCCTCTTCAACAGGACTGTAAACTTCCGGATATTTCACTTCTTCACCTCCTCCCTGCCCCTCGGCGGACGGACTGCCGTTTATAGAAACCATGGCTTTGACACTCCTGTTGACGGCGCAATACATTAAAGTCACCAAACCGCCCATAGAGTGCCCAACGACAACCGGGTTTTCAATGACTAATTCCCTGACAACAGCATCAACATCGTTGACATAAGAATCCATGGTTGCTCCGGCCAATTCTCCTCCGCTTCTACCATGACCTCTTAGGTCAAGAGCGTAAGTCTTAAAACCTTTTTCTGTAAAAAATTCGTTGTACATTTTCCACATCCAATGACCACCCCAAGAACCATGGACTAGAATCAGAGGGTACTTGAAAATTTCCCCTTGGGGATTATTTTCCAGAACAAATATCTTATTTTTTCCAATGCTGTGCTCTTTCATTTTTCTTTTGATTTATTCTTATAATTAATGATAATGATAAATTCATATTGAGAATCGTTTAGAATCTAAGCATGGTCAAGTTTTTTTCCTTCTCTATGGTCCGGATGTCCTTTCTCGGCAAGATAACTCCCGGTATCATTCTTACTCGTATTTGCCTATTTTAACATAAAAGAGAAATTTGGAGCGAGGCAAAAAAGAAGAAACACGGCTTGGTCGTGTTTCTTCTTTTTTCTCGGTCTTTTAAGAAAAAATTATTGGAGTGATTGAATTTGCTCCTGGAGTTTCTGTATTTCCTTTAGAGCTTCTTCAATTTTTTTCTGGATAGCGCTTTCTTCCGTCGTTGCCGCCTGCGAGCCAGCGCTTCCGAGAGCGTTTTGGGAGATAATTTCATTCAATTTGGCTCTGGTTAAAGGCCCGACAAAGCCGTACCCCGAGTCTCCGGCAGAAGCAATGCCGTATTTCTCTTGGAACTTCTTCACGGCTTCTCTGGTTAAGGCGCCGAAGTAATTTGTTTCGTTTCCGGGCGAGCCCGCGCCACTTGAGGCAATTCTGGTTTCCGAGTCGGAATTTAGAACTTGCTGAAGGAGAAGAATATCAGAATTCTCGGTTCCCTCCCCAAGAGGTTGACTGAAAGAAGCGGAAGAACTTTCGGAGGGAGGTTGAGGTGAAGACGGAATGGAAACCTGTCGGCCTGAAGAAATCTCGGCCAGCTTGGCTCTGGTTGAAGGGCCGACTAATCCGAAGCCGGAGCTCTCTTCGTTTCCGGAAGAGACAATGCCGTATTTCTCTTGGAACTTCTTCACGGCTTCTCTGGTTAAGGCGCCGAAGTAATTTGTTTCGTTTCCGGGCGAGCCCGCGCCACTTGAGGCGATTCTGGTTTCCGAGTCGGAATTTAGAACTTGCTGAAGGAGAAGAATATCATTCCCCTCCATCCCAAGTCTTAATGCCCGGTTAGCGCTAAAGACGCCGATTTGAGGAGAGGTTGCGGTCGTCGCGGGCGGAGTGGTTGTTATTGTCGTTGTTTGGGCCGGAGCGGCGGGAGTTGTTGTGATAACGGCAGGAGAATATGAGCTACCACCCCCGCCTCCGCCTCCGCCTCCGCCTCCGCCTCCGCCGGCTCCGCCTACGGAACTGGTGCAGAGGGTTGATGAAGGAGTAACCGTAATATTTATCGTCCCGCCTTGTCCGCTTGGAACATCAAAAATAATTGATGATTCACTTGAAGAACAAGAGGAGCTGTCAACAAAGGCTGAATCGGCGTTGTGGCTTAGAGTCGCGGCGTCGGAGGAAGTTATCTTTATTGACGACCCGCCGGAGAGACTAATAACAAAGTTGTCGGAATTGACTTGAACTTGCTCTACTGAAGATTGCGCCAGGTTGAATGTCAAACCATTGACGCTTATTTCCGCCTCCGAAGTGAGAGAAACATCGTTAAACGCGGCAAAGGCGGGCAACGCAAAGCTCAAACTTAGCCCCAACGCCAACATCGTTTTCCATGTTTTTTTCATTGGCTGTTAAGTTAATTAGGGTTATAAGCTTATCTGGACAACTTCTGACATTCCCATACGCTAGCAGCTGCTGCACCGGTTGTCGTACAAATAGCCTCAACGTTGCCAGCAACTGCGTACGCTACATTCGCGCCCCCTCCATTAATACCGTCACCGGTCTGACCAAAAACATTCAGACTGGTCACTGTACGGTTGATGACACGAATTTCCATACCAGAAACCGCAACAGGCAATTGTACGCTATCACCAGCGGTTGCAACGGTAGTAACTACGTTGATGTCTGCTGTTAATGCAGTACCAGCTTGCGCGCCCCCAGCAAGAGCTGTTAACGCAGTATTTACTGACTTTACTAAGTATCCGCTGGTTGTAATCGTTCCATTGACCGAGAGATTTCCCGCAGAATCAAAAGTGGAGGTGGCCGTACCGCCAAAGTAGGCGGTGTCAAAGACAGAAAAGCGAGTTGAGGACGCTTGGCCGAGCGAAGTCAGACCGGTAACGCCGAGCGTGCCTGCAACCGTCGTATTGCCGGTCAATGTTGACGCGCCGGTAACGCCCAATGTGCCTATGACCGAGAGATTTCCCGCAGAATCAAAAGTGGAGGTGGCCGTACCGCCAAAGTAGGCGGTGTCAAAGACAGAAAAGCGAGTTGAGGACGCTTGGCCGAGCGAAGTCAGACCGGTAACGCCGAGCGTGCCTGCAACCGTCGTATTGCCGGTCAATGTTGACGCGCCGGTAACGCCAAGAGTGCCGCCAACCGTTGTATTGCCGGTCAGTGTGCTTGCCCCTGTTACCGACAGCGTTCCGCCGGTGCTGATATTCGTACTGATTGTTGTCGCCGCGCTGACCACCAAGAAGACAAACAGGAAAGATAAGATCGCGGATAAAGAAACGACCAAAAAACTTCTGTTACCCAAAATTTTTAATACCTTCATTTGAATTATTTTTTAGTTAGGTGCTTGCTGTTGATAACAACTTGCTATAAATAAAAAAAGACCTTTAGTGAAATTTCACTTTACACTTACATCATAATTTAAAGTAAAAATAAATACTCTTTTGATGTGGATAACTTTATTTTTTGTCTTGCCTTTTTGGAGCGCTTCTTTATAAGAAACCTCCCAGACTTCTGTTCTCGCCATAGTCGGTAATCTCACAGACAAAAAGAGCAGTACAAAGATACTCTTTTTGTATTTTGTTGGCCGTCTTGAGCTGGCTCAAGTTTGCTGGCCGAGTCGAGCCAGAACCGTGAGCGGTCAAGCCCCACAACGCTTTTTGGAAAATCCCTTTTATCTTACCTCGACATTCTTCGAGCGCCTTTTATGTGCAAAATCTATGGTTGGCTAAAAATTTTCTCTGCTACGATTCTAATAGCAAAATGATGATCTTTTTCTTCTAACTGTTCAAGAAAAATAACCAGTGCGTCAAGATTGTAATCACCGAGTTTTTGGTGTAAGTTATTTTTTCTGCATAATACTTGAAAAACCAAAACTGCGGTTCGTTTGTTGCCATCTGTAAATGCGTGGTCGTTGATTATGAAATACAAGTGCGCAACTGTCTTTTCTTCCGGAGTTTGGTAATGGAGAACACCAAAACTCTCACCATTAATATTGGTTACCAGTGTATCAATTTTATCTTCTGCTTCTTTCGTGATTGGAAAAGAAACTAATCTCTCATCATGCAGGATGTTGTAAATCTCGCAGATGTCTTTTGACGTTAGTGGTTGAAATGTCTTTTTTCCCTTGGTCATAATCTCTCAAAGACTCAAAAAGCGCCCGATTCTTTTCGAGTTCATCCTTGGCGAGTTTTTTTACGGTATTGTTGCCTTCCTTTTTGCCCCACATCAAAAACTTAAACATGCTTTTAGTATGCACTTAAAAAAATATAAAGGCAACTAATCAGGCCAACGCTACTTTCAGCTATTTTATTTTACCAATTCGACCCTTCTTTGAGCACTACTTGGGCGGTAATACTTTTGACTATTTTGTCTATCGAATTCTCGAAATCGTCATCACTGATCTCATAATATGGAAACCCATACTTTTCGGCTTCAGTTTTGAAATAAAAACTCATTTCTTTAATAAAGTTTGCCATTCCCTCAAATCTTTGCTTGCTGTAATTCATGGCGCGCATCCAATCTTTATTTGGAAAACGATCTGCGTGATCAAGCATGGCCTGTAAATGAGAATCGCTGGTGTTGCCGACAAAAATAACATGTTCGGGCTTGTTCTTCATTTGAGAAACAAGTGCGGGAAGAATGGCTACACCTTCAACAATATGTACCGCATCATCCTCACAAAAACTATTGCAAAACGACACGAGTGAAGGCCATATTGCTTTTGACTCTCGGTTTTGATGCTCAACAGTGATTTCCGGGTTTTCCAAGTGATTCTTTAACCACTCATCTTCACTTACATTTTCGGCTCGATTAATAATGAATAAGTCACTCTCTTTATTGGGACATCCTTTCTTTGCGGCATTTCTAATACTGTCAGTTGAAACAACATGACCCTTTATTTTCTCTGCTAGAGCAAAAGCTAAAATGGTTTTACCAATCCGTGGAGGGCCGGCGATGAAGTAAGTTCTATCTAGCGCATTATTTTCAGGATTCATAATTATTTATATTCTATCGCAACCACTATATTTATATAGTAAGTTGCCTACAGCGCACTC
>Ga0210019_1002034_pt1 | contig 20347 bp, 19 predicted proteins | sample CryGeyCG2114_020_2_FD_183969 | JGI IMG/M metagenome (GOLD analysis project Ga0210019, IMG submission 183969) | Groundwater microbial communities from aquifer - Crystal Geyser CG11_big_fil_rev_8/21/14_0.20 (SPAdes) (version 2) | ecosystem: Environmental > Aquatic > Deep subsurface > Groundwater ...
AGGTGATTCTTGACGAGTTGAATGCGAAATGATTGTAGGGGCGAACCCCGTGGTTGCCCTTGATATTGGGCGGGCACAGGGGCCCGCCCCTGCGTTATAGCGCGCCAACCCCGGTTTTTGCCGGGGTTGATTTTGTAGGGCGTGCGCCATCGCGTCTGCTATAAAATTTTATGATCACAAAAACATTAAAAGAAATCGCGGCCTTGATCGGCGGAACCGTCGACGGCGAAAATGTCACCATCACCGGCTTCAACGGCATCAAGGAAGCCAAAAGCGGGGATTTGACGTTTCTGGCCGACCGCAAATATTTGCCGCTGGCGTCCCACACAAAAGCTTCAGCCATCATTGTGTCCGAGGACATCGGAAAAATTTCCGGGCCTTCTGTGATTTTCGTCAAAGATCCGGCCGGCTCTTTTTCGAAAGTCGTGGAAACATTTTTGAAAGCCGATCATTACGTCGAGCGCGGCATTCATTCGACGGCTGTGATCGGCGATGAGGTGTATCTCGGGCAAAATGTATCCGTCGGGCCTTGTGCGATCATCCAGAAAGGCGCGCGCATCGGCGATGACACCATCATCCACGGCGGGTGTTTTATCGGGTTTCGGACAACCATCGGCGCGAATTGCGAGATTTATTCTCTTGTCACCATCCGTGAGTGCTGTCAGATCGGCGATTGCGTGATTATTCACAGCGGTGCGGTGATCGGCGCCGACGGGTTCGGTTTCCAGTTCTCCGGCGGCAAACACGCTAAAATTCCGCAAGTCGGGATTGTGCGCATCGAAGACGATGTTGAGATCGGCGCCAACACCACCATTGATCGCGCGCGCCTGCATGAAACGGTCATCGGCGCGGGAACGAAGATTGATAATCTGGTGCAGATCGGCCACAACGTTATCATCGGAAAAAATTGTTTGATTCTTGCGCAGGCCGGGATTTCCGGCAGTGTGGTGATTGAAGATAACGTTGTTATTGCCGGACAAGTTGGAATCGCCGGACATCTCACCATCGGCAAAGGCGCCGTCATAGCGGCTCAATCGGGCGTCATTCGCGATGTTGAGCCCGGAGCCAAAGTGTTCGGAAGTCCGGCCAAGCCGCACATCCAGGCCAAGCGTATGGACATCAGCCTGCAGAATTTGCCGGAGGCGATGCGGATCATTCGGGATGTGTTGAAACGCGTTGGGGATTTGGAGTCGAAACTGAAGCCATGAAACAAAAAACTTTAGCTAAAAACGTCACGCTCAAAGGCGTGGGATTGCATACGGGCGTCAAGGTTCAAGCCACATTCAAACCCGCGGAAACGGGATCGGGGATCCGTTTCATCCGAACGGATTTGAATCCGCGCGTGGAAATCAAAGCCGCCGCCGATTGTGTGAAAGACGGCACAGCGGTTTCGCGCTGCACGTCGGTGGCATCGCAGGAAATAACCATTCATACTGTCGAACACGCGATGAGCGCTCTGGCGGGATTGGGAATTTCCAACGCGATCATCGAAATCAATGCCAACGAACTTCCGGGTCTCGACGGCAGCAGCCTGGATTATGTGAAGGCCTTTCGCAAAGCCGGAATCGTCGAACAAAATCAGAGCGTCAAAGCCTTCGCCGTGCGCGAACCGCTGGGCGTGGAGCGCAACGGCGCGTCCATTTATATCGTCCCCTCGCATGAATTGAAAATTTTTTACACGCTGGACTATGATCATCCGCGTTTGCGATCGCAGTTTGTCTCGCTGGCATTCAATGAGGCGGCTTATGAAAAAGACATTGCGCCGTGCCGGACGTTTTGTCTGCAGAGTGAGATCGCGCAGATCAGGGATCTGGGCCTCGGCAAGGGCGCCGATTCGCAGAACACGCTGGTGATCGGCGAGGGCGGCGCGGTTAAAAACAAATTTCGTTTTCCGGATGAGTGCGCGCGCCATAAAATCCTGGATTTCATCGGTGATCTGTATCTTTTGGGTGTTCCGATCCTCGGACATGTCTACGCGGTCAAAAGCGGCCACAGTTTGAATATCGAGCTTTTGAAAAAAATCCGCAGGCAAAAGGACATGTATGTGCCGTCTTTGAGTCCTCATCTGGATGGCCGCGGCTATAAAATTTACGACATCCAGGACATCATGAAAATTTTGCCGCACCGCTATCCGTTTTTATTGCTTGATCGTTTTTATGAAGTGAAGTGCGGACAGAAAGGCATCGGCGTTAAAAACGTCACCGCCAACGATGAATTTTTTCAGGGGCATTTCCCCACGCGTCCGGTCATGCCCGGGGTGATGATGATCGAAGCCATGGCCCAGGCCGGAGGGATGGCCGTCTTGACGCACGAACGGCACCGCGGTAAACTGGCGTTTTTTATGGCGGTCGACAAGGTTAAATTCCGCAGGGTTGTCTCGCCGGGCGACCAATTGATTATGGACGTGGACGTCATCCGCGATCGCGCCCGCACTGTTCAGGTCAACGGGGTGGCCCGCGTCGGCGGTGAAATCGCCGCTGAAGCGGAAATGATGTTTTCATTCACGGACTTGTCGTATTTGTTTGGGTGATAATTTGTAGGGGCAGACCCCTGTGTCTGCCCGTTTTTGATGAGGGCAACCACAGGGGGTTGCCCCTACGGAAATAATAAAGAAACATTCATGCAAAAACTGGACATTCATAAAACCGCGATTGTCGATGAGCGCGCCAAACTTGGGACAGGCGTGTCCATCGGCCCGTATTCCGTCATTACAGCGGATGTCACTCTTGGCGACCGTACCCAGGTTGGCAGTCACTGCGTTCTTACGGGGCGAACGACCATCGGAGCCGACTGCCGGATTTTCACCGGCGCTGTCATCGGAAGTCCGCCGCAGGATTTGAAATATTCCGATGAGGATGTTGTGCATCTTGACATCGGTCATCACAACATCATCCGCGAATATGTCACGATGAATCCCGGAACCGCCCAGGGCGAAGGGACAACGATCGTCGGCAATCACAACCTTTTCATGGCGTATACGCATGTGGCGCATGATTGCGTCATCGGTAATCACTGCGTCCTGGCCAATGCCGCGACGCTGGCCGGCCATGTCACGCTCGAAGATAATGTGGTGATGGGAGGCTTGAGCGCGGCCCATCAATTTTGTCGTCTGGGACGCCTCGCGATGGTGGGCGGGTTGACCAAAATTGTCCAGGATGTTCCGCCGTTTGCGATCGCCGACGGCAATCCGGCCGTTGTCCGTTACGTGAATACCATCGGGCTCGAGCGCGCCCAAATTTCCGAGGCCTCGGTGCAGGCTTTGAAAAAAGCTTTCAAGTTTTTATTCTTTTCAAAACTCTCGCGGCAAACGGCCATGGATCTCGTCGTCAAAGAGCTGCCCATGTGTGCGGAACTTGAACATTTGATTTTCTTCATCAAGACGTCGAAGAGGGGTTTGATTTAGTTGAAAAATAAAACACTCGGACTCATTGCCGGCAACGGGAAGTTTCCTCTGCTGTTTGCGCAGGAAGCGCGGAGGCAAGGTTGCACGGTCGTTGCGGCCGGCATCAAAGGCGACACAGCCTTCTGTCTGAGATTCATCGCCCGCCCCTGCCGCTATTTTTACGTTGGCGATCTCCAGAAATTATTCGATTATTTCCGTTCGCATGATGTCAAAGACGTGCTGATGGCCGGCCAGGTGAGTCAGCGCAATTTGTTCGATCCTTCCATTAAACTCGACCGCCGTTTCCAAAAACTATTCGATGCGTTGCAAGATCATAAAGCCGACACGATTTTTTCCGCCGTCGCAGATCTTCTCAAAGAAGAGGGCATGGAGCTGATGGACTCGACGCTATTTCTCAAGGATTATTTGGCTCCGGCCGGATGTCTGACGGCGCGCAAACCGGATGAGAGGGAGATGGCGGACATCGCGTTCGGCCGCGACATCGCCCGGCAGATGGGCGCGATCGACGTCGGACAGACCGTTGTGATCAAAGACAAAGCCATTGTGGCCATTGAAGCGATGGAAGGCACCGACCAAACTATCTTGCGCGGCGGCAAAATCGTCCAGAGCGGCGCCGTCGTCGTTAAAATGAGCAAGCCCAACCAGGATTTCCGTTTCGACGTTCCTGTCGTCGGTCCTAAAACGATTCAAACGATGATCCAATGCCGCGCCCGCTGTCTCGCGATTGAGTCTGGCAAAACCCTTCTCATCGATCACGCCAAGACCATCCGACTCGCCGACCGCGCGGGAATTGTCATTTATTCGGTGTGACGTTATGAATCTTCTTGCCCTTATCATTCTTTCCATTGTCTTTCTGAGCCTAGGGTATTTCATCTACGGCCGGCTGCTTTCGAAGTGGTTCAAACTCTCCAACGCCAACATCACGCCCGCGTATCAATTCAAGAACGATGAAGATTTTATTCCGACGGATAAGTTCTATCTGTTGAACCAACATCTGTCCGCGATTGCCGCGGCGGGCCCCATCGTTGGGCCGATTCTCGCCGGGATGTGGTTTGGCTGGCTGCCGACGGTTCTGTGGATCGTCTTCGGCGGAATTTTCATCGGCGGCGTACATGATTTTCTCTCCGTTGTGGCGTCGCTTCGCCATCAGGGAAAATCGATTGCCGAAGTGATCAAAAGCGCGATGGGGAAGAGGGCGTTTTTTATTTTTTTATGGTTTCTGTGGTTTTCTCTGGTGTACATCATCGCCGCGTTCACCGACGTGACCGCCGGCACATTTTCTGAATCCGCGCGAGGGCCGGCCATCGCATCGGCCTCGATGCTGTATCTTTTGCTGGCGCTCATCAAAGGATTTGTTATTCGCCGATTCAATCTGAATCTGGCGTTATCGACGGCGATTTTTTTGCCACTGGTGTTTGTTTGCATCTGGCTGGGCACGCAGTGGCCGCTCAATTTGCCGCCGATCTTCGGGTTGGATCAGAAAATGACATGGAACGTCGCGCTTCTTGCGTATTGTTTCATCGCCGCGGTTATCCCGATGTGGATTCTTTTGCAGCCGCGCGGATATCTCGGCGGATTTTTCCTTTTAATGACTGTGGGCGTGAGTTTGATTGGAATCATCGTCGGCAGTTTCACCGGCGCGTTTTCGATTCACTATCCGTCATTCGTCAGTTGGACAAGCCCGCAAGGATTTCCGCTGTTTCCCATTTTGTTTGTGACCGTGGCCTGCGGCGCGTGTTCCGGATTCCATTGTTTGATCGCATCCGGTACAACCTCGCGCCAGCTCAAATATGAAACCGACGCGCGTGTCGTCGGATACGGCGGAATGCTGCTGGAAAGTTTCGTCGCTGTGATGGCGTTGGGGACTGTCATGATTCTCACCACCGATCAGATCAAAATCCTCGGCGGGCCGGATCAGATTTACGCCAACGGCATCGCGACATTTTTAGGTTCGCTTGGCATCAATAAAGACATGGCGCTTAATTTCGCGCTGCTCGCGTTCGCGACATTCATCTATGACACGCTCGATGTCGCCACGCGCTTGGGCCGATATGTGTTTGAAGAATTGACCGGATGGAAAACACAATGGAGTCCATACGCCGCGTCACTCATCACACTTCTTTTGCCGTTATGGTTCTTAACCCGCACGGTCACAGACGCGCAGGGGAAGATTATTCCCGGATGGAAAATTTTCTGGACGGTTTTCGGCGCGAGCAATCAGCTGTTGGCCGCGCTTGTTCTTTTCGGTTTGAGCGCTTGGCTGTTTCAGAAACGGATGAAACATCCTGTCGCTTTGATTCCCGCCATTTTCATGATCCTCATCGCCACGTTTTCACTGTTTCTCATCATCAAACCCTGGCTGGTGACAATGATGACTCAGCACACCTGGATCGCCGATCCCATCGGCCTCACCTGCATCACGCTTTTTGCCCTGACATTCTTCCTGATCTGGGAAGGCATTAAAGCTTTCCGGGGTGATCGGGGAAAAATATCATAAACATCTTGAGAGAAAATATTTATAAAGAAATTTTTAAATCTTGATAGGTAAGAATGTTTGTGTATTTATTCACAATGAAAGCATCAAATTGTTACTACAAGGTATTAAATGGAACTCTTGATGTAGATAACTCTTGCGGAAATACAGTTTTATGTTATATTTTGAGTGTCAAATTGTGACTCCAGATTATAATACGGAGCTTATGGTATAAGGAATATGAAAAATGATTTCAGGTATTTCTGAGACAAATAGAAAATTATTGGATGATCTTGCCCGAAGCCAGAAAGGTCCTTTTTCTATTCAAGAGGCTTCAAAAGCATTGGGCCTTCCCAAAAACAAAACCAGAATCCTATTGGCGTATTTGGTCAGGAAAGGCTGGCTTTCGAGGGTCAAGCGAGGGTTATATATTTCTGTACCTTTGGGTACTGTAAATCCTCAAGAATATAAAGAGCATCCATGGATCGTTGCGAATCATGTATTTGCTCCTTGTTATATCGGAGGTTGGAGCGCAGCAGAACACTGGGAATTAACAGATCAAATTTTCAATAGCGTTGTGATTTTCACTCTTCGTAAATTTAAGAATTCCAGTATGAACATTCAAGGAACGGATTTTGTTGTAAAACGCGTAAGTGAAAAAAATTTTGGAGTCACAAAAGCAGCCTGGATTGAAAATATAAAAGTTTCAGTTTCTGATCCTTTACAGACCATTGTCGATATTCTTGACGATCCGTTTATCGGCGGGGGGATGCGGAATGTTGCGGACATAGTGCAGGAATATTTCAAATCTCAGCATAGAAACGATGATGAAATCGTTAAGTATATTGACCGAAAAAATAATAGAACAGTTTATAAAAGGCTCGGGTTTTTGATTGAATCCTTGGGTATCGAGGCTATAAAGTTGAAAGAAACATGCAAGAAAAAAATCAGCGCTGGTTTTTCTCTTCTCGACCCCACGATTGAAGTTAAAGGATCTTTCAATAGTAAATGGAACTTGCGCATCAATGTGAGTATGGATCAATGATTACAAACCAGGAAGTAAAAAACTTAGTCACGGAATGGGGCCTTCGCGACGATGTCGTCGAGAAGGATTATGTTATTGGCTGGGTGTTATGGGGCATAGGTTCCGATCCCGATTTGAGTACACATTGGGCGTTTAAAGGCGGTACATCTCTAAAAAAGTGTTTCATTGAAACGTGGCGGTTTTCAGAGGATTTGGATTTTACTATTATACCGGGCGGGCCTGATAAGCCCGAAACCATCGAACCGATAATCAAAAGAATCCTTGAGCGAGTTCATGATGAGTCGGGGATTGGTTTCTCCATCAAAGCTCCAGTTTTTAAATACGCGGACAAACATCTTTATACGGAAGGCCGTGTTTATTACCGTGGTCCTCGCAATGCGCCATCAGCAGCCAGTATTAAGATGGACATCAGCGGCTCAGAAAAAATTGTGCGTCCAACGGTCTTACGGGAAATTTCGCATCCATACACCGATTCACTGCCTAAACCGGCAAAAGTCCGGTGTTACTCATTTGAAGAAGTATTCGCCGAGAAATTACGGGCTATGGGCGAAAGGGGTCGGCCGCGGGATTTATACGATATCGTCCATCTTTTCAGGCGTAAAGATTTAAGAGCAGAGCCGCAACTGATAAAAAATGTTTTGCAAGAAAAGTGTGAATCAAAAGGCGTTCCAATACCGACCTTGCATTCTATTCAAAATGCATCAACCAAAATCGAGCTTACCGCTGAATGGGAGAACATGCTCGGGCATCAATTGCAAACGCTGCCCCCTTTCGAGCAGTTTTGGGATGAGTTGCCAAGTATTTTTGATTGGTTAAATGGTGTATCTGTCCCGGCGCCGATCGCCGCAATGAAAGCTGATAAGGATGAGGATTTGACGTGGTCGCCGCCTCCGATGGTGTGGCAATGGGGATTGGGTGTTCCACTTGAATCGGTGCGTTTTGCCGCGGTCAATCATCTTTGTGTTGAATTGGGGTATGATCACAGTGTCAGATTAATTGAACCCTATTCCTTGAGGCGCACTAAGGATGGAAATTTAATTCTACATGCGACCAAAGTGGAGACTGGTGAGCCAAGAGCTTATCGGGTTGATCGCGTCGAAAGCATTAAAGTAACGAAAAAAACATTTAAACCTCAGTATGAAATAGAATTTACTTCTTCGGGGAACATTCATGCAAAGCCAACAGAGCGAAAAAGCGAATTTAGTTTGTCGATCCTGAAAAAACGATTCAAATAGTTGAATTTGATAAAGTTAAGATAAAAAAACTGTGGTAGAATTTGCAAGAATCCGACGAGAAACCATAAGGAACCTTGCAAAATGAAACCACAAAAAAAGACGTGACCCTCAATTGGACTTGTTAAAGATTAAACTCAACCGGATCGTCAATTCTGGACATCCGTTGGTGAAATTGGCGAAACAAATGAATTGGGCTGAGTTTGATAAACAGTTTGAAACTCATTTTAGTGAAGAAGGCCGCCCCGCGATTGCGACGCGACTTATGGTTGCTCTGCATTATTTGAAATACGCCCATGATTTGAGTGACGAAGACACAATCGCGCTGTGGGTTGAAAATCCGTATTGGCAATATTTGAGTGGTCGTCACATTTTGAGCATAAGTTTCCGATTGATCCCTCCAGTATGACGCGCTGGCGCGCCCGCGTTGGTGTTGCCGGCGCCGAAACCTTATTGAGTCAGACGATTTTGACAGCGGTCAAGCAAGGCTATCTCAAGCGCACGCAATTCTCTACTGTCAACCGATGGCTAAATGGAAAGAATAAACCGAGTAAGATACAGGCATACCAAATCGAAAAGTTACTCAAAAAAACTAATGAAAATATGGCCTTGATAAGAACCTTTATGGTGACATTAAATGCATAAAATGAATGTATACATAACAGTAGACACTGAACTATACCCACAAACACCAAATTGGCGGGAAACTAACCTTAGCATCCTGCCATAGCACCTAATGGAGGCCTTAGTGATATTTGTTTTATCCTCTCCGTAAATCCGCCTAATTCATGCTTTCTATAGACACACCGTTTCTTTTCCGATATAATTCCGCATACTTTTTCTCTAAAATATACTGTCATTACGAGGAGCGAAGCGACGAAGTAATCTTTCAAAGATTGCTTCTCCGCCAAGAAACGCGGCGGATCGCAATGACACAAGGTTATGCAGGAGCCCAATGTCTCATCCGCCTGAAAATCATTTCGAAGATAACGAAACCCGCAAAATCCGCCTGGAAAAGCTCGAGACCCTCAAAGCCAAAGGCCTCAACCCTTATGGGGGACGGTTTGAAACCACGGCGTCCATCGCTCAAACGCTGGCTGACTTCCAGGAAAACAAGAAGGTTGTTCTGGCCGGACGCATCATGGCCAGCCGCAACCACGGCAAAGTGTATTTCCTCGACTTGGCCGATCAAGCCACGCGCATGCAGCTGTTTATGAAATCCGATGTTCTCGGCGAAGACGCCTTTGCCATGCTTAAAAATCTGGATATCGGTGACATCATCGGCATCAAAGGCGAGCTTTTCATCACCAAAACCGGCCAGCAAAGTGTGCGGGTTTTGGAATATCATGTCCTTTCCAAATCTCTCAAAACATTGCCGGAAAAATGGCACGGGCTCAAGGACGTTGAGATCCGTTACCGCCAGCGCTATGTGGATTTGATCGCCAACCCGGAGGTGCGCGAGATTTTTCTCAAGCGCAGCCGCATCACGGCGTTTATTCGCAATCATCTGATCGAACGCGGATTTCTGGAAGTGGAAACTCCCATTTTGCAGCCCATGGCCGGCGGCGCGCGCGGCCGTCCGTTCAAGAGCCATCACAATGCTTACAGTCTGGATGTGTTTCTGCGCATCGCGCCGGAACTGTATTTGAAGCGTCTTCTCGTCGGCGGGTTCGAGCGCGTCTTTGAAATGAACCGCAATTTCCGCAACGAAGGTGTTTCGACCAAACACAATCCGGAATTCACCATGCTCGAGGTTTATCAGGCTTACGCTGATATGCAAGACATGATGAAGCTGACCGAAGAGATGGTTGCCGGCGCTGTGCACAACGTTCACGGCACTTATAAGATCACATATCAAGGGCAGGAAATTGATTTTACGCCGCCGTGGGAGCGCCGCTCTTTTGCGAAAGTCGTCAAAGACAAGTTTGACATCAATCCGGATGACGACGCTGCGGCCATGCTGAAAAAGATCAAGGCCAAACGCGCCAACGTCCGCGTGGAAAAATTGACGCGCTCGGCGGTCATGAAGATTGCCGAAGAGATGATGGAAGAAGATGAGATTGTCAATCCGATGTTCTTTACGGATTATTTCGCGTTTCTCTCGCCGCTGGCGAAAACAAAAGTTGACAATCCGATGATCGCCGAGCGCTTCGAAGCGTTTGTCGCGGGCATGGAAATCGGCAACGCGTATTCCGAGCTCAATGATCCGGTGGAACAGCGCAAGCGCCTGATGGATGATTTGCACGATGACGTGGAAACAGGCAATCGCGCCATCGACGAGGATTTTCTCAATGCGCTCGAATACGGTATGCCGCCGGCCGGGGGATTGGGCATCGGGATTGACAGACTTGTTATGCTATTAACAGATTCACCATCGATTCGCGATGTCATTCTCTTTCCGCTCATGAAGCCGCTGGATGGGGTTCAGACGGATACGGAAAAATAATCGTAGGGGCAGGTTCCAAACCTGCCCAATATTGAGGGCGGGTTTAGAACCCGCCCCTACAAAGAAATAAACCATGCATTTCGAAAACTGGATGAGCCTCAGATATATGTTCGCGAAGAAAGGCCATTTTCTGGCCTTTCTGAACGTCATGTCGATTCTCGGCATCGCCATCGGCGTGATGGCACTGATCGTGGTGACCGGTGTCATGACCGGTTTCGGCAACAATCTGCGCGAGAAAATCATCGGCACCACGCCGCATATTCTGATCGAAAAGGAAACCGGCATCCGTGATTTTGAAAAAATCGTCAAAGACGTCGAAGTCATCGCCGGCGTGGAAGGCGCGGCGCCGTATGTGCAGGGGAATTTGTTTTTGGAAAATCAGAGCCGCTCCCTCGGCGTGATCGTCCGCGGGATCGATCCGCTGCAGGAGCCCAAGATCACCAAGGTCAAAGAGTATTTGAAACAGGGAAATCTCAATGATTTGGACGGCAATGGAGTAATCATTGGCCAGGAGATGGCGCGGTATTTTGATTATCACCTTGGGGATCAGGTGACGCTGATTTCTCCGGTCTCCGGTATCAGCGGCCAGGCGTGGCGCTATGAGCTGACCATCGTCGGGATTTTTCAGACGGGCATGGCGGATTACGACATGAATCTCATTCTGGTGCAGATGGGCAAAGCGCAGGAGATGATGGGCCTGCCGCCGGATTTGGCCACAGGCATCGGCGTGCATCTCAGGGATGTCAATCAGGCCAAGGACATCAAGAAAGAAATTTACGGGCTTTTGGGTTACAGTTTTCTGGTCAAGACGTGGATCGACATCAACCGCAACCTTTTTGACGCGCTGTTTCTGGAGAAGTGGGGATTGTTCATTATCCTGACGCTGATGGTGATGGTGGCGTCGTTCAACATCATCAGCACGCTGGTGGTCACCGTCACCAGCAAAACGCACGACATCGGAATCATGAAAGCGCTCGGCGCCACGCGCCGCTCGATTCGCGCGATTTTTCTCAATCAGGGAATGCTCATCGGCATCACCGGGATTTTTTTCGGCGTCATCAGTGGCGTTGTGCTCAGTTATATTTTGAAAACGTATGTTCAGGTTCCGACGGAGATTTACGCCATTGACCACGTGCCGGTGGAGTTGAAGCTCAAGGACATGTTCATCATCATCGTTTCGGCGCTGGTGATCACGTATCTGGCGGTTGTTTATCCGGCGGCGAAGGCGGCAGGATTGCAGCCGGTGGACGCGTTGAGGTATGAATAATATAACGTGTCATTGCGAGCCCTGCTTTTAAGGGCGAAGCAATCTCTTATAGATTGCTTCGTCGCAAAAACGCTCCTCGCAATGACAGATAAATCAAACAAGGAGAAAACCATGGAATCATCCAATCCGATTTTTAACAGTAAAGTTTTGTCACAAGGCTACGCTGCCGATCCGGCCGGCACCATGACCGTCAACGGCGCGGTCAACAAATCTTTCATCCTTCTGGCGCTGCTTTTGCTTCCCGCGTTCTGGGCGTGGGGCAAAGTCGCGGGATTATATTCCGCGGCGAGCGAAGAGGCGATGATGGCGCAGGCTGCTGTCATCAAACAATTATTCGGCTGGTCGATTGCGGCGAGCATCGGCGGACTCGTGATCGCGGTTGTTCTGGCATTCAAAAAACAATGGGCGCCGGTTCTGGCGCCGGTTTACGCTTTGACGCAAGGATTTGTGATCGGCGGCTTATCGGCGTATTACGAAGTGCAGTTTTCCGGAATCGTCATGAACGCGGCCGGATTGACCATCGCAACTCTGTTATGTTTGTTGTCCGTCTATAAAATGGGATGGATCAAAGTCACCCGCGGCTTCGCGTTGGGAATGATGATTGCCGTCGGCGCCATCGCGCTGATTTATATCGTGGATATCATCGCGAGTCTCTTCGGCCATCCCATGCCGATGATTCACAGCAACGGCCCGGTCGCCATCGGTTTCAGCCTGGTGGTCGTCGGCATCGCGGCCTTCAGTCTGATTCTGGATTTTGATTTTTTCGAACGCGGCGCGCAGGCCGGTCTGCCGAAATACATGGAATGGTACGCGGCGTTCGGGCTCATGGTCACGCTCATCTGGCTGTATCTGGAAATTTTAAGATTGTTGTCGAAGTTAAGAAGCAGAAATTAAAAAATTGTCATTGCGAGGAACGAAGTGACGAAGCAATCCTTAAGAGATTGCTTCGCCGCCGCTGGCGCCTGTCTGCCGACAGGCAGGCAAAAGCATTCGGGAATGACAGGTTGGTTAATGCTACTTGAAGCCACAGACATCAGAAAAGTTTACAAGACGTCCGCTAAAACAGAGCTGGAAGTTTTGAAAGGCGTCAGCCTTGCTGTTGAAGAAGGCGAGCTTGTCGCGATGGTCGGTCCGTCGGGGGCCGGAAAGTCGACTCTGCTTCATATCATGGGCGGACTGGATCGTCCGACGGACGGCAAGGTGTATTGGGGCAAGGAGGATGTTTATCAATTGCGCGACAGTGCCCGCAGCCGTTTGATCAACCGCCGCGTCGGGTTTGTGTTTCAGTTTTACCATCTTTTGCCGGAGTTATCGGCGCTGGAAAATGTGATTTTACCCTTGATGATCCGCAGCGGTTCGGCTAAAAACAGCCGTCTGGAGTTTAAGGGTATGCAGATGCTGGAACAGCTGGGTCTCACCGGTCGGGCGGATCACAAGCCCGGGCAGCTCTCCGGCGGAGAACAGCAGAGGGTGGCGATCGGACGCGCGCTGATTTCCGATCCGAAAATTTTGTTGTGCGACGAACCGACGGGAAATCTGGACACCCGCACCGGCGAGCAGATCGTTGCGCTGTTAAAAGAATTGAATCGAAAGTACAAGCAGACGATCGTCGTTGTCACGCATTCGGAGCGCATCGCCGCCGTTGCCGGCCGCGTGATGTTTATGGAAGACGGACGGTTGAAGGTTTGAGAAAATTGTTTAGATATTTGTCATTCCCGAATGCTTTTGTCGGGAATCCATAAGTTTTATGAAAGATTATTATGTTTATATTCTGGCGAGCCGAAAAAATGGAACACTGTATATCGGCGTGACGGATGATCTGATCCGAAGAATTTATGAACATAAGAACGGTTTGGCGGAAGGTTTTAGCAAAAAATATGACGTCAAAACATTGGTTTATTTTGAATCCGGGAATGATATTAAGTCAGCTATTGAAAGAGAAAAACAATTAAAGAAATGGGACAGGAGTTGGAAAATTCGTTTGATTGAGAAATCCAATCCTGAATGGAATGATTTGTATGATAATTTGGTAAATGGATTCCCGACAAAAACATTCGGGAATGACAATTTTGGGGTTTTGAAATGAATTCTCAAGGTGAAGAGCCAGAAGCTCTTAAAGAAGTTCGTGAGTGGAAAAAGAAGGTAACGCAGGAAACGCGTAAGCTTCAAACGAAAGATGTGCTGAAATATTTTAATCGTAATATTAAGGGTTCCAGCATAGCCAAGAGGACAAAATGAAAATTTATCTCAATGGAAAGTTCGTGAACAAACAGGATGCGAAAGTCTCCGTGTTCGACCACGGCCTTCTCTACGGCGACGGCGCCTTCGAAGGCATCCGCTCCTACAACAAACTCGTGTTCCGTCTCAAAGACCACATTGACCGTCTGTATGAAACGGCGCATACGATGATGCTGGAGATTTCTCTTTCGCGCAAGCAGATGGCTGAGGCTGTGGTTGCCACCCTCAAGGTCAATAAAATTCGTGACGGATATATCCGCTTGGTGATCACCCGCGGCGAGGGCGATCTGGGACTTGATCCGCGCAAATGCTGCGGCAATCCGAATATCATCATCATTGCCGGCAAGATCACGTTGTATCCGAAAGAGCTTTATGAAAAAGGCATGGAAATTATCACCGTGCCGACGATCCGTAATCATCCCGAGGCGCTCAATCCGCGGTTGAAGTCGTTGAATTATCTCAACAACATCATGGCGAAAATCGAAGCCGTGAATTCCGGATACAGCGAAGCGATCATGCTCGATCACATGGGGTTTGTAGCCGAATGCACGGGCGACAATATTTTTATCATCAAGGATGGAAAGATGAAAACCCCCAGTCAGGGGCGTTTGACGGGAATCACGCGCGAGGCGGTTTTGGACATCGCCCGCAAGATCAAACTTCCGTCGGAAGAGACGTTCATCACGCGCCATGAAGTGTTCGTTGCGGACGAGTGTTTTCTGACGGGAACAGCCGCGGAAATCATTCCGGTCGTCAAGGTCGACGGCCGCTCCATCGGCAGCGGCTTGTCTGCCGGACAGGCAGGAAAGCCAGGAGCGCTGACGAAAAAAATTCTGGATCATTTCCATCAATTGACGAAGAAGGATGGAGTGAAATATACACTATGATGTGCGACATTTGCGGGAAAAAGAAAGCCACGGTGCATTTGACGGAAATCGTCGATGAACAGATGTCGGAAATGCATCTGTGCGAAAAATGCGCGCGCCAGAAAAGTTCGCAGATGGAACAGCAGTTCGGTCTGGCGGATTTGCTGGCCGGCCTGGGGGATTTCAGCAAGCAGATTGAAGACACGGAAAAAGTAGATTTGGTCTGCGCGCATTGCGGACTCAAGTACGAAGACTTCCGCAAGTTCGGCCGCCTGGGTTGCAGCGAATGCTACGAGAATTTCAAGATGCATTTATCGACGCTGTTAAAGAAAATACACGGCTCGAATTGTCACTTCGGCAAGATGCCGGTGAAGATGACGCAGACGGACAAAGCCACAGTCGCCAGCCTTCAGGATTTGAAAAACAAGCTGGCGCACGCGGTGCAGGCGGAGGATTTTGAAAAGGCCGCGCAGCTGCGCGATAACATCAGGGATTTGGAGAATAAACAGAAATAACTTTAGCCAGAAAATAATTTTGTAGAGATCCCCGCCTGTCTGCCGACAGGCAGGCTTACGCGGGGATGACAGGAATTGAAAATGAATATTAACGATTTGATCAACCACACCGGTGAATGGCTCAAAGGCAAGGGATCTCACGCGGACATTGTGATGTCCTCGCGCGTGCGTCTGGCCAGAAACCTGGCCAAGCGGCCGTTTCCCAATCGCGCCCAGAAGCGCGAGCTTGAAGACATCATGGAAGAAGCGCGCGCGGCCGTCGGGAAAATCGACCTGTTGAAAAAATGCGAATTCATCCGGCTCAATGACATCGACCAGATCGACAAACAGATCCTCGTCGAGCGTCACCTGATGAGCCATGAGCACGCGGCCAATACGCTGGGCAAGGCGCTCGTTCTTTCCAAAGAAGAAGCCATTTCCATCATGGTCAATGAAGAAGATCATCTGCGCATGCAGGTGATGCAGTCGGGGCTTAATCTCGACGACACCTTTGCGCTGGTCAGCGGCATTGATGATGAGCTCTCGAAATATCTGGATTTCGGTTATTCGATGCATTGGGGATATCTCACCGCCTGCCCGACGAACACGGGCACGGGGATGCGCGGCTCGGTGATGCTGCATCTGCCGGCGCTGGTGATGACCAAGCAGATCAACAAAGTGTTGACCGCCGTCAACAAACTGAGTTTCACGTCCCGCGGTTTTTACGGCGAGGGAACGCAGGCCAGCGGGAATTTTTTCCAGATTTCCAATCAGGTGTCGATGGGCCAGAGCGAAGTGGACATCATTCAGAACATCAACGGGCTGATCCGCCAGATCGTCGACCAGGAGGAACAGGCGCGGCAGGCGCTTCTGGTGCAGAACAGGCCGATGCTCGAGGACAAAATCCACCGCTCGTACGGCATTTTGAAAAGCGCGTATCTGATTTCGAGTCAGGAAACCGTGGAGTTATTGTCGCTGGTGCGTCTCGGCATCGATCTCGGCATCATCCGGGATCTGGACCGCAGGCTGGTCAATGATCTGTTCATCCGCATCCAGCCGGCGCATTTGCAGAAGATTGAAGGGAAAAAACTCAACGCTTCCGACCGCGACGCCAAACGCGCCAGCGTGATCCGGGAAAAATTGACGCCGAATGGGCATTGATCAATTTTGCAGAGACGGGTTTGAAATCCGTCTCTGCCGATAAATAACAGGAGGTTCATATGTTCAACCGATTCACCGAACGGGCCAGAAAAGTTATCGTTTATGCCAAAGAAGAAGCGCGGCGATTGAATCACGATTATATCGGCACCGAGCATTTGCTTCTCGGACTCATCCGCGAAGGCGAAGGCGTTGCGGCGGCCGTTTTGCAAAAACTCGGTTTGGACTTGGAAACAATCCGCATTGAAGTCGAGAAACTCGTCCAGCCCGGACCGCAGACACAGGTTCTCGGCGACATTCCTTTTACGCCGCGCTCCAAAAAAGCGCTCGAGCTTTCCGCCGAAGAAGCGCGCGCCCTCGGGCACAATTACATCGGCACGGAGCATTTACTGCTCGGCCTTGTTAAGGAAGGCGAAGGCATGGCCTATCGCGTGCTTTTGAATCTGGGTCTGGATTTGAACAAACTCCGCGCGGAGGTGATGGAACTTTTAGGCTCGGGCATTCCCGGTTATCCCGGCGGACAACAGGAAGCCGCCGCACACGGCAAGACCGATAAAACGCCGGCCATCGATGCCTATGGCCGCAATCTCAACAAGATGGCCAAGGACAACAAGCTCGATCCGGTCGTCGGCCGCGAGGAAGAAATTCAGCGCATTTTGCAAATTCTTTGTCGCCGCACCAAAAACAATCCCGTTCTCCTCGGAGAAGCCGGCGTCGGGAAAACCGCCATTGTCGAAGGCCTCGCGCAGATGATCGTCAAGGGAGAGGTGCCTGAACTTTTGCGCGAAAAGATCATCATTGTTCTGGATCTGGCGATGATGATTGCCGGAACCAAATACCGCGGCCAGTTTGAAGAACGCATCAAAGCCATCATGGATGAGATCAAGCGCTCCGGGAAAATCATTCTCTTTATCGACGAACTCCATACCCTTGTCGGCGCGGGCGCGGCCGAAGGGGCGATCGACGCGGCGAACATTTTGAAGCCGGCGCTGGCCCGCGGAGAAATCCAGTGCATCGGAGCCACCACGCTGGATGAATACCGCAAACACATTGAAAAAGATTCCGCTCTGGAACGCCGGTTTCAGACCATCATGGTCGAGCCGCCGTCGGTGGATGAGGCGATTTTGATTTTGAAGGGCTTGCGCGACAAATACGAAGCACATCACCGCGTAAAATTTTCCGATGAGGCCATCGACGCGGCCGTTCGTTTGTCGGACCGCTACATCACTGGTCGTTCTCTGCCGGACAAGGCCGTTGATATTCTCGACGAAACCGGCGCGCAGGCGCGCCTCAAAGCCATGGTGATCCCGCCGGGTTTGCAGGATTTGGAAAGCGACATCGAAGGCCTCAAGAAAGAAAAAGAATCTTACATCAAAAGTCAGGATTTCGAACGCGCCGCCAAGATGCGCGATAAAGAGCGCGAAGCGCGTCAGAAGCTCGACGATGTGAAGAAAGACTGGCTGGAGCGCCGCGATCAGGGCGTGATCACCATCGGTTACGAAGAGATCGCCAAAGTCGTCTCGCAATGGACCAAGATTCCGTTGATCCGTCTTGAGCAGCAGGAAAGCGACCGCCTGCTCAAGATGGAAGAGCATTTGAACAAAGTCGTCATCGGACAGAGCGAACCCATCAGCGCCATCGCTCGCGCCGTTCGCCGTTCGCGCGCCGGCATCCGCAATCCGAAACGGCCGATCGGCTCCTTCATCTTTTTGGGGCCGACCGGCGTCGGGAAAACCCATCTGGCGCAATCGCTGGCGGAATTCATGTTCGGCGGAAAAGACTCGATCATCCAGATCGACATGTCCGAATACATGGACAAATTCAACGTCTCGCGCCTGATCGGCGCGCCGCCCGGATACGTGGGCTACGAAGAAGGCGGACAGCTCACCGAAAAAGTGCGCCGCAAACCGTATTCCGTGATTCTTCTCGACGAGATCGAGAAAGCTCATCCGGATGTGTTCAATCTCCTTCTGCAGGTGTTTGAAGAAGGCCGGCTGACCGACAGCCTCGGGCGCAAGATTGATTTCCGCAACACGATCATCCTGATGACGTCCAACATCGGCGCGGAACGTCTGCAAAAGCAGGGCGCTCTGGGATTCGGCAAACCCCAGGAAGGCCATTCTTACGAAGATATGAAAACCAGCATCCTTGAGGATGTGCGCAAGGCGTTCAAGCCGGAATTTTTAAATCGCATCGACGACATCATTGTGTTCCATGCCCTGAGCCGCGAAGATCTGGACAAGATCGTTCAGCTGGAAGTCAAATTCGTGATTGAACGGCTCAAAGACAAGAATATTCACATCACGCTGACGGAAGCCGCGTTCGCGTTTTTGATCGAGAAAGGTTTTGACCTGATTTACGGCGCGCGGCTTTTGAAACGCACCATCCAGAAATATCTTGAAGATCCGCTGGCGGAAGACCTCATTGCCGGTTTTATAACGGAAGGGGCGAAAATCGCCGTCGACCGCAAAGGCGAAGAGTTGGAGTTCAAGGTGGAGGAGAAGGTTAAGACGTAATGGAAGGGCGGGTTCATAACCCGCCCTTTTAATGAAGTGTCATTGCGAGCGTTTTTTGTCCCCTGAAATCGCTTTGCGATTTCAGGGGACAAAAAACGCTCGCAATGACACACAAATCAAATCATGGCAAAAACTAAAACAGTCTTCATTTGCCAGAGTTGCGGCACGCAGTCGCCGCGCTGGGTGGGGAAATGTCCGGGGTGCGAGAGCTGGAATTCGTTCGTCGAGGAAACCAGCCGGCCCGAGGCGCTGAATATTCCCCGCGCCGCCGCCGTGTCTTTCGAGGACAAGCCCGTTCTGTTGGGCAGTATTGAAACCAGACATGAGACACGCCTCACCACCGGCCTGGTTGAGTTCGACCGCGTGATGGGCGGCGGCATCGTTCCTGGCTCGGTGACGTTGATCGGCGGCGATCCGGGCATCGGAAAATCCACGTTATCTTTGCAAATCGCCAACGCCCTCAGCGACAAAAATTTGACGGTGTTGTATGTCAGCGGCGAGGAATCCGCTCAACAGACCGGCATGCGCGCGCAGCGGCTCGATCAGAAGGCCGGCCGTCCGCTGTATATCGTCAATCAAATCAATTTGAATACCATCCTCGGTTACATCGAAGAGTTCAAGCCCGCGGCCGTCATCATCGATTCGATTCAGGTGCTGTATCATCCTGACATTTCCTCCACACCGGGAAGCGTCAGTCAGGTGCGCGAGTGCTCGGCGATTCTGACCAACATGGCCAAGACCAAGGGTGTGTCGGTGTTCATCATCGGGCACGTGACCAAAGAGGGGACGCTGGCGGGCCCGCGCGTGCTGGAGCATATCGTTGATACGGTTTTGTATTTTGAAGGCGAACGCTATTCGACTTATCGCATTCTGCGCGCGGTCAAGAATCGTTTCGGCTCAACCAATGAGATCGGAATTTTTGAAATGCAATCGTCGGGGCTCATGGAAGTGTCCAACCCGTCGGAAATTTTTTTGGCGGAGAGACCGAAGCAGGCGTCCGGTTCCGTCGTGGTTCCGGTGATGGAAGGCACGCGGCCGCTGCTGGTGGAAATCCAGGGCCTGGTCAGCCGCTCGAGTTTCGGCGTGATGCGCTACAAGGCGCAAGGGTTTGATGCCAACCGCTTGTCGCTGTTGATCGCCGTGCTCGAGAAACGCATCGGGTTCAATTTTCAGGACAGGGATGTGTTTGTGAATGTCGTCGGAGGGGTG
>Ga0210019_1002035_pt1 | contig 20333 bp, 22 predicted proteins | sample CryGeyCG2114_020_2_FD_183969 | JGI IMG/M metagenome (GOLD analysis project Ga0210019, IMG submission 183969) | Groundwater microbial communities from aquifer - Crystal Geyser CG11_big_fil_rev_8/21/14_0.20 (SPAdes) (version 2) | ecosystem: Environmental > Aquatic > Deep subsurface > Groundwater ...
AAGTTGAAATGAGCGACGAAGCCGATATTGCATCAGACGCAGAAGAACTATTCAGGAGCGCCCAGTTGTCCCATATACGGGCGCTGGCAGGCATCGAAATCAAACCGTCGAGGGTATGCCTTAACTGCGGTGAGAAAACCCGCAAAGGGGCTAGATTCTGCGACACGGATTGCCAGTCTGACCACGAGCGGAGAAATAAGGCTGGATTCGCGCAAAACACTGTATAATGCAAATGCTGGCAGGGTAGTCGATACCCGCCTAACCAAGTTAGCGGAGGCTTCCACTCTTTAAAGGATCCGTTAGTCGGGATCCAAACAGGCACAGCTCGTAAATGCAGGGGGCCGCTCAATCATTACCCTGCGCTAACGCAACATGGGGGGAGCCACAAAATGAATCCCATGAAGCTGTGTAATAGACTACATATAGGCAATCACTAATATGGCAAGACCATCAAAGCTATCGGATAACCAATGGAACGAAGTCCTTAGACTGCATCTGGATGGCGAATCCATTAGATCAATAGCAAGGAAGTTCGATGTTGCTGAATCGGCAATCCGCGCACGTATCAGCGCACAGTCTAAAACCATAAAATCCCTAGCACATCAAGTAGTTGAAACGGAAAAAGAAATTAAGGCTCTACCAATTAACGCGCAGTGCGCTGTAATGGATATGGCATCAGTCCTGCGAAGCATATCGACCCATCTAGGACAGGCTGCAAATTATGGCGCAATGACCGCACATAGGCTTCAAGCCTTAGCACATTCAGAAGTGCAGAAGGTTGATGATGCAGACCCATTGCAATCAATCGAGGCATTGAAGGGTGTATCAGCACTAACCCGCCTAGCTAATGAGAGCGCAGACATTGGCATAAACCTCATGCGAGCCAATAAAGAGGCGGTTGACAGGATGAATGAGCCAGCCAGTGACGATAACGAGTTATTGCGCAAGATAGCCGAACGCCTGCCTGACTAATGACCCCGCAGACAGGTAGAGAGTTGCGACGCTGGTACAAGCTGAAAGACCACACAATCCAGCTTGACCTAGTGCGCGCAGTATCAAATGGCGTGAGGTTTCCCGTAGTGCCTGCTGGGCGGCGCAGCGGCAAGACAGAACGGGCAAAGAGATTCATTGCCAAAGAAGCCATGCGCAACGCTGGCGAGCGGTACTTCATAGCAGCGCCTACACGTGACCAAGTGAAGAAGATTTACTGGCAGGACATGAAGCTACTGTGCCTTACAAGCCTGCAAAAGAAAGCTCCGTCCGAGACAGACTTGATTATCCACATGAACAACGGGACGGAAATCCACCTAATCGGGCTGGATAAGCCGGAACGTATCGAAGGTGTGTTATGGACAGGCGGTTTAATAGATGAGCTTGATGATGTAAAGGATGGCGCATGGGAGACGAACATAAGGCCAGCCCTGGATACATACAACCCATCCCGCCCTGACTATCTGGCATGGTGCTGGCTGATCGGTGTGCCTGATGGGTTACGACACCTTTATGAGTTCAGCCAATACGCTGAGTCTGGCAAAGACCCTGATTTTAAGGTGTACCACTGGAAAAGCTCGGACATTCTCCCCGCAAAAACAATCGAATCCGCTAAACGCCAGATGTCGGCAAAGCAATTCCGGCAAGAGTACGAGGCGACGTTTGAAAACAGCACCGGGCGCATCTACGAAGACTATGACAAGAACAATTACACCGATGCGCGGCTTGAAAAGCACGAACGGTTAATGCTAACATGCGACTTCAATTACTCCCCCATGTCGAGCGCCATAGCTGTTCGGCGCGGGGATGATATATATATCTTGGAAGAGATCATCCTAACATCAGCAGTGGCACAACAGACAGCTATGGAGTTTGTTGAGCGTTACAAATACCACGACAATAAGTGCATGGAGTTATATGGTGATCCTGCGGGCAAGGCCGGAGAGAAGCACCATCAAGAATCAGACTTCACCAGCATGGAGCGTGTGTTGCGCGATGCGGGGTGGAGCGTTGCGCGCCGGGTCGCCAACAGCACACTTTCAATTAAAGCCGGGCAGAATTCCGTCCGTGCTAAAATAGCGAACGCTTACGGAGAACGCAGTTTGTTTGTGAACCCAAATACTGCGCCGTATGTTCACAAGGCATTAGCCACCGGCACGCTGAAGAAAGGCTCTGCCTTCTTGGAAGAAGAAAATGAGTATCAACATGTAGGCACTGCTGTAAGGTATATGGTTGACATTTTATTCCCCGTTGTTGAAAATCGCGTTGGTACAGCGCGGACACCAGGTGCGCCGCGATGAACACTCCCCGGCAGGTTGAAATTCCTGCCATACTGCAACCGGCAGCGCGCAAGCGTAGTCAGATGTCGGCTTTTTTTGAGAGGCAGCAATGAACATTACCACCAAGCATAAGTCGGTTCTTGATATGTCCGAGCGTTGGGAAATGGCACGCGCCGCCGCCGAAGGTGAGCACGCTGTTCACGAAAAGGGCGAAGTTTTCCTGCCCCGGTTGCAGGACGAGGATGACCAAGCGTACCGGGCGCGCCTCATCGCCACCCCTTTCTTCAATGCTTCATGGAGGACAATCAGCGGACTGCGCGGCATGATGTTCCGCAAGTCACCCATCATTGAAGTGCCGCTCGCGATGGATGAGCTACTCACCAACATTGACTTGGCGGGCACGTCATTCAGCACCATTTTGCAGCGGATTGCGGAAGAGACGCTCACCGTTGGCCGTATTGGATTGCTCGTGGACTATCCACCAGTGCCAGAAGGCACCACCCGCGCCGACTTCGCCGCAGTCAACGCAAGGCCGTTTATCAAACTGTACAAAGCAGAGAGTGTTTATAACTGGCGCGAAGAAACAATCAATGGGGTCAAGCGGCTCACCCGCGTTCAGCTCGAAGAGGAAGCCGAAGTCCAAGATCCTGCGAAGGAATTCAAGACCACCGAGGAAAAGCGCTATCGGGTGCTTGACCTTGCTAATGGCAAGTACCGCCAGCGCCTGTTCAAAACGGAGGGCGAGAAAGAGATTCAGATTGGGGGCGACATTTACCCAAAGATGAACGGCGCACTGATGGACTTCATTCCGTTCTTCGTCGCCGGAACAGACGACATTGGCATGGATATGGACGCGCCGCCCCTGATTGACCTCATCACGACCAACTTCCACCACTATCAGCAGGCGACCGCGTATGAGCGCGGGTGTTTCTTCAGCGGCCTACCAACAATGTTCATCAGCGGCATCGACACGCTGGATCAAGAAGGCAATCCGGTGGAGATTAGCATCGGAGGTGCGCTGGCTAACATCCTGCCCCGACCGGAAGCCCGTGCCTATTTCGTTGAGGTGGCGGGTGAGTTCAACGCCCTACGCACGAACCTGGAGGACAAGAAGCGCGAAATGGCAGTACTGGGCGCCCGTATGCTGGAGCAACAAAAGGCATCGGTTGAGTCCGCTGATACCATTGCGCGCAGGCAGTACGGCGAAGAATCGACGCTGGCCGCGATTGCGCTGACGCTAGGCATGGCGGCGAAAAAGGCGCTGCAATGGGTCGCAGACTGGGCGGGTATCAAAGGCGAGATCAAAGTTGCCCTGAACACTGACTTCCTGCCCGCTGGCATGACCGCACAGGATATTACCTCGCTGATCGGCGCATGGCAGCAAGGCGCTATTTCGGGCGAAGTTTTATTCAGCAACTTACAGGCGGGCGAGATTATTCCGGCAGGCATAACATACGAAGAAGAGCAGGAGCGCATCAGCAGTGCAGGGGTGAACTTGATGCAAGGGCAGGAACCGCAAGAGGGCGAACCATTGCCGCCGGAGCCAACAACGCCGGAGATTGACCTGCAACCGCTATATGACGCAATGGCTGCCATTGCCGACAATCAAGCGATGTTATCCGACGCAATGGCGATGGCGGTGCAACGTACCACCGTGTAACGTGCAGTCCATGGGCCAATCAACAGAGATACAGGTCAACCGCTGGATTTGGGAAGCGTACCCGGCGGCATTAAGCCAGTCGGAGATGTTGCAGTTCGCATTCCACGACATGAGCGACCAGTCGCAGGAAGCGTACCCGCAGCACCTGGAGCCCGCCTTGCAGCGAGCGATGCTGTATCACTTGAGCTTGCCGCTGCAATAACTGCCGCGAAGGACGATGAGGAAGTGGCGCTAATTATCGCAATGCTGGAGATGTAATGCCCGGAATAAGCCCAACCGAATTGGAAAAAATAGACAAGGCTATCAATGTATCTCTCGATCTATTGAGGCACAGTTCGCACGTCGAAGCGAGTGTGCTGGAACTCATCGAAGCGATGCGAAAAGAACTGATCGCCAAACTAGCGACCGGCGACCTGACTAACTGGGGCAAGGCGCGAATCAATACGATGCTGCGCGAGACAAACCTTGTGATCGCAGATTATTACGCCCGTGCCCAGGCAATTCTCGCCCCGACTTACGCCACTGTTACGGGAATATCCGCCGCACAGACCGCCACCACACTGGCAGCATCCATGCCAAGCAAGACCGTGCTGGATGCGCTTGTCACCAATCTACTGATCGAAGGCTCACCAGCAAAGGCATGGTGGAGCAAGATCGCGGGCGACACCTCCTTCCGCTTCGCTGCAGCCGTCCGGCAAGGGATAGCGCAGGGCGAAACCATGAACCAGATATTCAGCCGGGTGAATGACATTGCGGATATGGCAGGGCGCAATTCGACCGCATTGGTACATACCAGCGTGATGCAAACAATGAATTCCGCACGGATGGCGGTGCAGGAAGCGAACGCTGACAACGACTCCGAAACAGTTTGGTTAAGCGCACTAGATTCGCACGTTTGCAGAATCTGCGCGCCCCGGGATGGTTTACGATGGAAAACATTATCGAAGCGCCCTGTAGGTCACTCATTGGCTTGGATGCAACCCGCAGCGCATTTCTCATGCCGCTGCACGACTTATGCCATGACCCCGCTTACTGAGGCAGTTATGAAGGCTGGAGGCAGGGCATCCAGTTCCGGGGTAGTCAAAGGATCAACGACCTTCGCGCAGTATCTGGCGCGCCAGACGCCTGCTTTCCAAGACGAAGTTCTTGGCAAAGGGCGTGCAGACCTTTATCGCGCGGGCAAAATCACCCTGCGCGACCTCGTATCCGGTCGGGGCGCGCCGATTTCATTAAAAGAACTCCAACGAAAATACGCTTGACACGCAATAAAATATCACTATAATTGCGGACATCAGCGATTTGCCGTCGCTAGGTAAAGTGATAGCCCAGTGGTTATTAGGTTTGGAGGGGACTTCATTGTTCCGGCGACTTTACCCGCTACGGCAAACTCCAAAACCTAATGCCTCTGGGCTTTTGTTTTGGTGCTGATCGAACTTGAGTTTATCGGCCTTGAATTCGTAAATCCTTGGCGCGTAAGGAAACCAGAATAGCGGTGTAGTGGCGTTAGGGGCGAAGAAGAAAACGTTTTGGCAAGTTTGGAAGTGGCGAAAAAAGATAACAGCGCCAAAGGTGGAGAATGTCAGGTTCAGCACGGTGTTACGGCAACGTGGAAGTAAGGACTTGATTCGTGCGACCTAGTTAGACTCTCTGTGTTCGAGGGGAAAGCGCACGAGGTGCAGGGATGACACGATTACCTGCATGGTACGATGAGACGAGCAACTTGACGGTTCAGACCACCTAATTCTGCCGGATGCCATATTCTGTATGGCTGATGGCGGAGTTTTGGGTAACTTCTTCAACTCACTCTTTCGGGTTCAGTATGAACAAGCGATGCAACCACTGCAAACAATTCAAGCCACTTGGTGATTACTTCACCCCTCCGAAAGGCGCGTCCAGTAGCTGGCAAGGCACAAGCGAGTTTTGTAAGCAATGCCACAGCGAAGGAAAAATACTAAACGGATATGGCGACCAGAAATTCGGCGACAAATGGAATTCGCCGGATGATTCCCTGTTCCAAAAAAATACGCTTGACATATCAAAAACATCCAGCGCATAATTGCGCGAAGCATAAAGGTTTCAACCACGCGAAAGGTATCAAACATGGCTCTAGCACTCACGCTTGACGCAGCACCCGATGAAGCACTCAAAGGTTTTTACGTTGAAAAGGATGGTAAGTACCATCTGGACGTGACCGGAATTGAAGACACCAACCAGATGCGCATTGAACTAGCGACAGTCAAGCGCGAAGCTGCTGAAAGACGCAAGGCGGCGAAGGAACTGGAAGAGCGGTTCGCCGGTATTGACCCTGAAAAGGTCAGGGAAATGATGGCGAAGCTCGACCAAGACGGTGAAGCGAAGCTCCTGGCCGAAGGCAAGATTGAAGAGGTCGTGAACAATCGCACTGAAAAGTTGCGCGCTGACCTGCAAAAGCAGTTGGACGAGGCGCACGGCAAGACGACATCCGCTGAAGCGCGAGTCAAGCAATACAGCCAACGCGTGCTGGATGATCGTATCCGGGATGCGGTGATGGGCAAGGTTCACACCAGCGCTATCAAGTCCGGCGATGTATTGCGGGCGGCGCGTGAACTGTTTGTGCTGGACGAACATGGCGATGCAGTGCAGCTTGACGCTGCTGGCAAGCCGGTGCTGGGTAAGGATGGAAAAACCCCGTTCAGCCCGGCAGAGTGGATTGAAAGCATGACCGAAATCGCACCGCATTGGTTCCCAGCCTCGTCAAGCGGCGGTGGTGCGGCTGGTAGTGGTAATGGTTCAGGCGGTGGAAAGACAATGAAGCGGTCGCAGTTTGATGCTTTGCCTCCGCGTGACAGGTCGGCAGCCGCAAAGCAATATCAGATTGTGGAGTAAAGGTTTTAGCGGTAAAGTTTCACCCGTAGTAAACTGGTAATGCTCCCACGGCGGGGCGATGGTATCCAGACCGAGATGGTCAATTAAGCGATTTTTTGACTAACTTTGAAAGGAAATATCATGGCCTCTCCCAACACGTTGAACTCCTTGATTCCCACACTTTATGCCGCAGCCGACGTTGTCAGTCGCGAGCTGGTGGGTTTCATTCCCGCTGTAACCCGCGACAGCCGCATCGACCGCGTAGCCCTCAACCAGACCGTCAATGTCCCGGTTGTCGGTGCAATTACCCCTGTTTCCATCACCCCGGGCGCGTATTCCCCCGACACGGGCGGTGCGACTCCCGGAAACGTACCCGTGACCATCAGCAACCAGTACCAAGCCCCTATCGCTTGGAACGGCGATGAGCAGATCGCGGTCGGCGAGACCGGCATCTACGACAACGTGGTGACGCAGCGTTTCGCACAAGGTATGCGCGCTATCGTCAACATGGTCGAAGCAGACCTCGCCGCATTGCACGTCAACACCTCCCGCGCTTATGGCACTTACAACACGCAGCCTTTTGGTACTGCGGGTGATCTGTCGGACATGGCGCAAGTCGTCAAAATTCTGGAAGACAACGGCGCACCACAAACAGACTTGCGCGCTGTGCTGTCCAGCTCGGCGATTGCCAATATCCGGGGTAAGCAGTCCGCCCTGTTCAAGGTGAACGAGGCTGGAACCGACCAGATGCTGCGTCGCGGTATCATCGGCGACATCTTCGGCGTTGGCCTCGGTCAATCGGCGCAGGTCAAAACTGCGGTAACTGTCGGGACAGGTGCATCCTATACCACCAATACGGCGGGCTACGCTGTCGGGGCAACTGCAATCACTTTGATTACCGGCACGGGCACCATCCTCGCAGGCGACATCGTGACCTTTGCTGGCGACACCAACAAGTATGTGGTGGGCACGGCACTGACCGGCGGCGTGGTTACGCTGCAAGAGCCGGGCCTTCGTCAAGCAATTCCCGCTTCCGCAACTGCGCTTTCGATCACCGCTGCCACCGATCGCAACATGGTGTTCAGCAAATCGTCCATTGTATTGGCTACCCGTAGCCCGTACATGCCCGAAGGCGGCGACCAAGCCGACGATGTTATGGACATCGTTGACCCGGTGTCCGGCTTGAGCTTCCAAGTGGCGATGTATCGACAGTATCGTCAAGTCCACTTCGAGGTGGCATTGGCGTGGGGCATGAAGATGATCGCCCCTCGGCACTCGGCTTTGTTGATCGGCTGACCGTAAGCCCTTGCCCATTCTTCAGAGTGGGCAACAACTTACAGTGAGACAAGGAGACCGCAATGCAATGCCCTACCGTGAAAATTAAGTCCGACAATCCAGACATCCCGTTTATCATCATCAACGAGGAAGATTTCGATCCGGCGAAGCACGAGCTGTTCAGCGAAGCCCCTGCCGAAGCCCCTGTCACGGACAAGCGCGGGCGTAAAGGATAAAAAGCATGGCGCTGATCGTCGAAGATGGAACTGGTCTGGCAACCGCAGAAGCGTATTGCACGGTTGCGGAGGCCAGTACATTTCACTCGAACATTGGAAATGTCGCTTGGGCTGCTTTGGCGAGCGACACCATCCGCGAACAGTGCCTTCGCAAGGCCACCCAGTATATGCTCCAGCGCTATCGCCCAAAGTGGGCAGGCTGGCGCAAGACCACGACGCAATCCCTCGACTGGCCGCGCTACAACGTGCCAATCAAGGACGCGCCGGTGCTATATGGCGGCTCAACCAGCTACTACGACGATGCAAGCGTGCCGCAGGCAGTGAAGGACGCATGTGCATCATTGGCATTGCGCGCGGCAACCGCGACATTGTTCGCCGACGAAAGCCGAACAGCGAGCAGCGAGACGGTCGGCCCGATCAGCGTGACGTATGACGCGTACAGCGGGCAGGCGGTGCGGTACAAAGAAATCGACACCATGTTGCATCCTTATATAAAGAGCGGCGGCGGGCAAGTTCCGATGGTGAGAGCATGACTTTCGATTACGCCAAAACGTCCGCCGCTGCCCTGTCACTGCTAACCAAGTTCGGGGCGGATGTGACGGTGACGCGGGTCACGGATGGGACGTATGATCCTGCCACTGGGACTAATGCGGTGACAACCAGCACAGCAACAGTCAAAGGCGTGTTGCTGGACTTTGGCGCAGGTGTATCGATGGTTGGCGGGAATATGGTGACTGCTGGCGACAAACGCTTGGTGCTGGAAGCCGCTGCCGCACCAGACATGAACGACCGCTTCACGGCGAATGGCAAAACGTATGCGCCGGTGAGCATCGGCGAAGTGAATCCGGCGGGTGTCGCTGTTTTGTTTGATTTGCACATAAGGAGCAATTGAGATGACCTTCGCTGCCGACCTTACCGCATTCGCCAATGCTCGCAAGTTGAGCATTGATGGCGCTGTGCGCGAGGTGGTGACGGATCTGCATGGCGAGGTTGATCGTCGCTCGCCGGTGGGCAACCGGGAATTATGGGCGAGCAACATGGACAGAGCGACACGCGGACTGCCTCCGCAGCCGGAAGGTTACGTAGGCGGACATTTCCGCATCAACAATCAATACAACTTCGGCAGCTTGCCGGACAGTGAGGTTGCAGGGGAAGATCCAAGCGGCTCAAGCTCAACGGCAATTGCAAAGGCAGGCATTTATTCTTCGCCGTCAGCGGGGGTGCACTATATAGCGAATCGAGTTCCTTATGCGATGGCTTTGGAAAACGGACATTCCACGCAAGCACCGCAGGGCATCTATGGTCTCGCTATGCAGACCGTGGTTGGCCAGTTACATAAGTTTGGATTTAAGGTATGAGTGTCGTTGCAATCCGCGCTGCGCTTGAGACTGCTTTGAACGGCATGAGTCCGGCGCTCGCTACAGCTTGGGAGAATGCACAGTTCATGCCTGTTGCAGGAACGCCATATCAGCAGGTTCATTTGCTGTTCGCAACGCCTAGCAACCGTGAGATGGGCGACCGCTATCAGGAAATCGGTTACCTGCAATGTAAGCTCATGTATCCGCTGTCGGTAGGAACCGCGACGATCGCGGCAAGAGCGATGTTGCTTCGCACGACGTTTAAGCGGGGCAACACCTTCGTCAGCGGAGGGATTACCACGACGGTGACTGAAACACCGGAGATCGTGCCGGGTAGGGTCGAGGGCGACCGATACGCGGTAAGCGTGAAGATCAAGTTTGTAGCACAGGTTAACGGATAGGAGAATCAAAATGAAAACTGTTTTCAGACAGGATGGATCAAGCGTTACGCTTTCTGATGCCGACGCTGCAAGATGGCTGAAGCAATCCCTCGCATTCCTGACGAACCCGAAAGAACCGGCGCAACCTGCCGGCAAACAAACGCTGCGCAGTAAGGTTACTGGCGCGTTCAAAACCGATTCACTTTCTACTGGAGAATAAGCCATGACCATCGCAAAAGAAATCAACAAAGTCTTAACCGTCTACAAACAAACCGGACTTGGCGTTCCTCGTTCTGGTTCTGGCGGCCAAGCATTACGCCGCGAAACGTCAAGCGGCAAGCTCGCTGTCGCCACTTATGAGAATAACGAAATCACCAGCCATCAGCAGTCCACTGGCAAGACTCACGGTGGACGCAGTTCGACATTCACGCTGAACGGATTGCTGTCTGGCAATACCTATTCAACATTGTTCGCTTCGATTCTGCGCGGCGCGTTTGCAGCCACTACGCCAATCGCGAGCCTGTCCATCACGATTACTGTGCCGGGTGGCGTGCCTACCTTGACTGCCGCGGGGGCGACGTTTCTGACTAACGGTATCAAGATTGGCGACGTTATTCGAATCACTGCCGGCACTTATGCCAATGCGGTGAACCGCGACAACAACCTTTTGGTGTTGAGCGTATCGGAAACGGTTATTACAGGCGTGACGTTGAACGGTTCAACGATGATCGCGGAAGGCCCGATTGCAAGTTCAACTCTCACCGTCGTCGGTAAGAAGTTGGCTGCGCCAATCACCTCGCAAACCAGCGATTACTGGACTGTCGAGGAATACCACGCCGACATTACCCGTTCTGAGCTGTTCACTGATGCGGTATTCAGTTCAGCGGACGTGAGCATCCCTGCATCCGGCAACACGACGGTGGCATTCAATGCGGTGGCCTTGGATCGCACCTCCAGCGGCGCGCAGGTGCTGACTACACCGACCGCCGAGACCACCACTGAGGTATTGCAGGGCATCAAGGGCGCGGTAATAGTGCAAGGTGCCGCAGTTGCGAACGTGACCGGCGCAACCATCAAGATTGATGGCAAGGTGGCTCCAATGGGCAACGTGCTAGGCGCAAACGTGGCGCCGGACGTGTCACGTGGGGTGTTGAAGGTCTCCGGCCAACTGACAGCGTTCTTCGAAAACGGCACGATGTCAGGATACTTTGATGCTGCGACACCGATCAGCATTGCAATTGTTGATGCTGCCGACGAAACCAACAACAGCGAATTCATCAGCTTTGTGATGAGCAAGGTCAAACTTGAGGGGGACGATAAAGATACTGCCGAAACCGGCATCGTGCGCACCTATCCGTTCACGGCTGAAATCAACGGTGACGGCGGGGCGGCATTGGAGAATGCAAAGACCATCCTCACGATTCAAGATTCGCTCGCAGCTTGAGCATAAAGAGCAACCTGCCCGCCCGTGTCTCCATTCGTGTGGAGCGCGTGGCAGGTAAGGGGCAAGTAATTTAACCACACGAAAGGTTACACCATGACAAAAACATTCTCCCTCGCAGACTTGGACGCAACCAAGGCAAGCGAACAAGCATTCGAATTCGAGTACATCAACGCTGCCACCGGCGAAGGCACCGGCATATTCCTGTCCGTTCTCGGCGGCGAATCTGAAGCGGTAACTGCAGAAGTCGCAAAGTTGATTAACGAGCGCCGACGCAAGCAAGCAGCTCGCGAAGTGCAACGGAAGATCGGGGTCGGCACAAAACCGACTGAATTTGAAACGCTGGAAAGCGACGTTGCCTTCGGTCAGCGACTGGCAGCGGTGCGATTGGTCGGTTGGCGCGGCATCAGCGATCCATGGACTGCTGAAAACGCATTAAAGCTATGCACCAGCAATCGCGACATTGCATCCCAAGTTACCCAGCAATCGGACATGGTTGGAAATTTTATGAAACTCTGACCGCGCAGCTGGTTGAATACGCGCGGGCGGAGTTCGAATTAAGCGTCATTGTTGACGGGACTGCCGAGTCGCTACGCGCTCAACTAGAGAGCGTCTGGCGGCAGACAGGGAAGCAGCCGAGACAACTAGCGGAATTGCCGGAATTGCCGCCGCTGGCGAAGCATTTGTGGGTGTGGTTTGTTGATATGAATAATTCAGAGAGGGAGGTTGGTATGGACGTATCCCGCATCACCGCTTCCTCAATGATTGCATGGCAATGGGCGACCGGTAACACACTGGAATTATGGGAGCGCAAAGCCCTCCGTGCCATTGATGCTGCTTGGATCGCCATGCAAAGGAAATCCAAGTGACCGACATTGCATCCCTCTACCTAAAAGTCGATAGCACCCAAGTTGATGGGGGGGCGAAGTCGCTTGACCAACTCGCGCAGTCCGGCGGAAAGGCGGAGGCATCAACAACTGCGCTGACTTCAGCGACAAACATTCTGGCGAATGCTGCAAGGATTGCGGCAGGGGCATTTGGCGCATTCAAGCTGGTTCAGTACGCGAGGGAAGCCACCCTGCTTGCTGCGCGCTACGAGACGATGGGCATTGTAATGAAGGTGGCGGGCAATAACGCTGGATACAACTCCGCGCAGATGGACAAGTATTCCAAGGCTCTGCAAAAGAATGGCATCTCCATGCTGCAAAGCCGTGACGCACTAACCCAACTTGCAACCGCTAACATCGATCTTGCCAAAGCCTCCGAGATAGGCCGTGCGGCGCAAGACCTTGCAGTGGTAGGCAACGTTAACTCCAGCGAAGCCATGAACCGGATGATTCATGGCATCAAGTCTGGTCAGATTGAAGTGCTGCGCACGCTTGGCCTTAACGTTAGTTTCGAGGAAAGTTATAAGAATCTTGCCGCGGAGCTGCACAAGAATGTTGATGCACTAAGTGCTGAAGAGAAAGCACTTGCCAGAACCAACGCGGTGCTGTCCGAGGCGAAGAACTATGCCGGCATCTACGAAGAGTCCATGACCACGGCGGGCAAGGCTATGTCGTCGCTTATCCGCTACAGTGAAAACTTGCAGATCAAAATTGGCAACATTTTCCTTCCAGCCTTGGCGGATGCTGTATTCCAGTATACAGATGCGTTGAAGGCCGCGAATGCGGAAATGGATAAGCTCGGAAGCGCGGGCAGTATTGATCGGATTGGCGTAAGCCTTGGCGGAGCATTCAAAACCGTATATGAAACCGTTGTTGTGTTGGCAGCGAATGTCGGTTATGTATTCACGGCAATTGGCAATGAGATAGGCGGCATCGCCGCGCAGGTTGCTGCGGTGCTGCGCGGCGATTTCGCGGGCGTGTCGGTGATACATAAGGAAATGATTGCAGGCGCTGAAGCAGGGCGTAAGGCAATCGATGCCTTTTCCGAGCGCATGTTGAATCATGGGAATGTGGTGAAGACGGTCTCAAAGTACACCGAAGAAGCCGCAATAAAACGCGGGAATGCGGCACGGGCGCAAGCTGATGCCGACGACAAAGCTGCTGCCGCGGCAGATAAGGCGCAGAAGGCTTACGCTGCGCAACAGCAATCAATCAATTCCATAATCGATTCGCTCGAAAAAGAAGCTGCCACATACGGCATGACCGCAGAGCAGGTCCGCATCTACGAAGCTGCCATGAAAGGAGCGAATTTCGAGGAGATAACCCGCATCAAGGCCGCGGCGGACGCGGTTACGGCGCTCAAGGCGGAAGAGGAAGCGACGAAAGCCATCTCCAAAGCGCAAACGGAAGCAACAAAGGCTGGTTCCAGAGCGCGAGAGGAAGCTATACGAGCCGAAAAAGCTGCACAGGCGAGCTTCTGGAGCTCCATTGAACGGACGGCGCACGACACGTTTGTCAGCATCATGGACGGCGGCAAAGATGCGGCGACCCGCCTGCGCGACACGTTCAAAAACATCTTTTTTGACTGGTTGTATCAAATGACGATCAAGAAGTGGATCGTTAATGTGAGCGGCGTGGTTGGAACCAGTTCTGCCGGTGCGGCCAATGCGGGCGGCATAGGAAGCCTGTTTACTGGCGGGTCTGGTGGCATAGGGGGAATAGCCACTGGCGGATTGCTCGCGTCTGGAGCGCTTGGCACATTCGGAACGGGCATTGCATCAGCTATGGCAACCGGCGTGACCGCGGGATTCACAAACGGTATCGCGGCGATTGGTCTCGGTCAAACTGCCGCAGGCCTAGGGATGATGGTGCCGATGATTGGCGCTGCCGTTGGCGGAGCACTTGTATTGTCCAAATTATTTAAACACCGGGGCGGGCCGGGGCTGCAAAACACCGGCGGCGCAACTATGTCTTTTGATTCCGGCGGCGGCGTAACCTCCAGCACGGGAGGGGCGTTTGGGGTAACAAATGTCGCGGCGCAGAACACAATCAACGATCTACAGAATCAATATTCCTCTACCGCAGCATCACTTGGCATCACGCAAAGGGCTACAAGCTATCATTTCGGCCAGAATCAACTAACGGACGGCAGCAATAAAAAATTCCGGTTGGCAGGAGGTGGTTACGATACCGGCGAAATAGCACAAACCGAAGAGGCGCTACAGAACGCTGCATCGCGTGCCATATTCTCCGCGCTGCAAGGGTCAGAGATGCCGAGCTATCTACGCAGCTTGTTTGACTCAGTGGTGGTCGCAACCGCATCATCCGAAGATCTGTCCAGCGTGCTACAGTACGCAGCCACACTCAAACAAGTCCGTGATGCGCTGACCGAGACGCGCTCTCCGCTGGAACTGTTTCGCGCCAATGTCGCAGACGGGTTGTCCGCCGTGGGAGCTACTGCCGAAACGTTCAAGCAGGACTTCATCGCGGCGATTGATGCAGGCATGGATCCGGCACAGTTGGAGCAGTGGCAGCAACTCGGCATGGCAATAGACCAGTTGGCGCAGGTTGATGCCGAGGCTGCTGCTCAAGCCGCGCAGGAAGCTGCCCGCGCCGCCGAATCTATCGCGCAAGCGGCGAGGGCTATCGCAAATGAGCGGTACAGCCTGGAGACGCAACTATTGCAGGCACAGGGCGACACTGCTGCATTGCGAGCGCGCGAGCTTGCCACAATTGACGTGTCAAACCAAGCCATCCAAGAGCAAATTTGGGCGATACAGGATAAGGCTGTCGCAGATGCCATCGAGCAAGAAGCTGCGCAAGCACAGGCTCAAGCGGCGCAAGCTCAAGCTCAAGCTCAAGCTCAAGCTGCGCAAGAAGCTGCCAGAGCGGCAGAGCAGATCAAGAGCGCATGGCAGTCGGTGACTGACCTGCTGTTTGAAGAGGTGGCGCGTATCCGTGGTTTGAATGGGGCGGGTTCGACCGCCAGCGCCCAATCGCAGTTTGCTATCGCTACCGCCCAAGCACGCGCAGGCGATCAAGAAGCCGCGAAGCTGTTGCCGCAGTTGAGCCAAGCGTTGATCGCCGCATCCGAAGCGACCGCTACAAGTGCTTACGAGCTGGCAATCACACGAGGGCGTATCGCTGGCAGTTTGGCAACGACAGCGCTGGGGCTGGCTGGACAGCATGGTCTGGAATTGCCATCATTCAGCGTAGGTTCTGACTATGTGCCATATAATATGGTGGCGCAAATTCACAAGGGCGAGCGCATCATCCCAGCCGCCACGAATGATGAGATGGTAGGGGAACTGCGCGCCTTGCGGCAAGAAGTCGCATCCCTGCGCGCATCATCCGATCAGACCGCAACAGCAACCCGCAAAACTTCCGACCTGTTGCGCAACGTGACGCAGGACGGCAACTCCCTTTTGACTACGGCGGCTTAATATGCACGTGCTCCCACCAATCACAATGACCGACGCGAAGTTGACCAGTTCAACTGTGCCGGAGACCCCGCCCGCCGCGTATGCTGGCGGCACGACTTACGCGCTCGATGACGAGGTGAGTGTGGCGGGTGCGGCGGGCTTGCAGACTGTTTACAAGTCGTTGCAAGGCAGCAATACCGGTCACGCCCCTGCATCCAGCCCGACATGGTGGGAGAACATCGGCGACACCTACCAAGTCTATGCTGGCGGCACAGCCTACGCCATTGGCGACCGCGTGATCGAGACGACGCTGCACAAAGTCTATGAGTCGTTGACTGCGGCCAATACCGGTAACGCTGTCACGGATACGACGAATTGGCTGGAGATTGGCGCAACGAACCGATGGGCGATGTTTGACTTGCTGCGCAACGCCGCGACAAGCGTGCCTACCTCAATGACCATCGTGCTCACGCCAGGCGAACGGGTAAATGCTTGGGCGCTGGTCGGTATTGTGGCAGCGGATGTGACCATCACGATGACCAGCGTGGGCGGTGGAGGCACGGTCTATACCTATACTGAGGACTTGAGCACGCGCATTGTGGCTGACTGGTACGACTACTTCTTCGAGCCGTTCAGCAACCGGGCGCACGAGATGCGCATTGAGTTACCTCCATTCACCGACGGCATTATAACGGTGACGCTGACCACAACCGAAGGCAATGTAGAATTGGGCGCGTTGGTCATCGGCACGGCAGTCTACATAGGCCAAGCGCAACATTCCGCCGAATCCGACGTGCTCAACTTCTCGACCGTCACCCGCGACCTGTTCGGCAATGCAACACTGGTACAGCGGCGCAATGTGCCGCGCACGAATCAAACGGTTTGGTGCGACAAATCTCGCGTGACACGTATGCTCGCAGTTCGTGAGTCGCTTAACGCCGCGCCTGCGGTTTGGTCTGCTGTGGACGATGAAGACGATGGGTACTTCGACGCACTGTTCATTCTCGGGATTTACAAGAAGTTCACCATCAATGCGGCCATGCCGGAACATGCTACAATCTCACTGGAACTGGAGGAAGTATGAGTCAAACTAACCCAACGCCGATTGACGCGCTGCCAACCGCGCCGAGCACGTCATCGCCTAGCACCTTTGCCGCGCTGGCAGATGCGTTCGTCGCCGCGCTCGCCACATTCCGCACTCAGATCAATACCATCGCCACGCAGACATACAACAACGCGGTGGATGCGTACAACAGCGCCGTAGCCGCAGCAGCAAGCGCGCTCACAGCCTCCGCAGCCGCAGCGTCATCCCTCGCCAACGCCAACGCCACTGCATGGGTTAGTGGCGCAACCTATGCACAAGGCGCTGTGGTTTGGAGCTTGATCGACTTTCTGCCCTACCGACGCGCCATTGCGGGATCTGGCACGACTGACCCGAGTGCAGATAGCGTCAACTGGGTTGTTCAAGTGGCAGGCGACCCCCAATGGACAACCATCACCGCAGACCCATTGCCTGCCGTGGCTGGTACGTTCTACCGGCCTGATACAAGTGGCGGCACGTTCTCCTTCACCATGCCTGCTACGCCTGCCAACAATGACCGCATTGGCATCGCAGGCAACTTTGCCACAAACAAATTGACGATTGATTGGAACGGCGCAGGCCACTTCGGGCTGACGGATGTGGCTGATCCGACTACGGACATTACTGATGACAACACGGTGATTGTGCTTACATATTTTGTTGACGAATGGGGGTTTGGCGTATGAGCAACTTAAATCAGTTTATGGGTAGCGAGCCTGTTGGGTCTATTCGGCAGTCGGTAATAGACCTTGAAGCAGAGAGCAACGGTCAATGGATGCTGGCAAATAATAGATCGTTGTTAAGAGCGGACTACCCGGCTGTCGAAAGCTACTATCCTGATGGCACATACACTCCAACACTCCGCACGCTTGCCGCTGTTCCGGGTTCTACCGCGCCGGCGGCGGACAGTGTGAATTTTTTGGTAGCAGGGCCAGTAGGGACTTCCCCGCTTCAAGCGAGTGCTGATGGGGCGACTTGGGTAACATCGGCTTCATGGGCAGCAAGCACCGCTTTCCGTAATATAATAGTTGCAGGGGCACGTTGGATAGTTGCACCTTATACCGGAGAAACTCAGCCTTACGTTATGGCAACTGGCGGCACCGCGACCGACTTGGTGAACAAGGCAAACTGGACTGTTACTACCGGGGCTTCTGTTACGTCGGGTCATAACAGCCTTGCCTATAGCCCAACTCTCGGCAGGACGGTTTTAATTGTAGCTAACGCGGCTCAATCATACTATCTTAATGATGGTTCCACAGCGTGGACTGCCATGACCGGAGGTTCTGCAACAAAAAACAATAATGTCGTTTGGACTGGGCAGAAGTTCATCAAAACCGAAAATGCAGCCAGCTCGACGAGATACCAAGAATCCTCTGATGGAATTACGTGGACAGACTCATTCTTTCCATTATTCAATACATTAGCGAGTTTCAATGGCGTTGGAACTATTGCCAGCAATGGCGCAGGGGTCGTGCTTATCCCGGTACCCGGTATTGCCGCAGGTTCCACGAATTATTCTTATGGTACCGGCTTCTTGAGAACTGCCGACCACGGAGCAACATGGTCTTTCATATCCACCGAGACGCTACAGCTATTCTCGTCCTCGGGATTTTATTGTCTAAATTCCGTCTTTTATTCTACTGGGATCTTCGGGGTTGCCGCATCAGTAGATGGAGTCACCTGGGCTGCCATCAACCCTTTGAATGGTATTGCAAACACATCTTTCCTCTGCGGTTTACTTGGTTACAAATCGGGTGTTTATTTAACATTTAACGGCGCAACGGCGGCAGCTACTTTCACCGCTGACTCTACAACATTCAGGTTACCCGGACTTTATAACGTGAATTATACGAATGTCGGAAAGATGGCGATTGATGGAAACTACTACATAAAGGTGAAATAAAATAAAATGCACTCATTCGACACACACGGCTGGCTCTCTGATGTACAAATATCGGGCCGCACCACAGATGTTGCGCCCCCTGCCCACGGGACAAAGACGGTAGGGTTGCCCTACCCGAACTTCACTGGTGTCGATTGGGTGATGGTTCCGTACAGCGAGCCCGTACAAACCACAATTCCTATGGATCAACTCAAGACCCAGAAGATAACCTCCATCCGTACACACTTCGATGGATTAGTTGCCGGCCTGAAAGCCGATGCCGCCCCTTACGAAGTAGAGACGTGGGCGGTACAGACTGCTGAATACTCTGCATGGGCGGCAAACAATACTGTCCCAACACCTTATGTCTCAGCACTCGCGGCAGCGCGTGGCATGACGCTGGCTGACTTGATGGCAAAGATCGGTGCGAAGGTCGCCGGACTAGCCTCGATTCAAGGGATGCAACACGCGCTTGAGGCCGCCGTGAACGCAGCTACGACACAAGCAGAACTCGACGCGGTGGTGTTTTAACCGTGAAACAACGCCTGCTCAACCTGCTAATCTCGCTCGATCAGTTTGTATTCTGCCTACTGACGATTGGCGCATCTGACCCCGACGAGACATTAAGTGCCGCAGCATGGCGGTGGGAGCTGCAAGGCAAGATCATGGGGAAGCTACTCCGCCCCACGATCGACTTTGTACTATGGTTTGACCATTGGCATTGCTTCAACAGCTACCAATCGGAGAAAATCGGCAGGCAATTACCAAAAAGTTACCGCTAATCAATAGGAGAATATCATGGCATGGAGTCCAACACCCGCATCACCGAAGCACACATGGCAAGGCTACGACCTTTGTCTGAACATATACAATGATGGTATGGGCGATGCGATTGCCGCAGACCCAAAGGACTTTGTGGAATTCCAAGCATGGGCTTCTACTCACACGACTTGGAGCGATGCGCCTAAATCCGTATCGGCCAGCATGGAGTAAGGCTGGAACGCACTGGACACTATTTTAACTAAAGGAACAGATCATGGAATTTCAACTAGGCCTACCAGAACTAATCGCCTTCGTACTGGCAAATATCGGGGGCGGGTGGGCGCTGTTGAGGCTTTCATTCGCGCAATTCGAGCAGCGAATAAAAGATCAATTCGAACTTTTGGACAAAGCTGTGAACGATGTTAAGCGTATCGAGCTTGAGATAGTCCGAGCCGACACCCGTAACGCCCAAACGTATGTCGCCAAAACAAGCCACGATAAGGTGCTGGAACGAATCTTTAATGTACTGTCGAGCATGGAACAGAAGTTGGACGGTAAAGCCAACGCCGCCGACTGCGAGGCGAAACATCTGCGGCACATGGAGCGGAAATGAGTAGCCGCTCGCTCAACGACCTCGACAAGTTCACTCGCGACGCGGCAGTTGCGCATCTGCAATTATGCAAAGCGGAAGGGGTTGAACTTTTGATCTATTGCACGAAGCGAAGCAATCAAGAGCAGGACGCGCTCTATGCTATCGGGCGAACGCTGCCCGGAAAGATTGTAACCAATGCTCGCGCCGGACAATCCGCACACAATCCAAACAACGAAGGATACG
>Ga0210019_1002037_pt1 | contig 20324 bp, 15 predicted proteins | sample CryGeyCG2114_020_2_FD_183969 | JGI IMG/M metagenome (GOLD analysis project Ga0210019, IMG submission 183969) | Groundwater microbial communities from aquifer - Crystal Geyser CG11_big_fil_rev_8/21/14_0.20 (SPAdes) (version 2) | ecosystem: Environmental > Aquatic > Deep subsurface > Groundwater ...
GTTGGAACGCTGGCTGGTGCTCTTGCGCCAGGGGGCCCATTTGTAAGCTTCCCTCTCATTGCCGTGATGATGAAATCTGGAGCGGGCGTCGGAACAATGATTGCCTTTATTAGTTCGTGGTCGCTATTAGGACTTTCCAGAATTCCTCTTGAATTCAGTGTTGTAGGATGGAAATTTGTCATCGTTCGAATAGCCTGTACATTCTTCATCCCACCATTGGTTGGGTATCTCGCACAGATGTTTTTTGGTGATCTTAAGTGGTCGTGATCGCGGAAAAGAACTGAAATCTGGACTTGAAACTCACTAAAAGGCAGTGTCGACTATAGAGGACATTTTGTCGGTACTGCTATGGAAAAAAACGAAATCGAATCAAAACAAGAAGAGCCGACCACGTTCGAATCCACCCTTGAAGCTTGGAACAGCCTTTCTAGGGACGATCGCCTTTCGGCTTTCGAAAGCTTGAATCGAGCTGATAGCGACGAGCTGTTCCTTAGTCTAAATAGCCTTGATCAAGCTGAAGTATTTCAGATATTCGGAACGCCGACACGTCGCTCGTTGATTCGACTTCTTGCTCCAGATGATGCAGCGGATTTGATTCAGGAGTTAGACGAAACGGAAAGAGCTGAGGCGCTCGATCTTCTTGATGTTAGGACAAAAAGAGAGGTCTCTGCTCTTCTTGCTTACAAGGAAGACCAAGCAGGGGGTTTAATGAACCCTAGGTTTGCGCGGATTCGTCCCGATATGACTGTTGTATCAGCCCTCGAATATCTTCGAATGCAGGCACGTGATCAAGTCGAGACCCTTCGCTATCTATATATTCTAGACTTTGATCAAAAACTTCATGGCGTTGTATCGCTTCGACAGCTCTTTGCAGCAGACCCGGCGACCCTCATCACGGATCTAGCCGAAAAGGATGTTATTTCGGTTGCAGAAGATTTGGATCAAGAAGAGGTCAGCCGACTGTTTTCGCAATATGACCTGATGGCTATACCAGTATTAGATAATGAGGGTCGAATGAAAGGTATCGTCACTTTGGACGATATCGTCAATGTGGTTCAGGAAGAAGCTACCGAAGATATTCAAAAGTTTGGTGCGCAAGAAGTCTTGGAAAACCCTTATCTTCGTACTGGATATTTTGAGATGTTTCGAAAAAGATTTACTTGGTTGGTTTTGCTGTTTATGGGAAGCACATTGACAGCAACCGCGATGAGCGCCTTCGAGCACCAAATTAAAGCAATAATTGCCCTTACCATTTTCATTCCTTTAATTATTAGCAGCGGCGGAAACTCTGGGTCCCAGGCGGCCACCTTGATCGTCCGAGCTATTGCACTGGGCGAACTTCGACTTCAGGATTGGTGGCGCGTCCTACTTCGAGAACTCGTCGTAGGTCTAAGCTTAGGGCTCGGCCTCGGAATCCTCGGCTATTTGAGAATTGCGTTTTGGCCCGGAAGCGAAGCCCTCTATTCGACACTATATTTTGATGTGGCCTTGACAGTTGGAATTAGCGTGGTCGGCGTGGTTCTTTGGGGAAGCCTTGTGGGGGCCATGCTTCCCTTTATGTTGAGAATGCTCAAACTTGACCCCGCCACCGCCTCTGCCCCCATGGTGTCCACCCTTGTCGATGTGGTCGGTATTATGATTTATTTCCTCGTCGCAACAATTATCTTTGCCATTTGAAAGGCCAAGAATACCAATCGGCTTTATTTCTTTACTCAAAACAAGCCTGTCGATTAGCCTAAAAATATGACTGAAGCAGAACCTGCCGTAACAGAAGCGTCCCCAAACAAATGGAATCCACTTGATCAAACACTTTTTAATCATCGTATTGTTCAAATCAGTGGTCCTGTTAATGAGCAGCTGGCTTATCGGGTAAATCGTGAAATTTTGTCGATGTCTTTTGAAGACAAGACTAAGCCCATTTATTTGTTTATCAACAGTCCTGGCGGCGAAGTTACCTCTGGATTTTCGATTTATGATACCGCGCGCTTTGTTGGCCCCGAGATTTATACGGTCGTTACGGGTCTTGCCGCGAGTATGGGCTCCTTAATCGCCCTCTGTGCCAAAAAACAAAATCGATTGGCTTTTCCAAACTCAAAATTTTTGATCCACCAACCTTTGATTTCAGGTGGTCTTTACGGCCAAGCATCGGATCTTGAAATTCACGCCAAAGACATCATTAAACTGAAAGGAACCATCAATAAGCTTTATGCGGAAGAAACTGGAAGAAGTTTTGAAGACGTTGTCAAAGCAACAGACCGCGATAAATGGTTTGATGCTGCGGAAGCCAAAGATTTTGGTCTAATCAGCAAAATCATTACTGGCTTTGATCAACTCCCAAAAAAATAAGCTATAAAATTAGGTCTTAAATAGCCCAATCAGCCCTTTATAGTTTGGCCGCAATGGATTGCTCCATTCGACGTTTCATGGCTGTGACAAGCGTGCTCAGGCCGGCATCAGGATTGTCTGCCTTACGAATGATTCGCAAAAAGCTCTGGCCATAGAATTCACTTAATAACGTACTATCAAGTTCCGCTTCAACGATTTTATTCCACTCGGAATCAAAAAATAGCAAGGCGACAGCATCGGTCTTGTCATCCACGATACGAATCGATGTCATGTTCTTGGATTTGAGCATGGGCTTAAGAAAAACAAATCCAAACTTAATATTCTTAAGCTTGCTAAGCTTCGTCATATAATCATCTTCAACAAGTTTCGAAAACAACAGAACGTATTCCTGTTTCAACTCAGGCTTAGTCTCGATATTCTTCCAATGCACGCCCAAAGCCTTCTTGGCAACTTCCGACAAATTTAACAGAGCATTGATCTGGAGACGAACCTGAGCCTCAAGTTTTTTGTCCTTGGAATTCTGACTCCATTGCAAAATACTTTTTTCCAAGATCCTTATCTTTTCTGGCACGGCATGGAGGTCTGCTGTCGACGCCCCTTTCTCTACATACAATATCTGCGAGCCGCTTAGAATATCCGCCCTGGAAAGCACTTTGTCCTTCGGAGAATTTTGCGCCCAAACTTGAGATGAAACTAAAATTGAAATGATGCAAGCAATCGCGACTCTGAACATTACTGACTCCCTTTAAGCAATTTCTTTAACTCGATCAGGCATTTCAGTATCCAGCTTTTCGCAAGACTCTGATTGAGCCCTAAATAAAAGCATAAATACCGCCGCATACAGAACCATCACCACAACCGCCAAAAGATTGTAGCCCAATAACATACTGAAATATTCTAAAACCCCTCCTGCCATCGCCCCAAGAAGGTTCCAACCAAATAGTTGTTCCGCCGCCTTTTGCGTTCGAAAACTAAAGGAGAATATCAAATTTGCAAAAAAGATCGGACTAAATGTGAATAGTGAGGCCAAGACAACTCGAAGCCCGGTCGACTCTATCTCCAGTAGAATTGACAAGGGAATGAAAAGCGGCAGCGAAGCACTGCCCACCAATGCAATGAACAATCCCCAATGAAGATTTTTGGCCTTGAAAACCTGCGCCGTCCAGTTTGCCAAAAGTATAAGTGTTAAAACGCTGAGGAAGACAATAGAAGAATTAATCCAAGTCGTACCGAACAAAAGACTAAATTGAATAACGCTTTTGGTCTGCAAAAGAAGAAAAGCCATTCCCATCATGACAAAAGCCCATTTAGTTAAAATGAAAGGCCGCGTCGCTATGACACCTTCTTTTTCTCCACGCTTTCGAAGCACAACAAAAAGGCTTCCAATCAAGGTCATAATAACAAGCATGGCGTAGAGGTAGTAGGAAGGTATGCTCTTTTCTTTCAGATAAAGAAATGGCCAGTTGTCCTCGGGCAAATCAATACCCGCCTGAATCGCGATCGGCTCTTGAATTTCGGGATCGCTACGACCCACTTTTAGAACCGCAAAATCCTCAAGTCGATAAATCAACCGAGGATTGCGGTGGGTGGCCTTCTTGATCATTCCTTCGATTTTTCCGACGATCCAATCCTTTCGATAGAGATTATAGAAAACAATATCGCCATCATCAGCCAAAAGATTGAAGGCCGTCGCGACAGCTTGCTCAGTAAACAAAAAGTTTTCCAAGCGCAGCTGCGACATAGAACTTACCTTTACGATGGAATCCGTAAGCGCAAAAATAATCAGATCATATTTTTTCTTTGACCGCTGCATAAAGGCACGGCCATCATCGATGGTTAAATGCACTCGTGGATCAGCATAGGGTTGGAGTGGATGAAATTTTTTACCAATGGCCGCAATGGCAGGATCAATCTCGACGGCATCAATATCCTGAACTTCATTGATAAGCGCTGTGGCAATATCATTTCCACTACCCGAGCCGATTATCAAAGCCGAACGATAGGCTGGCTTATTCTGATCCTTACGATCTTGATAATGTGTCTGATAAAATGAATTCAAAAGTTTGTGGTCGGGTTTCATCGTCTGATGAGCGATTCCATTCACAAAAATGGATTGGGGAACCCCCTCAACATCGAGAAATTCAACCTTTTGGTAAGGCGACCATTTGACAACTAAATTCTCCTTTTTCGTCTCATCGCTCAGCAAATGTCCATCTTGATAGATCGCTAGCGCCACCAATCCTCCCGCCAAAGTAATCGGCAAAGCTGCCCAGGCCATGGATCGAGGCATGGCTAGTAGAAAAATTAAGCCACATAAGCCAAACCAAATAGAAGCGGGGAGCTGGAAATGGCTAATCAATAAAAAGCTTAAAATCCCAGCGATGGATCCAAGGATATCCAATGTATCGGCTGTTAAGGGTTCAAATCGCTGAAAAAGCTTGGCCGTTCGTTGCGAAACCAAACTAAAAATCAGGACAACAAATGCAAAACAAGCCACGAATGGTAAATAACTAGACTGGACACCCGTTAAGTTCTTAGTCGCTGTAAAATAAAGATCTCCATCAAATTCACCCTGAAACGAGTCAAAGCCAGGCATCTGTGGATGAAGCTTTGTTACAAAAGGCAATCAAAATGAACAAAAGCAAAAAGGATAAATGAAACAAATGACCAGATGTTTTAAGTGAAAAACTCCGATGGAAAATGAAACCAATTCCCATCCCCACAAAGACCGCCATCAATACTAGATTTGGAAAGTAACCCAGGTTCCAAATATTTCCAGCCAAATAGCGAATTAAAACAAGCTCCAGAAAAAGCGTAAAAAATCCTAAAGCAAAAAGTTGAAAGCCCGAAGCCAGTACACACTTTTTCAAAGACTGCATTCGATGAATTCTGTGATTCTGTAGACATCTGATATTCTTATAAGATGTCACATATTGTGCAAAGATCTAATTCCTAGCTGAGTGAGCGAGCGTGTCAAATCACGATGGGGATCCAAAAATAGGCGACTAAGCTAATCAGTACCCAAAATATCAAATTCAACCAAAAGCCAATCTTGATCATCTCGGTCAGATGTATCCTTTTGCTATGGAAGACGATCGCGTTAGGAGGTGTCGCCATCGGCATCATAAAAGAAAGCGAAGCGCCAAAGGTCACCGCGAAGATGAGGGCGATACCTTGAGCCTGACCAAGCGCCCCACTTAGGGACCCCACAATAGGAACAATAAGTGCCGCCACAGCCGTGTTCGATCCGATTTCGGTAAACATGATGCTAACGAGAACAATGATCAAAATCAGTACCCATACGCCAAGATCCAGAAGCCCGGTCAACTGATAGGCCATCCACTGATCAAAACCCGTTATCTGAAAGGCTTTGGCCAATGTAAGGCCGCCGCCAAAAAGAAGCAAAATAGACCAAGAGACCTTTGAGAGATCATGAAGCGCTAACAGGGCCTCTCCGGTTTTTTCCGCTGATGGTATGAGGTACAGAACAACGATAGCAGCAACGGCAATCCAAGTATCCGTTATCGCATTTCCAGGTATCAGTGGGCGTAGAATCCAAGCCATAGCCGTCAAAATAAATACAATCAACACGCGCTTTTGGTTTTTGGACCATCTCGAAAATTCAATTGATTTTTGGAGATCCCCTATTGAAATTCCCTTCCGCAAATAAAAAAATCGAATGACCAACCAGCAAGCCAACAATCCAAATATCAAAAGCGGAGCCGCCATAATAAACCATCTCCCAAAAGATGGGGCCCAGAGGTCATTATTCTCTAGATAACCTATCAATATAGCATTTGGCGGGCTTCCAATAATCGTGCCCACCCCGCCAATAGAAGCCGAATAAGCCACTCCAAACAAAAGAGCCTTTTCGATATCAACTGAATGCTTTGAAAACTTTTTGGCCACAGCCAGCGCCATCGGTAACATCATAAAAGCGCAAGCCGTATTCGAAATCCACATCGAAAGAGCCGCGGTGATCAGCATAAATCCCAACAACAAAAAGGAAACACTTCGGCTAAAAAAGGGAAGGATTCGCTCTGCCAAGGCCTGATGCAATTTCCATTTTTCCAAGGCAATGGAAATCAAAAAACCTCCAAGAAACAAAAATATAATGTCTGACCCGTAAATCGGCGTGACTTCCGACAGCTTCAAAATGTTTGAGCTTGGAAGCACGAGAATAGGTAACAAGGCCGTAACTCCCAGCGGCAGCAGTTCACTTAGCCACCAGGCCATCATCCAAGCCATCAAGCCCAAAACGACATGGGCATCATGACTCAATTCAGAAATCTTTAAAAATGGGATGATAGCAAATAGAAGAGGCCCTAATAGAACTCCAAGCATTTTAAATGAACTATTATTTCTTCCTGATTTTTTGACGCTGCCGACTTCCACAATATGGAGTTTACAGAGAAGGCCCCCCATTTTGTAAACAAGAGGCTTCCATATGCGAAGAAAAGTTTTCCATATTTCGATGAAATTTTTCAGCTAGTATTTTAGCTCCAGGCAAATCATCAAATTCAAGATACTGGCTCGCCATGTTTGGACACTGTGTCGGCACCTCAAAATTAAAAACGGAATGCTTCTTCGTTTTTTGCTTCGCTAACTCTCCCGACTGAATGGATGAAAGAATTTGGCGGCTGACCTTCAAAGGATACCGCTGACTCTTCCCATAGCCACCGCTCATCCATCCGGTATTGAGCAGCCAAAATTGAGCTCCACTTTTCTTTGCAAACTCCGCCAAAAGGCCTGCATAAATATTAGAAGGCCTTGGCATAAAGGGGGCTCCAAAGCAGGTGCTAAAAGCTGCCTGAGGTTCTTTTACACCCAACTCTGTTCCCGCCACTTTAGCGGTATATCCAGACACAAAATAATACTGTGCCTGCCATTCATCCAATCTAGCCACAGCCGGCATGACACCAAAGGCATCAGCTGTCAAAAAGACAATGCTACGCGGAGCCTCGGCCTCTTTGTTCATAGGAAATACTTTGCTCAATGCTTCGAGGGAATACGAGCCGCGAGTATTCTCGGTTTTTACGCGATCACTAAAGTCTACAATGCCTGTACGAGGATCGAAGCCAACATTTTCCATTATACTTCCGAACTGATTCACGGCTTTAAAAATCTCTGGCTCTGATTCAAGGCTCAAGTCAATTAACTTGGCGTAACAACCACCTTCCAAATTCGAAATGCCCGTATGCGACCAAACAATTTCATCATCTCCGATCAAATAACGATCGGGACTTGCCGACAAAGTTGTCTTGCCCGTCCCGGACAAGCCGAACAATACGCAAGAGTTAGATCCATCCTCCAAGCAATTGGCAGAAGAATGCATGGAAAGAAAACCATGTTCAGGCAATAAAAAATTACAAAGCGTAAATGCTGATTTCTTAATTTCACCCGCATAGGCCGTACCCACAATGCCCACCTTTAAATCTGCAGCATCTAAAACAAGTAAGGTCGGATTGGGGAAATTCACACCAATTGTCGCGGTCGTATCGTAGGGTAGATGGTCGATTTCGATTCTTTTATCTTTTGGAAATCCAGGAACCGTAAAGCTAGGTGTTTGACGAAACATATTCTCGGCGAACGCAATATGCCATGGCGAACTCGATCGCACTCGAATCGGAAAGGGTCCGACGTAACCATTAAATTCAAAAACCTTATCTTCCAGACAATTCAATTTCTTTGAAACAGCCGATAAAAATTCACGGGCCACTCCCGAGTCAATTTCTTGGTTCGTTTTTGACCAGGCTATTTTGTCAAAACTCTCCGAACGATTGGAAATATAACGATCATTGACTGCTCGCCCGGTATATTTACCGGTCGCCACGACTAACGCGCCATCCCTACTCAAATGACCCAAATTTTGATGAATACTTTCTTCGATAAACCAAGATTTTTGTGAATTCATATCGTGGGTATATTCTCTAGCCTATTGCCCTGGCAATCGAAGAATCCCATGGAACTTCGACGTACAAATGGAACTATTCGCCGCCACTCATACGCCTTTGGATAGATTCTCGCTGATCCCTGGTTAACGTGCCCGGTGGCCTCGAACTGCTTAGGCTACCTCTCGCACGATTTTGGCGAATTTGGGCCTCTAAGGCTCGAACCCTTTCCCTAGGGCTCAAATTCTTATCCCCCTGAGAATAGCTACCCGCTCCATGTCCATCATACTTTTGTCCCCGCGCACGACCATCACTCGATCCCCCATCTGACGCCAAGTCGTCAGGATAAATTCCCTCCAGTAAACTTTCCGTCGGAAGAACGACACTTGATTTCGGATTAGGATCTCTAACAGCCGTTTCCACCTCATCGGGTTCAGCATCAAGTGAATTTGGCGATACTTGCTGAGTCGCAAAAGATGGCATCGAAGGCAAATCAATTCGAGTTTCTATGGCTTGGACTGCCGCGCGATTAGACCTTCGGTACTCTACCCATTCGGCATAAAGAGGATGACTTAACCCGGCGGCAGGAATTCGAGCCATCTCGAAACCAAAGGAAAACTTCCAAGCAAAACTCTGATTAGCCTTAACTTCCGCCAACCTAAGCTTCGCCCATTCGCGAGTCCGAGGCGAGGAGAGAAAATCCAGATTTCAGCAAGCTTTGAATAGATCGATCCAAGCCTTCAATTTCATCCAAACTAATTCGATTCGTTTTAACGAGAATTCGTAAAGATCCAAGATACCAATCAGAGTATAAGGCCTCCTTCAAAAGAAGCACGAAATCCGGTAGATCAGCGGACGAAAGTCGACTTCCATTAAGACTCTTTATCACCGCCATGGATCCCAGCATACTTTTATGAATCGAATCTAGCTCTGGCCCATGCTCTCTTTTAATAGTTTCACCCGAAAGATTGATGATTTCCTTAATTTTTTCTCGCATGAATTGATCACTAAGAACAAAAGCGCTTGAACGAACCTGCTTCCATGGCTCACTACGATCTTCGTGCCTCTGCGCGAGCCAAGAGAACATGGCGCAGGCCCGCAAATCAGCTTCCAAATCAAGTGCGGCTAGACACCCCAATAAAAGAATAAAAACCCTAAACATCTCGGGAGCTTTTGTAGCAGAAAGCCAGCCCATGACAAGCTGGCCTTCCAAGGTCTCAAAATTTCTAATAAAAGTCTTATTCAACTACCTGGCGTATCATAGCTCCGATCTCTGCAAGCTCTAGACTTGTATTAGGATTGCTAGCAATCTCCTCCCCGATCTGCATAAAGCTACCAATGAGACGGTAAGATTTGAGGTGATAGGAATCTTTTCCTTCAAGTTCCGCCCCCCAAGCTTTCTGGACTAATTTCCAAAAATCCTTCTGGCTGTTCCAGTAAGCCTCGGCGTTCTCACACAGCGGATGTTCTATCCTTTGATAGTGAATCAAACCAGACTCCATAGAAATAAGCTCCCGCTCGGTCGAGAGCCGAATTTTTTGGTTCGCATAAAACTCTTGAGAGCCAGATTGATCAGCACGAAGACTCATAAATCGATGGAGCAGATCATAAGCCTTTCCATCAGGGCGAGGATTTGTCTTAATCTCGCGACGGGGAAGTGGAGCATCTACGGAAGTCTGAAAAACACCCCCGTTCCATTGTCCGCTGGATTCATATCGCAAACTTTCGTCGAGTTGATAGTCCCGATAAACCCAGCTCCCTTCTTCAACTTTTTGATCTTCTCGCTTCCACCGCATTCCCGATTGGTAATTCCAGACCACCGGTGCTTCATACTCCCATTCTTCGCGCCAGTGTTTAGCAATCTCAGTCGAATCGCCTTGAATGGAAGCATCAGGATCTTCACCTATGACAATACGTTGAAGAGAAAACTTATTATTCTCTATTTCTTCAAACGCAACCCACTCCATCGCATCGGCGGTTAAATTAGAGCTAGGTGTATTATTATCATAAAACTCATAGCTGACCTTAAAACATCCTGATCGAGCTTTTATCGACTCAATATCATCCGAATACGAGTTCGTTAGAGCGCTGACCAAAATCAAATTCAATATCATTGTTACATTCCCTTTCTGGATAAAAATAAAAGAAGTTGAATAGAAAAAACTAGGTTCATGATCAATTGCTATTGATAATGATTATCAATAGCAATAATAAACTTCAGATCCTAGTTCGGCCCGCCAAAGCCCGAAATCCGGCTTTGCATTGAGTGCCTAAGTTTTTAAGCCAGACACTAAGGTTCTTTCGCTCCAAACCCATCCAGGCAACGCCACCCGCTCCACCCAAAGCTAAAAGTCCAAGATGTGCCATATTGAGATCCATCAGGGGTAACGAAATTACCGGTTTCAACAATGGAAGAGTCGAAAATATATAAGTCGGCGCAATAAGCATTCCTGCCAGCAATTCAAGGTTTGTGGCTAGGCGCCGGCGTGCTGGCCCCGATTGTTCAAACTGATTGATGCTCGAATGAACCGTTGTTCGAGCCAACATATTAAAGATGCTTGCGGGAACAGCAATCGATATCATTTTTGCCAGTCCAGACAATGAGGCGGAAAGACTGGGGTCTTTCAGAGCCTCCAGAATTTGAGGCCATTGAGAAACCAAGTAGAAATCGATTGAAAAAATTAGACTCAAGGCAAACTGACGTCCGAAGCGCTCCCATGTATTTAGCCTTAGATTGTGATTAGATAGAAACCGCCGATAGAGAATCAAAGGCAAAACATGGGCGACATCTAACACAACCATCGGAACAGCGACCGACAAAGGCATGCCGACTTTTCCTGCTAAGCCTGCCATTCCTTCAGGAAGGGATACCGAAAGGGCGGTAACTATTGGAGGCCCCAACATTAAAGTCCAAGCGAGACTCTCATCTAGAACAAGCTTGGGAGCGACCATCAACAGCTCATAGGGAATGGGTTTGGCCAAATCCTCGCGGCGCGGAAGCATATTGAGGGATTTTTCCAATAAACCTGACGGATGCCTGATACTAGTGACGGCAACCTCCTTCCGGTAGAATAAGCTAATCTGATCTTCGGCTAAGGCTTGATAATCGCGAGCCAAATCCCCCAAAATTGGAGCCCCGATAAGGACAATCTGTTTACCGCTGAGATCTGGCTTGCTCTCAAAAAACTGCCTTATGCCTTCCACGCTCAGCGGCGCCAAAGGCTCCCTGGTCGTCGTGAAGTCGCTAGTCTCAGGATTGGCCAGGCTCTCCGCCTCACTAAGGTAAAGGCCAGGAGCGCGACCCCGAAAGCGAATGTTCTCCTCTAAGCCTTGAGCTTGCAGCCCCAGGATATTCACAAAAATGAACAAAAACCATGGCCGAAAACGTCGATACATTCACCCCTCCCGACAAGATACAAAGCTTTTCTCAGAGGCGGCCGAGGCAAGACAAGTGAAAGATTAATAAATGCTGCTTTATTTAGTTTTGGGGGCCAGCTTAGATTGTTTCAATCAGGAGAAAAAATATGGGCGTTAAAAACAGACTGTATGTTGGACTTAAATCTATTCTTTCCTCGGCATGCGTCGTCTTGCCAAGCATGGCCCAGGCCAGCGAAGCCGACCTCAAGATCCCCGACCTAAATGTCTACTTTACATTGTTCGGCAACGAAATTTCTGGCCGAAGTATTCTTTGGTTTGGGTTTATTGTCGTTGGCGCCGGTCTATTGTTTGGATTTCTTGAGTACTTTAAAGTTCGAAAACTACCCGCTCATCAATCCATGCTGGATATTTCGAGTTTAATTTACGAAACATGCAAGACCTATCTTTTGCAACAAGCGAAACTTTTGTTGGCGTTAGAAGTCATTGTCGGTGTTGCCATTTTTTATTATTTTTTCGTCCTGGAAAATATGGAAATTAGCCGTGTACTTACAATCCTAGCCTGGTCGGTTTTAGGAATTTTGGGTTCCTTCGGTGTTGCCTGGTTTGGCATTCGTTTAAATAATTTTGCCAACAGTCGAACGGCCTTCGCTTCTTTGGCAGGCAAATCCTTTCCTGTCATGTCCATTCCCCTTCAATCCGGAATGTCGATCGGTGTTGTTTTGATCTGCGTTGAACTGATGATGATGATCAGCATTTTGCTTTTTGTATCACCCGAGAACGCCGGTGCCTGCTTTATTGGATTTGCGATTGGCGAATCCCTCGGCGCGTCAGCCCTCCGAATTTGCGGCGGGATTTTTACAAAGATTGCCGACATTGGCTCAGATCTGATGAAAATTGTTTTCAATATTAAAGAAGATGACGCTCGAAATCCGGGCGTCATTGCTGACTGTACGGGTGACAATGCCGGAGATTCGGTAGGTCCCACGGCTGACGGTTTTGAAACCTACGGCGTTACCGGCGTGGCCTTGATTAGTTTTATTGTTCTCGCGGTTGGAATGAATTTTGACGAAACCGGCGCCATCACATCAGGTGCAAACACGGCAGAACTTCAAGCTCGCATCATTGTATGGATCTTTGCGATGCGAATCTTGATGATTTTTACGTCAATTGCTTCGTATCTTATCAATGATCTGATTTCCAGGCTGCTCTTTAAGGATAAGGATGATTTCGACTTTGAAACTCCTTTAACAAGCTTGGTATGGGTCACTTCTATTTTTTCGATCATCGTTACCTATTTTGTAAGCGAGATGCTGATCGGCGATATGGTCAATGGTATGTGGTGGAAACTTTCGACGATCATCAGCTGTGGAACTTTGGCAGCGGCTGTTATCCCAGAGCTTACTAAGATTTTTACTTCTTCGAAATCTAAGCATGTCAATGAAGTCGTCATGGCCTCCCGAGAAGGTGGCGCCTCACTTAATATTTTTCGGGCCTTGTAGCTGGCAATTTTAGTGCTTTTTGGAAAGGCCTCGTCATGGTGGGCTTGATTTTGGTCGCTTACTTAACAAGCAAAGAAGGCCTCGCCGACTTCATGGTTTATCCCTCAGTTTTTGCTTTAGGACTTGTGGCCTTCGGGATGTTAGGAATGGGACCCGTAACCATTGCCGTTGATAGTTATGGACCGGTTACCGACAACGCTCAGTCAGTATTTGAACTTTCTCAAATTGAAACGATCTCAGGCATCAAGGATGAAGTCCGAAAGGATTTTGGATTTGATCCAAACTTCATCCGCGGGAAACACCTTTTAGAAACCAATGATTCCGCGGGCAATACATTTAAGGCAACGGCCAAACCCGTGCTGATTGGTACAGCGGTGATCGGTGCGACTACAATGATCTTCTCGATCATCCTGCTCTTAAAGCTTCAACTCGATCTCTTGGATCCAAAAGTTTTGATGGGATTGATAATGGGTGGCGCAGTTATTTATTGGTTTACAGGCGCTTCTATTCAAGCCGTTACCACTGGCGCACATCGAGCTGTAGAGTTTATCAAAGCTAATATCGATCTTGATAAAATGGAGCGTGCGTCGACGGAAAAATCCAAGGAAGTTGTCGAAATTTGTACGCGCTATGCTCAAAACGGAATGATCAATATTCTTGGCGTTATCTTCTCGTTCACTCTGGCTTTTACTTGCTTGGATCCAACTTTTTTTGCCAGTTACTTGGTAGCCATCGCTGCCTTCGGACTGTTCCAAGCCATGTTTATGGCCAACGCCGGAGGAGCCTGGGATAACGCTAAAAAAGTTGTGGAAGTCGACCTTAAAGAAAAAGGAACAGCTCTTCATGCCGCCACCGTTGTTGGCGATACCGTTGGCGATCCCTTTAAGGATACTTCTTCCGTAGCGATGAACCCCATTATTAAGTTTACGACACTCTTTGGATTGTTAGCGGCTGAGATCGCTGTTGCCTCGGAGCCCGCGACTTCACGAACGATTGGAATCGTCTTGTTTATTGTAGGCTGTTTCTTTGTTTACCGATCTTTTTATGGCATGCGAATCAGCCATGGAAATATCCAATCCAATCTTACGGAAGAAGAGAACAAGCGACGCATCGCAAGTTAAGAAAGCTTCAATATATGATCGACAATTCGCTCCGCGCCCCTGTCGTCAATAAGACTTAGGGATTGCCGACCAAAGTTCTTTCTTGCGTCAGCGGAAGTTAGCAGACTGATTGCCTGATCAAGATCTTCAAAGAATTCTCTAGAGGCTATTTGGATGCGCTTGCTTTGCAATCCGCACTTCAAAAGAAAATCTACTTTCGGCTCCTGATCTTTGGAAATCGCGAAAGCAATAAACGGCACAGCAAGATAAGCTAGCTCATGCGTGGTTTGCCCCGCGGCGGTTAAAACCAAATCTGATTCAAGCATGAGAATAGCCAGCTTCTCGGCCGAGAGCTGGGAGATAAATTCAATATTTTTCGAATTAGGATTCGATTCCTTGGAAAGCCAAGGCGCCAAAATCTTAAACTCAAATTTTGAATGTTTATCACAGAAATCCTTTAGAGAATCAAATAGAGGCTGGACCTCGCTTCCACCCATCGAAATGAGAATTTTATGAAGCCTATCTTTGTGATTTACTTTTTTCTGAGATTTCCGAATTCCTTCTTGAAGGATAACAAAAGAGGACCCCACAAGACTTTCGTCAGCATTTTTGTAAAGAAAGCTTTCTGTCCCAAGATTTGCGTTGATTATCAAATCACAGGGAGGATCCAATCGTCCAAAATCATCCATATAGATCAATTTTAAATTTTGAGCTCGAATCCCAGCTAAACAATCCAATCCCACTCGATAGGAATCCACAATGATAAGATTATTCTTTGGCCAATTCTTAATCCAATCGTCGCATGGAATCATCTGTCCATCCCAGTCCAACTCAGTTGTCGTATCGAGTTTTACTCGAAGATCTACACTCACGCCTCTGTCCGTTAAAATTTTGCGCAAGACAGCCATTCGACTGAGATGTCCGAACCCCACTTCACGACCCGCCTCTGTCAAAATAATAAACCTCTTCAAAACAAATCTTAGCCTCTCGGGTTAGGTTTAAGCCTATTTCTCATTGTCTATGCTCGGGCGACCGATGCCAAGCACGCTTTGCGTCACAAGATTCTTCCCGACAAGCGTCGAGAAATTTGATTAAATATTAGATCTCGGGGGAGGAAATTTTGCTGGATAGCATCGGTGCGGTGATCGCTTTGCAGTTTTTACTGCAGGTCGACTTTCCACAGTCTACGTCCTGTCGCGATTCAGTCTTAACGGACCCGGAGCTGCAATCTTACTGCCACCCCTATTTGATGCTTCACTATGAGTCTTACTTTCCACTCAAAACCGTATGGACGGACCAAGTTAGATGCCAATTTCCTAATCAAACGACAAGTTACGTCTATCAAATTGGCAACGATCAGTTCCTTGATATCAAAGGGCTGTCAGGTCGGAGTATGTCAGCGAACTACAGCACCGAGGCAGCTGACAGCTGTGAAGAGGTTAAGACTCAGCTCCGACAGATGCTAACAATTACTTTTGATAATTTTCAGCCTTCCTCGATTCGAAAGTGGTCAGAGGATATAAGTTTGAGTCTTATCGTGTCCGAAGCGAATTGCCAGATTCTTTACGATGATTTGGGAGCCTACCTTGATCTACTTTTCTCGGAAGGTCGGCACGATAGCGAGCTGCTTTGCATTCCAAATCGACTCATTCAAGGTCGAAACCCAAGCTCTATACGTCGCTATATTCATCAGAATCGAAACCCGATGTCCGAGGCTTTATTCTTAATAGGAAGGGATATCCCTGTCTTTGAAATCTTTAATGATGGGTCTGCAACAACGAGCCTCTACCACGGTCAAAGTGATCTACCCTATGGAAATTTACTAAATGCCTATTGGGAAAAACCAATTAAGAAAACTAATTCTCGCTTGAAAAACCACATTTATCATAAATCTGGAAATATTTACAAACTTGACTACCCCACGCCTTATGCTTTTGACATGGCGAGATTTAATCCTAGCAGCCAAGCTCATCATCCTTACGTTCAGGATTTAGGTGTAGGTCGATGGATTGAAAATTCCAATCTGAAAACTGACTTTGCTTCTTATCTAACGAGGCGAAAGGCCTTTCGACCGAAAGCCAATCCGAATTTCGTAGCTAGCCAGGGTGGCGAAAGCGTGATGTTTCGATACGGAGAAAACCAGGGGTGGAAATTGATCAAAGATAACCTAAGTGAGTTTTTACAAGCTCAGGAAATCAAACCTGGTAGCTATCAAATCTTCAGCGAAACTGATTTAAGTAACTTTCTCAAATATCTCGACCCTGAAACCGATATTCTTTATTTAAGCGAACATGGTACTCCGGGAGACATAGGAAATTTTCATTCTTCAGAGGCCTCTCAGATCGATTGGTGGCCGAGGATCATACACTTTTCATCTTGCTTTGCTGGATCATGGACGCTAGTCGAACCTGACGAACCCAGCCTCATTAGAGAACTTCTTAACAGCGCTCATGGCCCAGTTTTGCTGACCGCTGCTCAGACCCAGGTTTATTTTAGAATGATTGAAAACTCCGACAGCCTAGCAAAGGATGTCTTTTTACACTCATGGAAAAACATTTCTATCGCGCGGAGGCAAACAGACTCCTTCAATACAAATTTTGAACATCTTGACTTGAGATCGTCTGGCACGACGCCGCCAAGAAAATCTGAATACCTTCTACAGCTGTTTTCCATATTAGGAGTGTTCGGCGATCCAAGCATCGAACTATGAGATAACAAGATAAGTATTCCACAGCATCTACTCCAAGCGTTATCCCGTCGCGTTACTAATATCTAATTTGCTAGGACCTTCGCGATGATTTCTTTACAATGTCATTCAGGGGGAGTGCTCATGAAAAAATTTATTTTAATTTCTATGGCAATTATATTACAAGGCGGACAAGCTTTCGCGGATCTGCCGCCTAACGATTTATATTTATTGGATGGAAAACATCGACGCCCTCCTCAAATCGATGAAGAAACATTCAATCAGATTATCGATAAGATTGAAGCGATTTATGCTCCCGTTGTCCAAAAGCATTCAGCCCAACTAGAGATCGTTCGTAACTGGACCGACCCAACTGTCAACGCCTATGCTGAGCAAACAGGAAACACCTGGAAAGTAAGTATGTTCGGAGGGCTGGCTCGACACCCTGTCGTCACGCCAGATGGTTTTGCTATGGTCGTCTGTCACGAACTTGGCCATCACCTTGGTGGCTACCCCTTCTATAGCGGGATGAGCTGGGCTGCTGCCGAAGGGGCGGCAGATTATTTTGCGACACAAACGTGTGCCAAAAGAATATGGGCGAATGATTTGGAAGAAAATGCCAGTTTTGAAGATAAGGTTCATCCGACGGTAAAAGCAAAATGCGATGAAGCCTACGCCAGTCAACGACAGCGACAACTATGTTATCGAACGGCAATGGCCGGCTATTCCCTAGGCAACCTTCTCGGTATTCTTGGCGGAACCCAAGTAAGCTTTGAGGCTGAAGATCGACATATTGTAACCCAAACAAAGGAGTCTCACCCCGCCGCCCAGTGCCGCTTGGATACTTATGTTTCGGGAGGAATATGTGGACGAATGATTCCCGATTCAATCATCCCAGGAAAGATTGGAGATGGCTCCAGCAATGATAAGAATGCTGAGCTCCAAGCCGGAGTATTTTCTTGCATGAATGCTGATATGCGCGCTTTTGGAGCGAGACCCGCTTGCTGGTTTGGCGAGCAACGCAGCCCCATCGTCGGCCTCCAAAAATGGGACTGGATAGAAGTCGTTGGCAACGGCAATGGTATTCCGGAGCCAGCTGAAATTCTTTCCTTTTCGGGCAGTCTTTCGAATGCTTCTAGCGAAGGCTTCGCAGGACTGAACGCAAGCCTTACATCGAGCTCCGCTGAAATCATAATTCTTAAGAATACTTCTAAATTAAGTGAGCTGCCCGCTTATGGCACGAGCGATCTTGATTCTCAGTTTGTAATCTATATTAAGGATGTGGCTTACTGTGGATCGCCCTTTGACCTTCAGCTTCAGCTGAAATCAAAAGATCGACTCGGAAAAGTCGACTTCTTTAATCAAATTGGAACTCACGAAGAAAGCTGGCGAGAAGAACTCGAAGTTCAAAAACATATTCCCGATAAAGGCAAAGGTCGTGTGATCGAAGCCTTCTTTGTCGATCGAGCCTTCAGCCCGATCGCCCTAAATATTGAGCTTAAGATACAACACCGCTATATATCTGACCTGCGCTATTACCTGATCACTCCAGCAGGAGACAAACTCCCCATTTCGGTTCAAGCCGACAAACTTGAATCTGAGGATCAGACTCCCACTTTTCTAATCAGCGCCCATCATTTTTTTGAACCTCATATGGGCTCGGTCGGCTTATGGGGGATCATGATTGAAGATACTTACACAAGTGATGAAGGCAATCTTCAAAGTTGGTCAGCGGTATTTGACGAGGCCATTTGCGAGGCTAACTAAGTGTTTACGGGAGAGGCATAAGCTGACAGCCTTGTCTCTCCCCGATCCAGCGAGCTCGACTTTTATAAAAGAAGCCCTCAACGAAAATTTCTTTCCTGTCTTTATCCCAAGAGAAGCTTGATATCGGAACCCACTGTTTGGTCCATTCGTGGCAATGCTCTTCCGATTGCTTCATTACATAGTAGCAGCTACAAAATTCCTTTGCGTAATAGGCCGAAATAATTTGGGGGAAACTCTTAAAATAGATCCAATTCATGGAAGCAAAAATCGCCATTCCAAAGATGAGCACGAGTAGTCCTAAAAAAAATCTATTTTTAGTTTTAGTTTGCATTTTCGATTCCCGATGTATCAGTGATTTCTTGCCCGACAGAAAGCTCGGCCTTGCGCAGCATCGTATTCAAATCCAAGGCGCCATCCAACTCATCACCAAACCTGGCTACAACTAATTTCTTAGATGGAAAAATGGCCAGATACTGGCCCCAATGCCCTCTCGCCAAGATCACATCCTCCGAAACATCTGGATAAATCTTGCCTACGCCTTCTTCCGAGCGCGTACGATTGACCCACCACTGGCCGCCGCCATTTCCTCCCGCAAAAAAGCGATGAAAATCCTTTTCACGATAATAGGGAGATAACTTTGTCATCTCATCTATCCAATCCTCGGGAAGAAATTCTTTCCCTTTCCATCGCCCACCCTGCAGCACCAGCTGACCCAAATTGGCTAAAGCTCCCGCCTCTATATAAAGGTGGCTACCTCCTGATGGCGTCCCAGCTGCATCCGCTTCCCAGGTCCAATTCTCAATGTTCAATGGCGCAAAGAATTCCGTCTCCAAAAAATCATAGATCCCGGAATGGCCTGCAAGCGATTGGGACAAAACCCCCATTAAAGCCTGGCTGTCTCCAGTTGAATAATTCCAGCGCTCGCCCGGGGCTGCGGCCCATGGCTGTCTAAATACATACGCGGCCCGATCATCCTTTCCCCTCGTATAGAGCATTGTCACCACATCTGAGAATAAGGGCGCAAACTCATAAGTCTCCTGCCACGCAAAGCCTGAAGCCCAATGCAATAAATGCTCAACTTTTAAACTATCCCCATGGGGACCACTAAGCTGGGGATAAAATTTCTGAACAAGATCCTTACGATTTAGATATCCCAGTTTTTCCGCTCGTCCAACCGCTAAACCTGTAACGCTTTTGGACACAGACCAAGCCAAATGCTTGGTATCGCGGGAAAAATTTTTTCGAAATCTTTCATAGACCGGGCAGCTATCCAGCAAGATATAGAGTCCATCCGTCCGGATTCTCTTAGTTCGAGGACCATCTGATTCCATCTCTGGAAACAAATACGACACAAAGTCTTCAAATGCTTTGGATTTCGTATAGGCCTTCTTGGAACGCACACAATGCTCACGCGGCACATCCGGAACTTGGCCTCTCAACTCGATTGACCCAATAAATAACAGAAACCAAGCACTTACGAGTGCCAGACTCCGCTCAATTCTCTTATCATCCCCCAATTTCATAAGCCTAGATTGCACGATTTTATTAAAGTCTACAATGACTAGAATTCCTCTCAATTTGGATTAAGACTAGATCTTGGTTGGTGTACCACCACCCCAAAGTGCTGATAGTTTCGGAACATGAAGGTTTTTAGTGG
>Ga0210019_1002043_pt1 | contig 20265 bp, 19 predicted proteins | sample CryGeyCG2114_020_2_FD_183969 | JGI IMG/M metagenome (GOLD analysis project Ga0210019, IMG submission 183969) | Groundwater microbial communities from aquifer - Crystal Geyser CG11_big_fil_rev_8/21/14_0.20 (SPAdes) (version 2) | ecosystem: Environmental > Aquatic > Deep subsurface > Groundwater ...
CCTACCCGCTCATGCTGACCGTGGGGATCTCGGTGGTTTTCGGTTTCATCGGCTCCACCCTGCTCGAACGGGACATCGAAAATTTCAATTGGCTCTTCACCTTTCTCGGCGTGTGCGCCGCGGGGAAAGCCTGGGCCATTTATAAAATGCCGTCTCAGCCGGTGGAGTCCGGCAAGCATAAAAATCCCTTCGGGAACCTGCGCTATGCCTGGGAGGACCGGTCGTTCGGTTACGTCCTGCTCACCTGGTTCATCATGGGTTTTGCCAATCTCTGGACCCTGCCTCTGCGGGTGGATTACATCACGTCCGCCGATTACGGGATCGAGGGTTCGGCCTTGTTCGTCACCTTCATCATCACCATTCTCCCCGACGGAATGCGGTTTCTTTTCATTCCGTTCTGGGCGCGGCTGTTCGACCGGATCCATTTCGTGTTTTTGCGGATGGTGCTCAACACCCTTTTTGCCCTGGGAGTGCTCCTGTTTTTTCTGACCCGGAACCCGGTAATCATCGCCCTCGGTTCTGCCCTGATCGGCATCTCGTTCGCCGGAGGAAGCATCGCGTGGAGCCTTTGGGTCACCAAGTACGCCCCGCCGGGAAAGATCGCCGCCTACATGTCGGTTCATGTCTTCCTGACCGGGGTGCGCGGAACCATCGGTCCTCTCCTCGGGTACTGGGTGGCGGGCGCCCTCGGCATTGTCAACATCGGGGTCCTGTCCTTTGCCATGATGATTCTTGCCACCCTCATGCTCATTCCCGAACTGCGCCACAAGCGCGAAGAATTCATTCCCTGAAGCCATCTCGAACCCTCCGGCTTACTGGCGCCGGATGCAAACCCGCCCAAAGAGCGGACGAAACGGAACGGGAGGTCCTTGGGCTCGTCCGCTTGAATTTGTCGGCGGCCAAGCCCATGCCCTTGAGATTCAAGGTCCAGCGAATCGGCATTGGGGAAAAAATAAAATATCCCTGTCTCCCTTAAGTGTTTGTTGGAAAAGGGTTATTTTGTTATAATGAAAACTGGGATGATATGGGTTTCGTAATCCCGATGAATAGTCCCGGGTCCCTCCTTTCGCCAGCGGACGTTCCCAATGAGCCAGATCACAAACTCTCTTAAATCCATCGACGAGTTGATCCAGCACCACCGTGACCAGGGCACTCCCGAGACCCACGCCTTGTTGAACGCCGTGCGGAACAGCTATCGCAACGACGCGGATCTCGACATCTTGTCCTCGATCCCCCCCGGAAACCTTACGGAACGGCTTGTCCAGGCAGGTCTCTCGGTCCCCGACCCCGGGGAACCGCTGAGTATTGAATCATTCCTTTCTTCCCTGCGCGCGGTCTTGAATGGCGAACTCAACGAAATGCAACGCCGGGGCCTCAACCCCTCCAGCTTGACGTTGGGGCCGCAATACACCTTCGTGTGGGAGTACGAGCCGCCCGCCGGCCGCGCAACCCCTGGTCCCGGCCCCGAACCTTCGACCCGGCAGTTCCGGGTTGAGGAAATGACCTTCTCACTTCCCGAAGAATTACGCCAGGAGTTCCAAAACCAGGTCGATCGCCTGAAATCCCAGGAAGAAGCGGCCACGGCAAAATTGAAGGAGCTGATGGACAAGGAAGAGCAATTGGAACTGGAGAAAGCGCGGCTGGAGCGGGAGAACGCCGATATTCGTACCGGCCTTTTGTCACAGAAAGAAACCCTTGAAACCCAGTTCGAGCAGGAAAGAAAACTGGCGCGGGAAGAAATCGACCGATTCAAGCAGGATCTCGAAAAAGCCCTGGAGGAAAACCGGGTCCTCATCAAAAACCGGTCACAAGAGTTGCACGATTACGAGTCGGGCCGAAAAACCATGGAGGACAATTTCAATCGGCACGAGGTCATCTTCCAGGCCAAGTTCGACGAGATGACCCAACTGATGGAAAACCTCCTGGCGCAGGAAAAAGACCTCATGGTCCGGCGCGACAAGGAACTCAAAGCCCTGCTGGCCCGCGACAAACAGGTCCAGAAACTGGCCGCCCAACAGCTGAAACGGACACAACTTCTGGAGCAACAGATTCGAGCGGCGCAGGCGGAACGTAAAAAACTCAAGAAATCGCTGGAAGATCAACTGGAAGACAAAAAACACGAACTGGACCGGGACTATACCCGCAAAACGGAATACCTCGCCCGCCGTCTGGAAGAATGGGAAGAGGAGGAAGAACGCGTCGCCAAGGAAACGGAAAAACTCCGCGTCCGCGAACAGAGTTTGGCTCTGGAAATCAAATCGCAAACCGACGAACAGTTCAAAAAGCGCCAGGCCGAACTGGACAAGAGAGAAAAGAAACTGAACAAAAGAGAAAAACTGCTGGTCAAGCAGGAGCGAGAAAACGAGCGGGAAAAAGAAATCCTCCTGGACACCCTTGCCGCCATCAAGGGAGGCAAGTACAATCCCGCGCAATTTGACGCACTGACCAAGGATCAACGCAAGGTGTCCCGGCGCAAACAAAACGTGGTCAAATCCATTGAAGAAGATCAGAAAAAGGCCCAGGAGGACATCGCCCAAAAGCTCCAGGAAATCGACAAGGAACGGGAGAAAGCCCTTGCGGCCTTGAACGAAACCCACGAAGAACTCCTCCGCGAACAACAGCGCCTGAGAAAAAAGGAAAAGGATCTGGTGCGGCGGGAAACCACGGAGCTGAAGCGGCTGAAAGAAGAATACGAAGAACTGCGGAACTCGTTTGAGGTCGAACAGATCGAAAAGGAAATGACGTTTGACGAGAAGGAAGACCGCCTCAATGAGGATCAAAGCAATCTGGCCGAAAAACTCAAGAATCAGGCCAAAATGGAAGAGGAGACCGCCCGGCGGCTTCAGGAAAGCGAAACGGAGATCGCCGGACACCTCCATGAGGTTCAGGCGTTAAAGGAAAACGCCCTCGAATATCAGGAAAAGGTCAACCGGTTCCTCGACGATTTTCAAATGACCTACGAGAGAATTCTCGACTCGCAACAGACCGAGTATGACCGGTTCAAGGGAAGAATCGCCGCGATGGAAAACGATGCCTCGCGCGTCGTGGAAACGTTAAAGGAAAAGGAAAAATCGGTGGAGAAACAAACCGCCGCCTCGGAGATGGCCGTCAAGGAGCGGTTGGTAAAACGCGAGGAGATGGTCGAGGCCATGGAAAAGGAACTCCGGCAAAAAGTTCAGGAATACCGGTCTTACATGGAAGAACTGGCCGATGTCAAGAAAAGCATGGTGGAGGAGGACGAGGTGCGCCGCAAGGAACTGATGGATTCGGTGCTTCAGTACGAAGACAAGCTGACCCACCTCGGCAAGGCTTTCGAGGACTTGTCGGAAGCGTTTCACCGGGAACGCGAAAAAGGAAAAATCGAGATCATCGCCGAGGAAGACGAGCGCAAACCCCTCGAATACGACGAGGCCCTGGCGCGCGCCGAATGGCCCCGGCTGGTGCGCCACATGCTGGGCCTTTCGCCGGAGGATGTGCCGGAGCCGCACCTGATGGACAACATCTTCAAGCTTTCCGAAAAATGGATCCAATGGACCCGGGTCCCGGCGGGAAAATTCTGGATGGGACACAAGGTGTCCAAAGACGCGGCGCCATATCAGGAAACCGCCATCCAAAAACCCGTCCTCATGAGCAAGTTTCCCGTCACCAACATCGAGTTCTTCCGGTTCATCCAGGAAACCGGTTACAAGACCGAAGCCGAGACCACCGTCACCGCCATCACTTACCACAGCGGCACAAAACCCGTTTACGGACCCGAGGGGACGCGAACCATTGCAACTTATGGAAATCCCACCCTGGCGCCGGACAAATCGGCGTTCTGGCTGAAACCCGACGGCCGCCCCGATTCCCTGTACCCCAAATTCCACCATCCCGTGACCCAGGTTTCCTGGAACGATATACAGGCCTTCTGCCGCTGGAAAACCGAACAGGCAGGCAAACCCGTTCGCCTGCCGACGGAAAAAGAATGGGAATTCGTCGCCAGCGATTTTGGAGCAATCCCCCCCGATCAGTTTCTATGGACGCCGGAGGAAATCGTCCGGTTCTGCAACATTGAGGAAACCGGAATCGGCGACACCACTCCCGTCGATCATTTCCCCGACCTCGACCGGATGGGGGGAACGCGGGATCTCTACGGGAATGTCTACGAATGGGTCATGGACTCCCTGCCCAAACCCCGGGTTCAGGGACTGGAATATAAAATCGTCCGGGGAGGAAGTTTTATCACGAACTATAAACACATTGCACCCTGGAGGCGGCTTTCGTTCTCCCGAAGCTACTGCACCTCCTTCCTCGGTTTCCGGGTGGTGTGCGAGGACACCTGATGCCGGTCCGGGCATTCCCCTCCTTGATCGGAGCCGGAAAAGCTGTTATAAGAACCGTTCCAAGCAAAAGCATGCTTTTACGCTTAATCCAAACCTGTTTCCAAGGCCTGATATGAATTCGGTTAAACCCATGGTGGGAATTGTGATGGGAAGCGATTCCGATATGTCGGTGATGGAAGAGACCAGCCGCATCCTGAAGGAATTCGACGTTCCTCACGAAATTCTGGTGACGTCGGCCCATCGGTCCCCGGAACGCACCCGCCGGTATGTCAAGAAGGCGGAACGGGACGGGATGCGGATCATCATCGCCGGCGCGGGTGCGTCGGCCCATCTGGCCGGGGTGATCGCGGCGGAGACCACGCTTCCCGTGATCGGGGTGCCCATCGATTCCAGCGCGTTAAAGGGACTGGATGCCCTGCTGTCCACCGTGCAAATGCCGGGAGGCGTACCGGTGGCGACAATGGCCATCGGCAAGCCGGGAGCCCGCAACGCCGCCGTCCTGGCCGTGCAGATCCTGGCATTGAACGATTCCGTCCTGGCCTCCAAACTGCTTCGGTTCAAAAAGGATCAGGTCTGGGAAGTGGAACGAAAAAGCAAGAAAGTCCAGGCCACTTATGGTGGGCACCATAAAGCTTGACCTGAAAGACGCGCTGAACCGGGGGGGGGGACTGGAACCGATCCGGCACATCCTCCAACGGGGAGGAGTCATCGCCTACCCCACCGACACGTTTTACGGTTTGGGGGCGGACCCGTTCAACGAAGCCGCGGTCGCGCGGATTTACGAGATCAAGGGCCGGACATCCGGCAAACCGATCCTGGTGCTGGTGAGTTCGCTGGATCAGATCGATTCGGTGGCGGAGGAGTTTCCCCCAACGGCGGCCGCATTGGCGCAAACGTTCTGGCCCGGACCGCTGACCCTCGTACTGAGAGCCCGGCCCGAATTGCCCCACCTTCTAACCGCCGGGACCGGAACCATCGGCGTGCGCTTTCCCCGTCATGACCTTGCGCGGCGGTTGATCAACGATCTCCACCATTCGCTCACGGCGTCCAGCGCCAACTTAAGCGGAACCGAAAATCCCACCACCGCCCGGCAGGTCGAGGAGCAGTTGGGAAACCACGTGGACCTCATCCTCGACGGGGGCCCTACCCCCGGAGGCAAGGTATCCACCCTGATCGACCTCACCGTATCGCCTCCCCGCTTTTTGCGGGAAGGGGCCATCGGACGCGAGGAAATCCTTAAGTGTCTTAATGGAATTTAACCCTTGAACCCGGCCAACCCCTCATGATTTTCGGCATCGGAATCGATATCGTGGAAATCGGACGCATCCAAAAGTCGATGGAAAAATACGCAGAGCGGTTCGAGGGAAAACTCTTCACCCCCGAGGAAATCGAATTCTGCCGCTCCCGTTCCAATCCCGTCCTCCACTTCGCCGGCCGTTTCGCCGTCAAGGAGGCGGTGCTCAAGTGTCTGGGAACCGGGATGACCGGGGGAATCGGCTGGAAGGATCTGGAAGTGGTCTCGGAACCATCGGGCCGCCCGATTCTCAGGCTCCACGGCAAGGGGAAGGAACTCTTCGAATCCCTGAAACTCAAGGCCATCCACATATCTATTTCCCACGGGCAAGATTACGCCGTCGCCCAGGCTCTCGCCGAGAAATAATGAGAACCCGACATGAGTAAAAAGCGGGGCCCCCTCACGCCCCTGAGACATGCTTTCGAATATGGCCTGTTCCAGTTGATTTCGGCCCTGGTCAGACCTCTTCATCCTTTAACGCTGGATCGATGGGCCCGAAAGCTGGGATCGTTATTGAATTCCATTCCCGGAAAAAGAAAACAGATTGCCCGTATCAATATCGACCTCGCTTTCGGCGATTCCAAAACACACAACGAAAAAGAAGCCATCCTCGAACGATCCACCCAGAACCTGGTGGCCGCGGCCCTGCAATGCCTCTGGTTGCAATCCGACACCCAATACCGCGCTAAGCAATTGCTTGAAGAGGATCCCAAGGGACTGGACGCGCTTAAGAAATGCCTCGACCGGGGTAAGGGAGTTTTTTTCCTGTCCGCCCATTTCGGGAACTGGGAATTCATGGCCATCAACCACGGTTATATGGGATTGGGTAAACTGCATCCCATTGTGAGGAGGCTGGACAATCCCCTGCTGGAATCCGTCACGGAAAAACTGCGCACCGCATCGGGGAATGAGCTGTTTTACCGGGAGGATCCCCCGCTCCGCATTGTCCGGGCGCTCAAGAACAACCATTGCGTGGGGGTGATGATGGATCAAAATACCGCCAAGGGGGGCGTGTTCGTGGACTTTTTCGGCCGGAAGGCGGCCACCGCCCGCTCGGTCGCGCTCCTCAGTTACAAAATCGGGGCGGCCATCCTTCCCCTCTTTTCCTATCCCACCGGGCGGGGCACCTGGCGCATCGAGTACGGTCCGGAGATTCACCTTGAAAAAACCGGCGACAAGGAAGCCGATCTCCTCACGTGGACGCAGGCCTGCGAATCCTTTATCGAAGAAAAGGTCCGCCTTCATCCGGAATGCTGGATGTGGGCTCATCGCCGGTGGAAAACCCGCCCACCGGAGGAGGGTGGCGCTAAAATCTACTGATTCCGTGACTTCGTTGCTGTCAACGGGCCATCCAAAATCCGGACAGCCTTCCGGAATTTTTGCGAACCCCGATTTTCAACGGATAAGAGCCAACGGCAGGGGATTACAACTCGTCGGCGATAACCGCCTTGAGCTTGGTGCGGAGACGAAAAACGGCCTTGGAGTGAATTTGCGAAACGCGGGATTCGGTGATGCCCAGGACCTCGCCGATTTCCTTCATGGTGAGTTCTTCATAGTAATAAAGCGAGATCATCAGCCTCTCCTTTTCGGGAAGAGAGTCGATGGCGCGGGCGATAATTTCTTTGAGTTCGTTGAGGCGAAGGTGGGTTTGGGGGTCCGCATCGCCTTTCCCGGCGAGGCAGTCGAGGAGGCTCTGCTGTTCCCCGCTTTCCTTGGCGATGCCGAGGTCTTCCAGGCTCAGGATCGGCATGCTTTGCGTCTGATGGAGGTTTCCGTAAAATTCATCGAGGGGAATTCCCATATCCAACGCGATTTCCTCGTCCTCGGGCGGGCGGCCCAGTTTCGATTGCAGTTTGTGAATCACCGCCTCGATACTGGAGGCCTTCTGGCGCACCGAACGGGGGACCCAGTCCATGGATCGCAATTCGTCGAGAATGGCTCCCCGCACCCGAAACTCCGCATAGGTCTTGAATTTGGCGCCACGGGTGGGATCGTACTTATTGATGGCGTCGATCAACCCCAACACCCCCACGCTGATCAGGTCATCGACTTCGATATGAGGAGGCAGACGGAGGGCGATCCGGTTGGCGACATACTTGATCATGGGAGCGTATTCCTTAATGATCCGGTCGCGATTTTCCGGGGTGATCTCTACCTCACCGACAACCTGTTCTTTATTCGACATAATTCAAACCACGCCTTAACGTCAAGTCTATTGATCGGGTTCCGTTTCCTTTGAAGCTTCCTCTACCGTTTCCGACATCGGCGATGCCGGGATCGAATCCATCGATTCCCCACGGTCCACCAGGAGGGCGAGAAAGATCAGGCCCAGCAGACCGAACAGGATGGCCGCCTCTCCCCCGCGAATGAGGGCGGTGAGAAAGGTCGATCCATTGATCACGCTACCCACGACCATCAACCCGAAACTGAACAGGGCGAAGGCGAGGGCGGTCTTTTTGGCGGTTATCTCGCTCATTGGACCTGAAACGCACTCCTCCAGAAGTAAGGTTGATCCCGATTCGCCCAATCCGGCAATTGTTCAAACACAATTTTTTTGGCCAACTGGTCGATGCACAGACTGGCCTTGGAGTTGGGATAAAGCTCCATGAAGGCCTTTTGCTGGCGCACCGCTTTGGGCACATTGGCGTCCAGGAGGATGAATCCCATATACTCCAGCGACACGTTCTTAAGGAACCGGTCGGTAACGGCCGCCAGATGGCGGAAAACCTTCTGCGCCTCGGGCTCGGAGCGGACGGAGTTCACAATGATCCGGAAATGTTTCTGGCCATGTTTTTGAAACAGGACCTTGATCAGCGCGTAAACGTCGGTCAATGACGTGGGCTCGGTGGAGATCACGAGGAGGATCTCATGCGCGGCACTGCAAAAGAAAGTCACGTTGGTGGAGATCCCGGCGCCGGTGTCGAAAATCAGAAAGTCGAATCCGTTGCTGACCCGGTCCAGCTCATCCATCATGAGCATTTTCTTTTCCGAATCGATCTGGGTCAACTCCTGCAACCCATCTCCGGCGGGGAGTATCATCATGCCCTGGGGACCGGGCACGAGAATTTCGTCCACGGTTTTTTCTCCCGACAGGACATGGCCGATATGGTGCCGGGGAACCAGGCCCAGGAGGATATCGACATTGTTCAGCCCGAGGTCGGCGTCCACCACCAGCACCTTTTTCTTCCGGTTGGCCAGGGCAAACGCGAGGTTGGCGACGAGGTTGGTCTTCCCCACACCTCCCTTGCCGCTACTGACGGCCAAGACCCTGAGAGACGCTCCGGTCATATCTGCATACACCATTCTTTTTAAAGTTCTTGCCTGATCGCCTTTGGCCACCTGTCAACCTCCTAATCTAGCTTGATTTCAGTTAAAAATCAAACTTATTACCCGGTTACCGCTCGCCACTTCAATATCTTCGGGAACCCTTTGGCCGGTGGTGAAATATGAAAACGGAACCCGTGTGCGAAGCGAAAAATTAAACAACGAACCGAAACTCAATCCTTCATCCATCTTGGTGAACAAGGCCCGGTGGATCCCGAGGTCGGCAAACTGCCGCCAGGATTGCTGGATGATTTTCTCCTGGGTTCCCACGCTGGCCACAAGGTGCGTCTCGACCCCACCCACGGTGTCGAATATTTCCTTCAAGTCCCGGGAATATTCCAGATCCCGGTGGTTCCGGCCCATGGTGTCGATGAAAACGATGTCCTTGTCCGCGTGCTTTTTCACCGCCTTCCAGAAATCGTTCTTGTCAAAGGCCATTTCGACGGGAACCTTCATGATGTCGGCATAAATCCGCAATTGGTCGAACGCTCCCAGGCGAAAGGTATCGAGGGAAATCAGGGCGATCTTTTTCTTTTGCCGCAGGGAAAAGTCGGCGGCCAGCTTGGCGAGGGTCGTGGTTTTTCCGGCCCCGGTGGGGCCCACCAGAGCCACACGCTTCTGCTTGCCGGGAACCAACTGAATTCCTCCGCCAAATCCCATCACCCGTTTCATCAATTCCATAACCTGAATTTCCTCTCCGCTGGAGCCCTCTTTCCGGCTTCCGGAAATTTCCCGCTGGGCGCGGTCGATCATTTTCGATGCCAGCTTTTCCCCGATTCCGCTATCCACGAGACGGGAAAACAATCCAAGGTGTTGGTCCTTGAGTCCCAGGGATTGGGCTTTCTCCGTTTTCCCAAGGAGGGTGCGCACCAGCAACTGCAAATCGATTTCTTCATCATCGATACCCGCGGGTTTGGGCTTGGGAAGGCCGGAAGGCCCCCGGCCCATTTCGCTGGACCGGGCCACATGCGACATATCCACGGCGGCGGTAATCTCCACCCGCGAGGCCGCCCCCTTCCTCGCCGAATCGTCCTCGAGGGAACGGGTATTCAGGATCAGGGCATCGCCTCCCAGTTCCCGTTTGACCAGGGCCAGGGCCGCAGAATAATTTTCAGCCGTGAATTTTCTAAGATGCATTGATCGAGATCACCTTGAGATTTTGAATTCTAACGGAGGACAGAATTTCATTATGCGAAAGGATCACCAGGTCGGGGATAAACCGCTCGGTGAACCGTCGCAACTGTTTGCGGACCATGGGGGACGCGAGCAAAATGGGAGAATTCTCCAGCTTGGGCGTCACCGACTCCACCGCATCTTTGAGCCGGGTCAGGAACCGCTCGGCCACCGAGGGTTCCAGCGCCAGGTAAGTGGCGGTTTCGGTTTTCTGGATCGAGCCCTCGATCAAATCCTCCAGTCGACGGTCGAGGGTCAGGACCGAGAGCGACCCGTCATCGTTCTGATATTGCTTGGTAATGGGGCGGGCCAGGGCCTGCCGCACGTATTCGGTTAAAAGATCCGGATCGGTGGTGACGCTCGCGTAGTCCGCCAATTGTTCGAGGATGGTGCGCAGATCGCGAATCGAGATCTGCTCCTGCAACAGGTTTTTCAATACCCGTTGCACCTTGCCGAGCGGCAACTGGCTGGGAATCAACTCCTCGATCACCTTGGGGTTGCTTTCCTTGAATTTGTCGACCAGGGACTGAACTTCCTGACGGCCGAGAAGTTCGTGCGCGTGGCGCTTAATGGTTTCCTTGATATGGGTGGTGATGACCGTCGCCGGGTCCACCACCGTGTAGCCGGACACCTGGGCTTCCTGCTTGGCACTCTGGGAAATCCAGACTGCGGGCAGGCCGAAGGTCGGCTCCTTGGTCATGATTCCTTCAATCTCCCGCTCCACGGTTCCGGGATTCATGGCCAGCAGGCGGCCCATCATCACGGACCCTCTCGCCACCTCGACTCCCTTGATCAGGATCGCGTATTCGTTCGATTTCAGTTGCAGGTTGTCGCGAATGTGGAGCGGGGGAACGATGAACCCCATCTCCAGCGCGAATTGCCGCCGGATGGACTTGATGCGGTCCAGGAGCTCTCCATTCCGGTCCGAATCGACCAGGGGAATCAGTTCGTAACCCACTTCCAGTTCCATGATGTCCAAAGGCAGAATGGATTCCACCTTTTCGGGCACGGGGGCCTTGGCTTCATCCTCGATCTTTTTCGCCTCGATCCCTTTTTTGACCCGGATATCCTTGAACTTCATCACGCCGACAAACCCCGCCAGCATGGACAACAGGAAAAACGGGACGTGAGGCAATCCGGGAATGAGCGAAAAGAAAAACAGGGCGCTGGAGGAGATCAGGAAAGCCTTGGGCTGATTCAACAATTGCTCGATCAACTCCGAGGGCAGATTTTTCGCGGCTGTGGCACGAGTCACCACCAGACCGGCGGCCGTGGAAACCACCAGGGCAGGAAGCTGGGACACCAGTCCATCGCCGATGGTGAGGAGGGTATAAACCCGGGCCGCCTCCCCGACATCCATCCCCTGTTGCAGGACCCCGATGCTGAACCCGCCGAGGATGTTGACGATGGTGATGAGGATGCCTGCAATGGCGTCACCGCGTACAAACCGGATGGCACCGTCCATGGCCCCGTAGAAGTCGGCTTCGTTTTCAAGTTTTTCCCGCCGCTTGCGGGCGTCCTGCTCGGTGATGATGCCCGCGTTGAGATCGGCGTCGATGCTCATCTGCTTGCCGGGAATGGCATCCAGGGTAAACCGGGCGGCCACTTCCGAGGTACGCACCGAACCCTTGGTGATAACGATGAAATTGATCATCACCAGGATGACGAAGATGACCGTCCCCACGACGAAATTGCCGCCGACCACAAAGGACCCGAAAGACTGGATCACCTCACCCGCCGCGCCGGATCCCTCGGCCCCGTTGAGAAGGATAACCCGGGTCGTTGCCACGTTGAGCGAGAGCCGGAGAAGGGTGACCACCAGCAACAGGGAGGGAAAAACCGCGAACTCCAGCGGGCTTTCCATGAAAATCGAAACCAGAAGGATAATCAGCGAGAAGGTAAGACTGAACGACAGCAGGATGTCGAGGCCAAACGGGGGGATGGGCATGACCATCACCGCCAGAATGGCAATGACCCCGGCGGCCACCACCGATTCCTGGGGCCGGGTGGAAAACATCTTAAAAAGATTCGTTTGCGCGACTGCCTGAGCCATTTTGGGGTTTTCCCGCTCCGATTCAAATAAATGACAGTTTTACCGGGGAACCTTGCTCCCCAACCCTGCTTTAAGTCCGTTTCAGGGATCGGGGGATGGTTTTTCGTCAAAAACCCGGCAGGTTTTGCATCCCAGACTCAATAATGCAAGGCTTATACCGGAACCTTCCCCCTCAGCCGGTAAACGTAGGCGAGAATTTCGGCCACCGCCTTGTACAGGCTTGCGGGAATGAGCTGTCCCACCTCGACGGTCTGGAACAGAACCCGGGCGAGGGGCTTATCCTCCACCAGGGGAACCCCGTTTGCCCGGGCGATTTCCCGGATTCGCATGGCAATTTCCCCCTGCCCCTTCGCCACGACCGCCGGTGCGGTCGCCTTATCCAGGTCATACTTGATGGCGATGGAAAGATGGGTGGGGTTGGTCACCACGACGTCGGCATGGGGAACGGCGGCCATCATGCGCTTGCGCGTCATTTCGAGCTGAACCGTACGGATGCGTTGCTTGATCTGGGGATTCCCGTCCATTTCCTTGCGCTCGTCCTTGATCTCCTGCTTGGTCATGCGCAGGTTTTCCATATAGGTAAATTTCTGAAACAGGTAATCGAGGAGGGCCAAAAAGAGCATCACCAGAAACACTTTGAGCATGATCTCCAGAGCCACATCTCCCATGAAGACGAGAATTTGCCCTACCCCAAAACCCATGAGGGGGGGAATCTCGTCCCAATGCCCGCGAATGGTCTGGAACGCGATGTAGGACACCACGGAAATTTTAAACAGGGATTTAGCCAGTTCCATCAGCGCATTTTTGGAGAAAATCCGGGCCACTCCCTTGATGGGGTTGAGCTTGCTGAACTTGGGCGCCAGGGGATGCATGGAAAACTGGAATCCCCCGGTCTGGAACAGGTTCGAGAGCACCCCCATGATCATGATGGTTAACAGTACGGGGCCGAGAATCAGGAAAATTTTCTCCATGACCCATTGGAGCAGGCGGTATAGCTCTTCCACGGAAAGTTGGATGAAAGCCGCTTCCGTGAAGATATGGCGCCAGGAGAGCAACATCCTTTGCGTCAGGTCGGCGCCCGCGGCGGCGAAGATGGTCACCGCGCCGAGAAGGATGAACGAGGAGGTGATCTCCCGGCTGTGTGCGAAATTGCCCTTCTCTTCCGCATCGGTGATTCGCTTTGAGGTTGGGTCTTCTGTTTTCTGGTCTTTGTTTTCCTCGGCCATTTATCTCTCCCGCATCCCGTCAGAACGTCTGCATGAGCCCCATCAACTGATCGGGGAGCAGGTTGATCTGGTCCTGAAGAACGATGATAAAAAACGTCATCGAAAGGCCGACCATGAGGAGACCCACGCCAATCTGCAACGGGAAACCGACGATAAACACGTTCATCTGCGGCACGGTTCGGGCGACCAGCCCGAGCCCAACGCCGATCAGGAAAAGAATGGCCATGATCGGGGCGGCAATCTTGATGGCCACCACGAACATGGACGCAAAAATCTGCAAAATAAATTCGGGCGTGTAGGTGGAGAAATCGACGTGCCGCGGATCGATGAGGTGAAAACTCTGGGAAACGGCCTGGATCACGATATGGTGAGCATCGGCGGCCAGAAACACCAGAATCGTCAGAACATTCTGGAACTGGGCGGTGATGGAAACATTGGACTCGGTTTGCGGATCGATCACGTTGACCACGCCAAAACCCATCTGGAAATCCACCAGCGTACCCGCGACCTGAACCGCGGTGAAGATCAACCGCGAGGCGTACCCGATGGCAAACCCGATCGTGACCTCGGAGAAGAGGTACACCACCAACTCAAACATCCCCCGCGACACCGGAGGCAGGGTCTGGGGCCGCACCATGGGAAAGATGGAAATGCTCATCATGAGCGCCAGCCCGATTCTCATCTGCAGGGGAACCTGCCGGCTCCCCAGGATGGGAACAAACAGGAACATCGCACCCACCCGGAAAAGGACGTACAGAAACGTCTCGATCTCGGCGGGATTGAGCTCGACCAGCCCCATCAGCGGACGTATTCGGGAAAGTGGATCAGAATTTTAGCGGTGAACCCGATCATGGTTTGCATCAGCCACGGGAAAAACAGGATGACGGCCCCAAACACCGCGAGAATCTTGGGAATGAAGGTCAGCGTGAGTTCCTGGATCGACGTCACCGCCTGGAAAATCGAAACGAGCAATCCGGTAATCAATCCAAAACCCAACATGGGTGCGGAAAGGAGAAGCGTGGTCTTAATACTGTCCATCGCAAATTCGACTATAAACGCCTGGGTCATATTTTTTCCTCAATCAGCCAAAACTTTTCATCAATGAACCGACGGTCAGGTACCACCCGTCCACCATGACAAACAACATCAATTTAAACGGAAGCGAAATGAGCACGGGCGGGAGCATCATCATACCCATGGAGAGCAGGATGCTGGCCACCACCATATCGAGGATCAGGAACGGGATGTAAATCAGAAACCCGATCTGAAACGCGGTCTTGAGTTCGCTGATGATGAAGGCGGGCACGATCGACGTTATGGCCACGTCCTCCACCTTTTCGGGCGGCGGTTCCCCCTCGTGCATGTTCAGGAAGAGGGCCAGGTCCTTTTCGCGGGTCTGCCCCATCATGAACTTTTTGATCGGAATGGAGGCGATCTGGAGGGCCTCGGCCTGCGAAATCTTTTCCTCCAGATACGGCTGGAGGGCGCTTTCGTTGACTTGGGTCCACACGGGATTCATCACGAACAGAGTCAGAAACAGGGCCAGTCCGATCAGGATCTGCGTCGGAGGCGTCTGCTGGGTTCCCATCGCCTGGCGCAAAAAGGACAGGACAATGATGATCCGTGAAAAGGACGTGGTCATGATCAGGATCGACGGAGCCAGGGTCAGAACGGTGAGAAGAATCATGATCTGCAGGGCGCTGGACACCTTGTCCGGAGCGTCCGTATCCTCCAGCCCGATCTGAACGGTGGGGATCGGGATGGCCCATGAGGGGGCCACCCATACCGCTCCCAAAAGAACGGCTACGATCCCGAAAACCAGTGCGAATGTACCGATTCGCTGTTTCATCGCGTTTTCATCTTTCCCAGGTTTTGCCGGATTTTTGCGGTCACCTCGGCGACGGAATCATTTTTATCCACCGCCGCGGGGCTCTCGTACTGGCCCAGGTATCGGGAAAAAGCTCCCTGGGCGGCCGAGGTCCGCGCTTCCGCAGGCGCCGTTTCCTCGGTCTTGGCAGGGACCGCCGGATCTTTTCGGAACCAGTCCTTCAAGCCACCGATGCTTTGTGAACTCTTGTTGTTTTTGATCCGCTCGATCTGTTCCTCGTCGGTGATTCGGGTCAGGAACGACATGGTGTCGCGCGCGATTCCAAGGACCATCACCTCGCCCGCCACCTCGACGAGGGCGATATGCTTTTTAGGACCGATAAAGGTGGTGTTCAATACCTGGACCATCTTCTCCCCGCCCCCGAACGCCGTATTCTTCAGGACATATTTTTTAAATCCCCAGAACAGGAGAAACATCAATCCGAGGACCAGCGAGAGCATCGCGACCATGCGCATCCCGGAGGGAACCAGATCGAATCCCTGGCCGGTGCCCGCAATCTCCTCTTTCTTACTCTTGTTTCCTTTTTTGGATGGGTCCGGATTTTCCATCTGGGCGGTTTCCCCCTCGGGTTTGGCATCTCTCAGAAGCATGGCGAGGGGTGTTTCCCCGGTGGGTGGATTTTTAAGATCGGACGTCCTGTAGACGGGCATCGCCTCGGCAGGGCCGGTGGAAGAGACGGGCACGGTGGCGGGCTCCGGCTCCGTCCCGGTTTCCTGCTCGGCGCGATGGTCCCGTATCTCTTTCGCGGTGCGGGCCAGAATCTGGCTCAAAACATCTCCCCCCGCCTTGGGAACATGGAGGGTCAGCACGTTATCCTTCCGCTCGACCCGAAGGTTGTCTTCCAGACGGGTGCCATCCTCTCCGGCCAAAAGACGGATCCGGAGAATCTGCGGAGTAAACTGGGCGGCAAACACCTGCGTGATCTGCGACGCTCCGGTGTCAAAGAACCGTTTGGAGGGCTCGATGTAGGCGTTGGGGAAATCGATCTGGACCGATTTGGCATAAAAGGACGGTCCACGGTACGAGGTGACGTTTCGCTTGAACTCGAGGCGAAGCACCAGTTCGTCGCCGGAAGAGTCGATGATGACATCCTCCAGCCGGTTCATGGTGCTGACGTCCACGCTCCCCCATGCGATGGAAGGAAGGATTCCTTCCCCTGCCCCAAGGGCGAAAACCCCGAAGATGAAAATAATAATTTGTTTCAGTCGATGATTTGTCATAGGCCCAAGCGTCAAAAAAGTCATCAATAAGTACACTTGGACCTTGATAGTGCAAAGGCCGTACCGAAGTGAAGAATTCCCGGGGGGATGATGAAGGATGGAAATGAATCCGGGGCGGGGAGGTTATACTAGAAGGTTGCTGAAAAACCCTTTCGGGGGTCATTCTGAGCCGAAATGCGGCGAAGAATCCTGCACGAAACTCTTGTCCAGTTTGAATATACCAAATCCGGCCAGATCCTTCGCGGGGAGTTTATCCTGAGCTTGCCGAAGGACTCAGGATGACAATTTTGTGGCTTTTCAGCACCCTCCTGGAAGGGAAACCTTTGCATAAGTGGGAGAAAGGCACCGAAAGTGTCGTGCTGAGCCCGTCGAAGCACAACCGGAGATCGCCCTTCGACAAGCTCAGGGCGACATATTTGAGTTACGCAACGGTCTCCCTGGAAGGGAAAGGGCCGGTGAAGGGTAACCGTCAATTCTTTGCGGTCGCATGGAAAACCGGGGAACCCTGCACCCGGTTCCGATATGCAGTCGCGGGTCAAGCCAGGGACTGAACCCGCTCCATGGGGGTGATGATGTCGGTGAGGCGGACGCCGAATTTCTCGTTCACCACCACGACTTCCCCGCGTGCCACGAGCTTTTGATTCACGAGGACTTCAAGGGGCTCGCCAACCAGCTTGGTCAGTTCCACCACGGACCCTTGTCCCAATTGAAGCAGGTCGTTGATCAGCATTTTACAGCGGCCGAGTTCAACGGTCACGGTGAGAGGAATATCCAGGATCAGATCGAGGTCGCGAGATTCCTTTTTATCCCGTGGCCGGGCGGCCACTCCCCCTTCGGTCTCGTCTCCGGTATCGGCGACCCCTTCTTCGTTGATGTCTTCAAGGTCGTCCAGGGAATCGAAATCGTCCATCTGGTTGTCTTCAGCCATAGCGTTATCCTTCTCTTTGAATGACCTGCGTGATTTGAATGGCCTTGTTGCCCCTGGAAACGCCGGGGAATCCTTTGAATTTGGGTATGCCTTCCACTTTGACGACGAGGGGATCGGTCACGTCCTTGCCCAGCATGATGGTGTCTCCGACCTGCCATCTTAAAATTTCACCGGGGTGGATGACGGTCGTCCCCAGCTCGGCCACCACTTCGGCCTCGGTGCTGAGAAGCTCGGTGCGGAGGCGGCGCACCCAAACCTGGTCGACTTCCATTTCTTCGGATTGGAACTGCGCTTTGAGTTTGGGAATGATGGGTTCGATGGCGGCGTAGGGCAGACAAATGGTGATGGACCCGGCCAGGTTTTCCAACTCGATTTCAAACAGAATGACCAGCACGATATCGGTGGGAGGCACAATGGCGGCAAACTGCGGGTTGACCTCGGACCGGACATAGTTGGTGGTTACCGGATGCACCGGTTTCCAGGCTTTTTCCAGGTCTTCAAGCGCGCTGATCACCACGTTCTTGGTCATCCGGATCTCGATGGCGCTGAAATCGCGCCCGGAGATCTTCACCTCCTGGGTCCCGGTGCCGCCGAAAAACGTGTCCACAATGGCGAACACCAGTTTGCTCTCGATCACGATGAGACCGTGCCCACGCAAAGGTTCCATGCGGAAAATATGCAGGCTGGAGGGTACCGGCAACGAACGCAGGAACTCGCCAAACTTGACCGTATCGGTGGAAACGGTGCTGACATCCGCCGACTTGCGCATGAGGGTGGAGAAGGTATTACGAAACAGACGCGAGAACATCTGGTTGATAATGTCCAGAGTGGGAAGCCGGCCACGGATGATTTTCTCCTGGCTGGTCAGGTCGTAGGGAACAACCCCCGAGACCTCTTCCGGCTCGTCGGTCTCGGTTTCGATCTCATTTTCGCTGACGCCTCTTAACAGCGCGTCAACTTCGCCCTGGGATAAAACTTCGCTCATTTGAACATCTCAGGTGACAGGCACATATTTGTTTTAAGGGAATCTCCAAAACCTGAACGAAAACCAACGGCTCTTCTATTTTAAACTGCAGGGCCAGCGAGTGGACCCGAAACAACATCATGAAATATGAAGGACGCCCGGAATCCGCCGATAAACATTCCTCATTCGTGCTTTACGATTATATCAAGGCACTTGCAAAAATTCCATTTCGTCCTGACCCCGCGGTAAAAACGAAGGGGGAAACGGAAGGAATTCCGGCCGCCCCTCGCTTCCCGGCCGGGTTTACTGGATGATAAACTCGGTAAAATAAGCATCCTTGACGTGCCCCAGAACCAGCAGGCCATTGACCCGCGTGGTGATTTCATCCTTCAACTTGAATTTTCCCTGAATGGAATACACGTCCTCAAAAGTCTTGCTACTCAACAACATCAATATGGAATCGGTAATCTTGTGAATGTTTTCCTTGATTTCCACATGCACTTCCGGGGAACTCAGTTCCAAAGAAACGGTGACCTTCAGGAACCGTTTTCCGCCGCTACCGGCAAGGTTCACAATAAAGGGGTCGAGGGGAAACATGACGCCCACGGTCGCAGGTTCTTCCACTTCCTCGGCGGGTGGAGCCCCGGCTTCGCCTTCTTTGGGCGGCGCCACTTCTTCGGCGGGTTTTTCCTTGATGAAATTGACATAGGCATACCACCCTCCGCCTCCCAGAACAGCCAGCCCGATCAGGATTCCCAGAATCATCATGATGGGGGGTTTCTTGGTCGCGGCGGCCGCCTCTGCCGCCTCTAACTCTTCTAATACCTCTTGATCTTCAGCCATTCAACGTCCCTCCCGGGGAACCACCCCAATCCATCCTCTTGCTCGACCGGGGATCTAAATAAGAGCCTTCAAGGCTCTCCTGCTATACTCTTATCCTAAAAAATACAAGGGTTTATTTTACATTCCCCTCTAAAGAGCAATTAGTGTGCCAAGGGATCCTTTTCTCTTTAAACGGCTCAACTTGCTATTTTAAAAGGGTTTACAAATTCACCTGGAGCAAGTTGCCTGGCAAAAGAGGGTCAATTTTTACCCGCCTTGTCATTAATTTGGCGAAAATCCTGCCCTTTCACAGCTAACCTATCGAAACGGGCCACCTGAATTTTTACTACCCCTCACCGTTCCGGTTCGGTTCCAAGCCCCCAAGGTTTTCAATTTCAGAAAGGTTGCGGGTATACACGGATGTTTCAAGACTTTTCGGATAAAGTTGAATAAACCTTCAATTTCTGCAAGGAAAATAAATGTTTAAATATATGGCACTTGTTTATTTGATCTGCATACTTAAAAAGCAGAATTAAGGAAATAATACCCTCCCACCATTTGTTTCCCGGTCGGTCGTATCAATTTAACTTATTGAAAATAAAGTAATTAAATCACAATGATCAACTTTAAATCGGACCTTCTTCATAATGGTATAGGAATTGTAAAACCCTCGGGCAAAGGCTGCACCTTCCCTGAAGGTCGCCCCCCTGCCCCGTTTCCATAACCGGGAGGGGGTTTTCCCATTATACCCCTGTTAATTTGCTCAAGGAGTAGGGTTTTATGAAATCCGGGTCAGCATTCAAATGGATCACTTCAGGAGTTTTTGTACTCATGTTCCCTTCCCTGGTCTGGGCCGAGGAAGCTCCCAAAATCAACTACGCTGACACGGCCTGGTTGCTGATCTCCTCCGCCCTGGTCATGCTGATGCTCCCCGGTCTCGCGCTTTTTTATGGCGGCATGGTGCGGCGAAAGAATGTCCTGGGAACCATTATGCACAGTTTCGTTCCGTTGGGGGTGATCACCATTCAATGGGTTGTGATCGGGTACTCCC
>Ga0210019_1002045_pt1 | contig 20254 bp, 23 predicted proteins | sample CryGeyCG2114_020_2_FD_183969 | JGI IMG/M metagenome (GOLD analysis project Ga0210019, IMG submission 183969) | Groundwater microbial communities from aquifer - Crystal Geyser CG11_big_fil_rev_8/21/14_0.20 (SPAdes) (version 2) | ecosystem: Environmental > Aquatic > Deep subsurface > Groundwater ...
GGTCGTGGCGGGAATTGATGTTTACGCATCGCCTCCTAGCAAAAAAGTTCATAACATCAATGCTTTATCTGGCGGAGAAAAATCACTTGTCACTATCGCCTTACTCTGCGCAATTATTGCCAATAATCCGTCACCATTCGTGGTTCTTGACGAGGTTGAAGCTGCGCTTGATGAAGAAAACTCAGAGAAGTTAGCTGCTATTATCAAGGACCTCTCAAACAAGACTCAAATTGTAATCATTACGCATAACCGCGTCACCATGAGAGCTGCCAATGTTTTGTATGGCGTAACTATGGGAAGTGAAGGTAAGTCACACATCCTTAGCGTTGAACTAACGGAGGCTGAGGAAATGATAGAAGCAGACGAGGCCACTCGTAACTAGCAGCTGCTCATTAATTATTCTTCGGTGTCTGACGATTCCTCTAGCGCTTCGACACTAGCTCCCAACTGGGAGTTTTTTTGAAGATCCTTAAAATAAACTGTGATGAAGATAGTGGCAAATATTCCCACTAACTCTGAGATTGTAGCAATTAGAGCGGTAACCCCTGGGTAGACTGCTAAGTTGCTGGTGGAAGAAACTATGGCAAAGGTTATAAGTATGATCGCTAAATATAGAAGCAGTAATCGAGATAGAACCTCAAAGAAATGTCCTTTTATTAGCTTGGCGCTATAGGCCAAAGCAGAAAAGAAATATTTTTCTTCAAGAACTACCGCCTGACCAACAAATGTCCAGTAAACCCACAACACAATTCCTGGAATAATTAAGGCAGCAAAACCCAGTAGTAGGCCCATTAAACTAATGAGCGTGGCAATAATAAGCATCGGCCACGAGCGTAGTGCTTTATGAAAAATTCTGCCGAAGTTTGGCTCCTGTCCCTGCAGTGCCAGCGCCACTGAAGATATGACAATAGCGGTAATTAAAAGCGCTGAGATTGCCTCGAGGGCCTCCAAGGCGTGCTGAATCCACAACTGACTCTCCGAATAGCCTGGGGTTCCGGTAATAGCAGACAGATACTCCCAGGGCTTTTCGAGTGGATCCATCAAAGTAACTTTTGCTTCATATTCTAAATAATCCTCCTGAGTTGGCGTGGGTAACAACAGGTCACCGGCTAGGTAAAGTGGGGCAGCTAGCAGTAGCGCAGAAATAAACCAGACCTGAAAGTGGGTGGTATATATATTCCAAGCCGAAGCCATAAGCTGTCCGAACGATTTGTGTTCCATATGGGGGAAAATGAATCTTTGTCCTGCGAGTATAGCCTTTGTTGGCCTCAGGGACAACCAACTTGACTCATAGAGTCCGGTTTGGTACTCTTTGCCGCGTCATCGCAAATGCTCTCAATTTATATTGAGAACAAGACACACAACACTATGTTAGTAATTCGAATGCAACGCACAGGCCGTAAGAACCAAGCAACGTTCCGGCTCGTGCTTCAAGAAAAGTCTCAAGCGCCGCGATCAGCTGCTAAGGAGATTTTGGGTAGCTACAATCCACACGCTAAGGAGCGAAAGGATCAAGTTCGTCTACAAGACGAACGTATCAAATATTGGTTGAGCGTAGGAGCACAAGCTTCACCAACTGTTCATAACATGCTCATTGAGTTTGGAGTGACCACTGGTAAGAAGGTCCGCGTCGTACAGCCAAAGTTAAAACCACAGGCTGAAGGTGCTGAAGCAGAGGCTAAAACCGAAACGCCGGCTGCTGAAAAGACTGAAGAGAAAAAAGAAGAGAAGCCAGCCGAAGCTCCAGCTGAGGAGAAGGCAGCGTAATACTTTTTACCAAAAAACACCCGGCATCCCCGGGTGTTTTTTGATTCTGTTGACAACCCTGTTTTGTTGCCCTATCATTGGACACGTGCTGTCGGTCGAATAATTGACTGGCAGAGACGGACATTAATAAGTTCAAAACTGAGTTTGTATGGAACAGTTCCATGACCAAGAGTTTGTCGAGTACGTTGTGAAATCCATCGTCGACAACCCAGATGCGGTATCTACCGAACGAACGGTTGATGAGATGGGAGTCCTGATCACACTGACAGTGGATCAAAATGACTTGGGCCAAGTTATTGGTCGCCAAGGCCAAACAGCTAAAGCTATTCGTACACTATTACGCGTAGTTGGTGCCAAGAACCAAGCCAGAGTAAACCTCAAAATCTACGAACCAGATGGTGGCAACAGGCCCCCACGTGAACATCGCGATAACCGCGAGCCACGTCAGGAGATGCGTGAGCAGCCAGCTGCAGAAGAACAGGCACCTGCGCCTAACACTTCAAGCGCTATCGATAATCTAGACCTGTAATTAGGTCGTACTAGACCTCCCTTGATGGGAGGTCTTTTTATACACTTGAGATGCAGGCTGATTCCAGATATACTAACGTTAGTAATTTCTAAAATCCAAACCATGACAGGAAGAAAAAAAATCTTGATGATACTGGCGGTACTCGGACTGATAGTAGCTATCGGACTTGGAGTATGCCTTTGGCTTACCAGCCCAACGCGAACTTACGATAAATTTTCTAAGGCTCTTGAGGCTAAGGATATGGATGCGGCCATGGCTCTGGTAGCTACTGACATCACAGCATCACGTCGCCAGAATATTGAATTTTGGGTAGAAGACTGGGTGTCATACGACAATACTCCTAGTGTAACGCTCGAGAGCGACGAAGCTTGGTTTGAACGAGTAAAAACAGATGCAGATGGCAATGTTTTACAAAACAGGGACGGTGACCGTGATAAAGAAATTAGACCCGCTCCACGTTATTGGTCTCACCTATATTCGGCTTACGCTAACGTGCACTTTGATGCAACTGATGATTATGAGGCGTGGGATGATCCAATGATTATAACTTTTAGAAGAAAAAGTGACTCAACCTGGAGTGCTCTTGGAAATGTTTTCCGAGGCTGGGAAATTTCAAGAATTCGTTATCAGGAACTAAGTGAAGAAGAGTTAAACGCGCTCTTTGATGACGTCGAGCTCGACACAGAGGATGACGGAGAGGTCGAGTTCGAACTAGATGACAATGGAGATATTGTTTTTCCAACTGATTTAAGTGGGGACGAGTTTACCGACGATGGCACAAGTACCACTGACGAAGTAGATAGTGGCGCTGATTCTGAAACGGCCGATGACGCTGCCAGTATAGACGAAGCTATCCTGGAATAAATAACGCTAAGCCCCTGACTCGCGCAGGGGTTTTTTGTTACTTGCGATATTTATTAGGGCGCGTTAGTATCGCAGCATATGCAATTCGATATTGTTACAATCTTTCCTGAGCTATTCGACTCTATTTTTGGCACGAGTATTTTGAAACGAGCTATTGAAGATGGAAAGATTGTCGTAAATTTTCATGATCCAAGGAATTTTTCAGCCGACAAGCACCGCACCGTTGATGACACGCCCTACGGAGGAGGTCCAGGCATGGTGATGAAAGTTGAACCACTGGTGGCCGCCTTGCGTCAGATAGAACGTCTCGACAACTCGGTATCTTTACTCCTGTCTGCTAAAGGTGAACGATTTGTACAAGCTCAGGCTAAAAATTTTTGTGAGGACCTAGATCAAATTATTTTGGTTTGTGGTCGTTACGAAGGTGTCGATGAGCGCGTACTGGAATATCTTCACGGAGAAATTTCAATTGGTGACTTTGTGCTGACAGGTGGGGAATTGGGAGCAGCTGTAATTGTTGATGCAGTGACTCGGCTGATCCCTGGAGTACTGGGTGATGATGCCTCTGCCACTGAGGAGTCCCACTCTGAACCTGGCTATATTGAATATCCACATTACACTCGACCAGAAGACTTTGAAGGTCGTCGCGTACCTGAGGTGCTGCTATCTGGCAATCATGGCGCTATAAAAAAGTGGCGAGAAGAACAATCTAGAAAACAAGAAGGTTAGTGTTTTTTTAATTTTCTTTTCACAAATTTTTTTTGATATTGAATAATCCACAGGTTATAATTTTAGTGTCGTGTTAATGAAAAAAAATTGTTATACTGTGGCTCAAGGTTGGCCAGGAATGAAAGCTCTCTTCACCGCGAGGTGCAGAGAGTCGTAAGACACCACAACAGGGGTCCTACATACCAGGTCAACCTCCCATTTCTCGAGAGGAGGAGCAATGGATCTTCTCTGCTAGTATTCTCCCTTGGAGGTGTGGGTGCATACTTAATGAAAAACTAATGAATATGGGCCTTTTGGCCCTATTTTCATCTGTTGATAAGGTGTTAACCGTCTGTGAGGGGTAAATCCTTGACACAATATGGGCTTTCTCTTACAATGCTTTGGCAACTTTGAGACTCCATCGCAAGAAACATCGCTTATAAAAGCGGCTGAAACTGGATGGCCACTTGGTGGCAGACCGGTTTGAGACGCTTTTTTGATCGCTTCATGTTGCACGAAGCACTCACGTTGTTTGACATCTGAATACACGACCGATACATGAGAAGTTATCCTTCGGGATAGCTTCAACAATATCGTCAATTCAAAATAGATAGGCTTTTTAAAGTCTATCCGGAAATAACACATTGAGAGCTACAAATAACTCAATCTTCATTGAGAGTTTGATCCTGGCTCAGGATGAACGCTGGCGGCGTGTCTAAGGCATGCAAGTCGAACGACACAGTGGCAAACGGGAGAGTAAGACAGCGGTAACCTACCCCATAGACGAGGACAACCATTGGAAACGATGGCTAATACTCGATAGTCTAGATAATCATATGTTTATCTAGTAAATGCTCCGGCGCTATGGGAGGGACCTTTGCATCATCAGCTTGTTGGTAGGGTAACGGCCTACCAAGGCTACAACGATTAGGGGGTGTGAGAGCATGGCCCCCCTCACTGGGACTGAGACACTGCCCAGACACCTACGGGTGGCTGCAGTCAAGAATCTTCCCCAATGGACGAAAGTCTGAGGGAGCGACGCCGCGTGCAGGAAGACGCATCTAGGTGTGTAAACTGCTTTTATGTGGGAAAAACTTGCGATGGTACCACATGAATAAGGGGCTGCTAACTTCGTGCCAGCAGCAGCGGTAATACGAAGGCCCCGAGCGTTATCCGGATTTACTGGGCGTAAAGAGCTAAAAGGCTGTTTTGTAAGTCGAGTGTTAAAGCCCGGAGCTCAACTCCGGATCTGCATTCGAAACTACAAAGCTAGAGGACGGAAGAGGTAAGCGGAATTGCTGGTGTAGCAGTAAAATGCGTTAATATCAGCAGGAACACCGATTGCGAAGGCTGCTTACTAGGACGCTCCTGACGCTAAATAGCGAAAGTGTGGGTAGCGAATGGGATTAGATACCCCAGTAGTCCACACCGTAAACGCTGGATACTAGGTATCGGGGGATTCGACCCCCCCGGTATCGTTAAGCTAACGCGTTAAGTATCCCGCCTGGGGAGTACGACCGCAAGGTTAAAACTCAAAGGAATTGACGGGGACCCGCACAAGCGGTGGAGCATGTGGTTTAATTCGACGCTAAGCGAGGAACCTTACCAAGGCTTGACATCTCGAGAAAGCCTCCGAAAGGAGGCTGTGCCTTCGGGAACTCGATGACAGGTGATGCATGGTTGTCGTCAGCTCGTGCTGTGAAGTGTACCCTTAAGTGGGGTAACGAGCGCAACCCTCACGTTATGTTAAATGTTCATAACGGACTGCCGGGGATAACCCGGAGGAAGGTGGGGATGACGTCAAATCAGCATGTCCCTTATGCCTTGGGCGACACACGTGCTACAATGGGAATGACAATGGGCCGCCAAGTCGCAAGACGGAGCTAATCCCACCAAACATTCCCCCAGTTCGGATTGCAGGCTGCAACTCGCCTGCATGAAGTCGGAATCGCTAGTAACCGCGTATCAGCCATGGCGCGGTGAATACGTTCTCGGGTCTTGTACACACCGCCCGTCACATCAGGGAAGCCGGTAATGCCCGAAGGTCTCCAAGTAATGGAGGACGAAGGTAGGACTGGTGACAAGGATGAAGTCGTAACAAGGCACCCGTAGCGGAAGCTGTGGGTGGATCACCTCCTTTCTAGGGAGTTTAATGCTGTAGCGTTCACACGTTACAGTCACTTGGTCGACAACATTTGGATGATATCTAGGTGTTGGTGCTACAGTTTGAATAAAGCTGTGGTACATCGTAGAGTAAGCTTTGACGATAGGCGCTCGATCGGTCGTGTATTCAGAAGTTAAACGCTTAAGCGCCTTCAGGGGCGTTTTTGTTTATTTCTATTTTAGTTTTATGGGGTGGGACTTTACAGTCTAATTTTCATCTGGTAGCATGATTCAGCTAGAAAATTCGGGCATGTAGCTCAGCTGGTTAGAGCACTACACTGATAATGTAGAGGTCCCTGGTTCGAGTCCAGGCATGCCCACACTAAAAGAAGTCCGCTTAGGCGGGCTTTTTTGTAACATAAGTGCTGGCGTGCCAGAAGCTTGCTACAATTACTACATGAAAGAATTCTCATCGCGACTTTTCTGGAAATTGATTGTATCAACGGTAGTAGGCGTTGCCTCCAGTCTGCCACTAGCGGCTCCTGTAGCGGCTCACGAGACAAGCTCCAGTGGTTCTGTAGTAGTCCACATAACTGACACGGGTTATGTACCTGCTTTGATAACCGTTTCCCGAGGAGAAGAGGTTGTGTTTGAAAACCTAAGCAACGAGGAAAGGTGGCCTGCCTCAGATAGTCATCCTACCCACACTTTTTATGACGACTCTACTCTGGAGCAGCACTGTCTAAATAGTCAGTCAGCTGCCTTCGACGCCTGTGGGCCTATTGCGTCAGGCGACAGCTGGTCATTTAGGTTTGATCGAGCCGGAACATTCCTCTATCACGATCATCTCTGGCCTCACCTGACTGGATCTGTTGTAGTCCAGGATGAAGCAAGTGATGCAGTGGCTAATCCTGACTTAGCGACTAGAAGATCAATTATAAAAATCGCTTCGGTGCTTCGCGTCATTGGAATCTGGCCGCAGCCGATCTTCTTTTTAGCCAAGCCCGAAGTAGAGCTAGCCACGACGGTTGGCGCGCACGATCGGTTCAACGTCTTATCTGAGCACTATACGGCACTAACCCGGGAAGCAGATCCAAGTCATGCAATAGAGACGTTGCAGCAAGACTCTGAAACAGATCCAACGGTATCGACGCTTTGCCATGACTTACTACATGACATTGGACAGGTGGCGTATAGCAAATATGGAAGCTTCCAAGGCGCTACTAACTACCAGAGCTCATTTTGTAACTCAGGCTATATTCATGGCGTATTTGAAGCCTACTTTTCAAAGGCAGCAAATCCCCTACAGGACCTCCCAGGCCAATGTGAGGCATACAGCGCCACAACTGGACGTAATTTTGATCTATGGGAGTGTCAGCATGGTGTAGGACATGGTTTGATGTATCTAACAGGGGGTGACTTGGATGAATCTCTTAAATTATGTGAGGACAGCTTCGGTGGTAGTGGGGCCGGTGCTTGCAATAATGGCGTCTACATGGAGATTTTCAATAATGAACTACTGGCCAATGAAAGTCGGTTTGTGGACCCTGGTGACCCAACAGAAACTTGCTTAGGCCGGGTTAACGAATCGGCTTTTTGTTATTTGTATCTACCTAGCTATTTTATTGAAACCTTGGAAATTCCATACGAGGATGTTTTTGCCAAGTGCGCTGCGGTCAAGGCTGATTTTGTGAACTTCTGTATGCAAGGTATTGGAGCTGAGGCAATAAAAAGGAACATAACCACCCCAGCAGCTGTCTTTAACTTATGTGACAACGCACCGACTTCTACTGATCAGCAAAACTGCGCAGCTGGAATAGCCAATATGTATCTAAACCAGGTAGGATCGCTGCCAACAGCAGAATCCATGTGCAGCGGTGCGCCTTCTCGGTATGTAGAAATTTGCTCAGGCGCAGTAGCTGCCCAGAGGGCTTCCTTTGAGTAAAGTTTACGGAATACCGAATTGGAGATAGAATCACTTTACAATATAGTTAGACTGAAACTTATGATGAGAGAGAAAAGATATCTGCGCTTATCGGAACATAAATTATTCCTTGGCGTAGTCGGTGGGTTTAGCGAGTTTCTGGGAATTGATAAAACGTTCCTACGAGTGATCTTTGCTACCTTTGTGGTAATAACGGGCTTCTTCCCTGGTGCAGTAGTGTATTTTATCGCCTGGTACATCATGCGCGCAGCAGCAGAGGAGGCTGGTGAGGTCATCGAAGTAGACGCTAAGAAGAAGAAGAAGAAGAAGAAGAAGAAGAAGTAAAGGAGCTTGACTGAGAGGAGTCAGCCTGATATTCTGATTTGGCTATTTTGCATTAGCCGGGGTAGCTCAGTGGTAGAGCAGAGGACTGAAAATCCTCGTGTCGGCAGTTCAATCCTGCCCCCCGGCACAAGTAAAAAACGTCACTAATAGGTGGCGTTTTTTCGTATAAACGGTAAGATGAGCCTATGTTCTCCTTTGTGTACGATTTATTAGTCCTGGTACAGCAAAACCTCTTCTTTAGTTTTGGGGTAATGGCCGCCGCTTTGGTAATGGCCGTAGCTGGCTTATTCCTCATGCGAGAGCAGCCTTTAGTTGAAAGGCAAAGGGTGCTTTTTTTGATTTACCTTATTTTAGGACTAATTGTAGTGCTCGCCTGCCTGTTTGGAGGTCTAGTGCTACTCGGGCAACTTTAGATCGTGCTGGACCTCGACCATTGCTTTTTTTTTAGGTTTTGGTAGGATGATACGGTTCTGAAAGGAGCTTTGTAAATATATACCGGGGCGTGGCCTAGTTGGTAAGGCGCATGGTTTGGGACCATGAGATCCTGAGTTCGAGTCTCAGCGCCCCGACAGATACAAAAATAGAGCCTAGGGCTCTTTTTTTGTAGGGGACATGGTCATCATCCAGCGGTCTACCTTGCTAGATTCGGCCTTCCAATTTTTATCTAGGTAATCTAGCGGAACTGGTGAATTAGGCTCTCCCCAAGGATCATGAACTATCAGGTCGTGTTCTGTAGAGCCAACAGCGACAACGAAGTGCCCATTGACTTGACCATCTTCCTCTCTAACCAGATAGCCAATCATGACTGATCGACCAGCTTTAAGCTCTAGAATAATATCGTTAATACTGGCGTCACCCTTACCCGAGGCTCTAGCACCTAACCTATCGGCAAGAGCAACAATATCTTCTTCCTGCAGTCCACCCATCGGACCGTCATCCTCAATAACGTTGAGGTGGGACATCAAGTCGGCTAACGAAGTTTTGATGCCATTATATTCCAACATCATCTTTAAGCAGGCGGCCCCACAGGAATAATCGTCTGGCTGAGAATAGTAAGGGACGGCTAAGGGTGGTACAGCCTCTACCGTAATTTCCGGCTCACCGACTGTCTTAAGCTCCCTGTTAAATAATCTGTATGGTTCCATAGTTTCCTAAATTCTATAGATACTGGATTTAAAGTCAATTGCAAATGTAGTCATCAGCCATAAGTAAAAACCGTATCATGCTATACTGCGTAATATTAGTGCTTACGACAATACAAAAGACTTGTAATATATAGATTTATGAAAAAAACAGTGGGGATATTTATCACAGGACTTGGCTTGGCTCTAGTAAGTCTACTACCAACAACAGCCTTTGCCTCTGATTCCAACATTACTTCGGTAACAATTGACAGCGTCTCCAGTAGAGCTACTGGCAATGAAGCTACATACGTTATCTCATTTCCGATTGCTTTTGGCATTTTCACTGGCGGTGGTGTTAACATAAAAATGTACGAAGTGACTGATGGAATTGTCGGTTCAAGCGACGACACTACTTTTGACTTTAGTGTAGCAACTCTTTCGTCTGATGATGTTAGTGCAACTGGAGACAGTGTTGATAATGACAATGCCTACAGCCTGCTACTTACTGATGACCTAACTTCTGGAAGTTACACCATTACGTTAACTGGTGTAACTAATACTTTAACGGAAGGCGATTACGCAATTGGCATGTCATCTGCTTTTGAGGCTACCGACGATGACTACACCATGTCGGATTCTTTCACAATAGCGGAAGATCCCTGTGCCGCTATTGAAACCGCTGAACTTAACGGAGTTGACGCCACTGTCTTCGGAACGAACGTAGATATGGAAAGAGGCACATACACAGACAGCGCAGTTGGTAGCTACTCGCTAGCCTACGCTACAAGTCAGACAGCAATTGATAACGACACAGCAGAGACTGAAGACATGACTGACGACGCTTCCAGTATTGTTTCTGGATTAAGTGCTAAGACAGAATATTTCTTTCAAGTACGAGCTCTAAGCAGTGATAATTGTGTGCTAGCACAGGATACCGTGACAGCCACCACAAAAAGGAAGTTGTCTAACACAAGACAAGCTCAGCCAATTGTTAAGAAAATTAAAAAAAGACGAGCCCTGGTAAAATGGACAGGCAACACCTACATCGACAGATACACACTCCAGCTTTGGAAAGGTAATAAGAAGAAGCACGTCTTTACTGGAATCACAGTCAAGAAAAAACAGCTGAAGAAGAAATTCCTGAAATCAGCCAAGAAATATAAAGTTAGAGTGCGAGCAATTTACGTAACAGGTGAAAAATCAGATTGGAGTAAATATAGAAAGTTAACAACTAAATAAGTCAGGGTCATATTATTAGCATCTTAATCAATAAACAAAAAAATTATGGATAGTCATTATGTATGTACCGGTGGGTGTGGGGGCCTATCAAATACACCGGGTACCTGCCAAGCAGAGACTTGCCCCAAGCATGACCAGCCATTAACAGAGTGCCACTGTGAGGACACTCAACACACAGAGGTCATGACACAAACTGAAGCTGGCGAGTAAACAAACTTGAAATTAAAAAACGAGAGCGAATGCTCTCGTTTTTTAATTAGGCAACTAACAATTCCAAGCTAAGTCTTGCGCGTAAACAACAGACTAAGTGCGAAAAAAGCTAAGGTATGGAGCACAATTGTGCCACCGCTGGCTAGGTCAAAGTAGTACGAAAAGATTAATCCAAAGAAAACGGACAGGGCAGCAATGACAATTGAAATTAGTATCGTCTGAACAAAGCTCCGCCGTGCTTGCACAGCCGCCACCACCGGGATAACCATTAAAGCACCAATGAGTAGAGCGCCAACAATGCGCATAGACAAAGCTACGGTAATGGCCGCTAAAACAACAATAAGGTTATTGAGCAAACGAACAGGCAAGCCATTGGCGCGCGCTAACTCCTGGTCAAATGAAATTAAAAAGAGTTCTTTATAGAGCAGAACGATTGTCAGAATAGTAACTGCGCCGAGAATTAATATGAAATACAAGTCAGTTGAGGTAACAGTGGTAATGCTACCGAATAGGAAACTTAACAAATCAACATTTAAACCTCCGGCTATACTCATCAAAACTACGGCCAATGCCAAACTGCCTGACAGGAAGATGGCCAGCACTGATTCTCCAAGAATTTCCCTGCGCTCACGGAGATACTCTATTCCCAGTGCCGCTAGCACCGTAACCACTATTGCGGTGACAACTGGCTGGGTGTGTAGTAGAACGCCAATCGCTACTCCGGTTAGACCGACATGTGCCAGCGTGTCAAACATCAGGGAGTAACGACGAACAACTAGGTAATTTCCAATCAGGGGAGCGATCACAGCAATCACAGCTCCAGCTAAAAAAGCTCGCTGCATAAACTCAAATTGGAAAATCTCGAGAAACATATTTAGTCGTTGTGTTGATGGCGATGCATGATGTGCTTAGCCTGTTTGCCATAGATAGCTTCTAAGTGATGCTTGGCAATAAACTCACTGGCCGGCAAATGACAGACTAGCTCACGATTTATACAAATAATTGTACTGGCCTCTTGAGTAGCCACGTCTATGTCGTGGGTAACCAGAATGATGGTAATACCGTCGGCATTTAACTTTCTTAAAAAGTCATAGAAAGCGTGCTCGCTAGCCTCATCAACATTGGCCGTTGGCTCATCTAAAATTAATGTACACGGCCCCGCCGCCAGAGCTCGGGCGATAAACACACGTTGCCGCTGTCCTCCTGATAGCTCACCCACCAGATGATTTCTTAGCTCAAAGATCTCCGCTTGCTGCATAGCGCTCTCAGCAGCCTCACGATCTTGTTTAGTAAGCCTGTGAAAGAAACCAGCTCGGGGAGTCCGTCCGCTTAATACCACCTCTGCAACTGTTGCAGGAAAATCCCAACCAGCGCGTGAGGCTTTTTGGGGAACATAACCAATCTGCTTGAGCTCTCCGGACTGATGGGGAGATTTACCCATTATCAAAACTTCTCCACTGGTAGGTTCTTGCAAACCTAGAATCGCTCGCAGCAGGGTTGTCTTGCCACTGCCATTAGCACCGATAATGCCAACGTAGTCACCTTCTTCAATTCTAAAGGAGATATTTTCTAATACTGGAGTGTCACCAAATTGCACCATAAGGTTTTTAACCTCGATACAATGGCAAGTATCTTGCGCTGGCTGCATATGCGGCAAGAGTAGCTTGTGAAGGGCAGTTTGTCCAGCATTTTTACCAATAAAACTTGCCAATATTAAATCTTGCTGTATACTCCTTTGAGCGTGCGGGTGTCGTATAATGGCTATTACCACAGGTTTCCAACCTGTTGATAGGGGTTCGATTCCCCTCACCCGCTCAAACAAAAACGGCCGCTTAATTGCGGTCGTTTTGCTTTTTATAGAAATAATCTATGGGAGATGGAATATCCGGGATTGGCTATCTCCTATTTCTTATCAAGTGTGGGCCTGACCGATAATAATTTGCGCTGGCTCAGAAATTTATCATCATTTTCGTGATATAATCCGCGTATGAATAAATCAATTCCATTTCCAAAACTCAAACGAAGCCTATTGCAACTGATCGGTCCAAGCATAGTCTTTGTGGCCTTATCCCTAAACGGTGGAGAGCTATTATTGTGGCCAAGCCTGTCTGCCAATTTTTCCCTGCGTCTGTTATGGGCGATTCCAATTATTCTGATACTGCAATTTGTGATTAACATGGAGATTGAACGATATACCCTGGTTACTGGTAAGAGTACTGAGGAAAATTTAGTAGGCTCGGTTCGTTGGATTGCTGTGGTCTTTGCCGCATCCGTCATCGTCTCGCTGGTTTGGCCAGCTTGGATGAGCACGGCAGGTAATTTGATTGTGACAGTTTTTGCACCGAGTCTGGATGAAGGAGTCGCGCGCAATGTTGGCCTGGTTGTAACAATCATCTTGTTACTTGTCGCAATTGGAGTTTTCCAAAACCGAAAAAGCTACGCGATTATAGAAACTTTTTCCAAATTTGGCCTAGCCATTGCTATTGGTATAATCGGAATTACCGTAGCCATGAATTTTCAGTGGACAATATTTTTGGAGGGATTGCGTGGTCTGGTTTCATGGGGGTACTTGCCGGCTGACTTGCCTAGATTCGACTTTCTTGGAGCGCTGGCCTTTGGCGGCGTCGCGGGAGTGCTTAACTTAGTCCAGAGCGAGTGGGTAATGGATAAAAAATACGGAGTGGCTGGAGTTGCCGAGGCTGACCGTAACAAACTAGAGTTTACTTCAGAAACTTCACGCAGTAATTTTCGACAATGGTTTAGAATGGTCAACGCTGAGCACTTTTTACTGTTTTTCTGCGCCAATATATTTTCTATCTTCTTCGTGAGTTATCTGGGGAGAATTCTGTTACCGCTTGGATCCGCCCAAGGATTCGGAGTTTTAGTTGCTGAGATCGCTACTCTAAATGAATTAATACCTTTTTCTGGAGTGGCCTTTGGAACAGCTGGTATTCTAATTTTTGTAATGGCCAATGTTGCCATACTAGATGCTATTGGCCGCCTGAGCTTTCGCATGCTTAAACCATTTCAAGATGAAGGAAAGTTGTTGAAATTGACTGCCAGTAAAATAAGTATTGGGGCCATTGGGCTAGGCGTGTTTGTGCTGCTATTGTCGCTAGTCATACCAAGCTTCAAGCAGCCGTACTTCCTTTTAGTGATGTCAGCCTCCCTCTCGGCTATTGTCATGTGGCTCTACCCACCGCTGCTTCTAAAGCTAAATCTGGGCTTGCCAGCGACTGTTAGGCCCTCTTGGTGGCGAATGATGATACTACTGGCTTGCACTGCCTTCTATGGAATTGTTTCGATCTGGGCGCTCTCCACAATTGCGCCAAATTGGCTCCTGGGAATCGTTGCAACAACAGTGACTGGATATCAAGTATATTATCTGCTCAAAAAATAGATCGACTCGAAGGTAAAAAATGGCTATACTGAGGCCATGACTACCTACGAATTTGATCAAAAAATGAAAGAGTTGCTCTGCTTGCCAGAGCTGATGCCATTTGTGGCCAAAGATAACTTGTATAACGGATTAATGAGCCAGGGCAGTGGCGAAGTTAAAAAGGTTGGTTTTGGTGTGTCCTCGAGCGTTGAATTATTTAAACTGGCCAAGGCAGCTGGCTGTGATGCTGTAGTAGTACACCATGGGCTTCAAATCTTACCAAAACAGTTAGATACCTCTACCTATCAAAGGCTAGAATTTTTAATCAAGAATGACATAGCTCTTTGGAGCGCTCATTTTGTTTTGGATGCTCATCCAGAACTTGGTAACAACTCTGAGATGCTACAGGCCATTGGCACACCAAACAACACTGAGCCATACTTTGACCCTGCCCACGAAGCGCCCTGGGGAAGACTGGCGCACTTTGTGGATCCGCTAACCGTTGCTGGAGTTATTGAAAAATTATCAGGAAGATTAAGCCCTGACACAGTAGTGTATGACTTTGGACCAAAGGAAAATTTTACGGTTATCTCAGTTAGTGGAGGAGGGGCGCCTCGGCAAGAGGACTTTGCTTCGCTTAAAGAGCTAGGAGTAGACCTCTTTATAACTGGAGAGGTTGGAGAGTGGACACGTGAACAAATCCGTGAAATTGGAATAAATCTTATCGCTGGTGGTCACTATCACACTGAAAAATTCGGCGTTCAAGCTCTGCAGCCAGTGGTAGAGGGTTGGGGACTTGAAACCGAATGGCTAGAACTAGAAAATTCCATTTAACACTTTTGCTGTGAAACAATATCTCGACATTGTTCGTGCTGTACTAGAGACAGGCGAGGAGAAGCCAGATAGAACTGGAACAGGCACACTGTCTATGCCTGGCGCTATGTTTCAACACGATATGAAAGATGGCTTTCCGCTACTGACAACAAAAAAGGTTCCCTACAGACTGGTGGCTAGCGAGTTAGAGTTTTTCGTTAAGGGAATCTCAGACAAAGACTGGCTACGAGAACGTAATAACCACATCTGGGATGAGTGGTGCACTCCCTTGAAAATACCCTACGCCCACGATGAAGCTACTAAACAACGCATGCTTGAAGAGAGGGACCTGGGACCCATCTATGGCTGGCAATGGCGTCACTTTGGAGCGGAATATAAAACCTTTGATACTGACTATTCAGGGCAAGGTGTAGACCAACTGCAACGGCTGATTGGAGATTTAAAAACTCAACCACACAGCCGCCAAATGCTGGTGCTGGCCTGGAACCCCATGGACCGCGACAAGGTCGTGCCACCATTCTGTCACTATGGTTTTCAAGTTACTGTGTTAAATAACAAATTAAATTTGTTTTGGAGCCAGCGATCAGTAGATACCATGCTGGGACTGCCTTTCAATATCGCCAGCTACGCCACACTCTTGCACCTTCTGGCCAAGGAGTCTGGCTACGAAGAGGGGCGACTCACAGGTTTTTTGGCTGACGTTCATATCTATAAAAATCATATAGCTGGAGCTCGCGAACAACTATCGCGCGACCCTAGCGCTCACCCACTGGCAAAACTTGAAACTGAAAACTTTACTTCTATTTTTGATTGGTCCTACACAGATACAAAGGTGGTTGATTATAAAAGTTTTCCGGGAATCAAATTTGATATAGCGGTATGATTGGTAACCACCAAGTTTACTTAGTAGCGGCTTGCGATAAGCAACGAGGCATTGGTAAAGCTGGCAAGCTGCCTTGGCACTTAAAGAAGGAGATGGCTTATTTTAAAAATCTAACAACAGCTGTTACGGATGTTGGTTTAAAAAATATGGTAGTCATGGGTAGAGCCACGTGGGAATCTATTCCTGATAAATTCCGTCCACTCCCTGAACGCAATAATGTGATTCTTAGTCGTAATACAAAGTACGTCGCAGAGGGTGCCGCCGTAGCTAGTAGCTTTGACGAAGCTATCCAGTTAGTTGATGACTCGGTGGACAGAATTTTTGTTATTGGTGGTGGCGCTGTTTACAATGACACTATTACTCATCCAGCGGTGGACGGAGTGTACCTTACTGAAATTGATTACACCTTTCAGTGTGACACTTTTTTCCCTGAACTACCCCCTGGCTATGCCAGGCAAGTATTAAAAAGTGGCAGCGAGGGTGATATTTCCTTTACTTTTAGTTTGTACGCTAGAAATTAGTTTGTTCAATATAGGTGGCGTGCTATTATTTCTATAACTTATAGTTAAACATAGGACTATGTTTCTAACCACAGGAAAAATTGCCGTTGCCTTAGCGGCACTAATAACAGCCGGCGGGCTTATGCTGACCATCTCGGCGGCAAACGCCAGAGCAATTGAATCTACCATCGAAACTGACTCAATTACCTTTGATGGTGATTTTAGCGACTGGCCAGAAGAAGCTCAGATTATTGACGAGTCTGGCGAGGAGCCCTTGGTCTCCACTCCTTATTGTTGGGATGAGTCTAGTTGGGTAGAAGTTGCCAGTGATGATAACTGTGCTACTTACCTCTACCATGACGAGTCACAGGTAGACCTACTTGAGCTCTATTTTGGCACCAGTGCAACCGATATGTACGTTGGCTTCACCACGGCTTGGCCAATGCAAGGAGTCTACAATGTAACAGAAGATGCATTCGAATCTATCTATGACTTGGCGCTAGCCGGAACTATTACCTCACTACCCAAGGACTTTGATCACAACATGGTGTTCGCCTTCGGACCATCTGGCGAGGAAGTCTATACAAACTACCTGGTAGCCAATATCACGCTTACTTCTGAGCAGGTTGCCAGCATGGCTGAATTCGGGGACTCTATAAGCTCTGCCTCAGAAGATAGAAGTTTCTTAGAAATTTATGAGGAAAGTGGTGATACTGCTGGATTCCAAGAGGAAGAAGATACCTTGATTGGGTCGGTTGACTCCGAAGATTCCGAAACAAATATGGATGGTTCCGGCAGTGGTCCAGATGTGCCTCAGGCCTCTTTAGAAATTCGCCAAGCCCTAGGCAACTGGTGCAATCTAACCGACAAGTGTGATGGAAACTTTGGGTACCAGGTTGTTACCCAGTCTGAAACTGGAGATAGTTCTGACCGAGTCGTGGTAACAATAAACAGCGCGCAAGAGAAACCAAGTAAGGTGAAGGAGAAAAAGCTGAAGGAGAAAAAGATTAAGTCTAAAACCGCTACACTGAGTTGGCAAGAAGTTGACACTGCCACCAGCTACGATCTACAGGTTAGAAAATGTAAAAACGATAGTGGTAAAAAATGCGTAAAGAAAAATGATTTTGCTAAGAAAAAAAATTGGAAGAAATTTAATGACTTAACAACAACATCCAAGGTTGTTAAAAAATTAAAGCCAGATTTCTACTACCAGTGGAGGGTGAGGGCTTGCAATGAAACTGGTTGTGGAGAATATACTGACTGGAATAGATTTCAGACAGCTCCAAAGTCAGTTAAATAGACTACTATGACAAAAAGCACCGCCGCCTGGCGGTGCTTTTTTGATTTGCGCTAGGCATTGACAAAAATTGATTTTTTTGCTAAGGTCCGGCCGCTTCACCACATAGGTGAGGCTTTTTTGAACCCAATTCCTATGAACACATTTATACAAAATATTGTCACTTTTGGCAGAAAAAATGGAGAAAACCTTAGAATTTCCTGGCCTTTGCTCGTGCTGTTAATTGTGACAATAGCCTATAATATATTTGCACCTCATTCTACTCTCTCGGAGCGCAGTGCCTATGTACTAGGTCCAGCTACACCTTGGGATCAATCTGAACCAATCGCCAGACTACCAATTATTCAGCCGTTTCCAGATCGCGTCCTAAGGTCATATAAGTCTCAAATTACAGTTTATAATTCTGTGCCTTGGCAAACAGATGGAGATCCATTTACCACCGCCTCCGGCAGCAGAGTTCACGACGGAACGGTGGCTGCTAACTGCCTGCCATTTGGCACGCGCCTGCGGATGCCGGATCAGTTTGGTGACAAAGTCTTTGTGGTTGAAGATAGGTTAGCCTCCCACAAGAGTTGCTTTGTAATTGATATTTGGCAAGACCATACTTTGAATCCTCCTAGTTTCGGAGCTCCTATTACAACAATTGAAATTCTAGACGGATCTCCTAAACAGAGCTTTGCTTTTCTGTAGAAAAAGATATCAAAATAACCCCGACTTCTTGTCGGGGTTATTTTTATCGCTTGAGGCTACGGCAATAACCTCGTCGCCTCTCTAATTGAGGCGTGGACCGGACTCGAACCGGCATATAGCCGCTTTGCAGGCGGCTGCATAACCAATTTTGCTACCACGCCAAAAGCTCACGCAGTGTAGCAAGGGTGGATAGTTATTTCAAGTATCCCAAAACAAAAACACCCTCGATCGTGGGGTGTTTTTGTAAACTGCCTAACTAACGCTATCTGTTGGCATAGCTGGCTTTTTACTGTCCATTTTACAGGACATGCAGTCCTTCTTGTGCATTGCAACAAGATAAACCGCGGAAAGACCAACCAGGACATAAACGATTCGTGAAACGACTCCGTCCATGCCACCGAATAGTTCACCGATGTCCCATTGGAATAACCCAACAAGCAACCAGTTTAACCCGCCAATGATGACGAGACCGAAAGCGACCATGTGTGCTCCTTTCATATATACACCTCCTTTCTTGAGTAAGATAGTACTCTTAATTGATGTTAACACATATAGAAACTAGTGACATGTGGGTAAAAAAAGAACCCTTCGAATCTGTCCGCTTGCGCGATCAGACTCTCCGGGTTGTGGTCAGGTCTAGCTGACGACCAGGAGGTGACCCGTGATGACCTTGCTGTGCTTGACGGTGTAGTCTTCTCGGGGCTGGAACTCCCAGCTCAGGCCTTTAGCCATCTGAACGACCTCGGGGCTGACGAGCACTCGACCGGCTTGTCCCGCCGCCTCGAGCCTAGCGGCTCGGGTGATGGGCACGCCGCTGGCCTCGAGCAGGCCCGCTCCCTGGATCCTCCAGTAGTTCTCACCGACATGCATTCCGACCCTGATCTCAGCCCCGAGCGTCTCCCGCACGATGGCCGGGAGCTCCGAGGCGAAGGCCAGGGCGTGGTCCAGCATTCCGCCGAGACCGACTTCAGCACAGTTGATCGCCGCGACCTGCCCGAAGGAGGCCGTAGCGATGAATACTGCCCCGTCACCGGTCTCTTTGTAGAGCCAGACCCCGTGCCTGGATGCGAGCTCGCGCATCCGGTCGAACATGCGCTGAACCCGCTTGGTCCAGTCACCAACATCCATGCCAGTCATCACCTGCTCGGAGCTGACGATGTCTGTGTAGATGGCGATGTCGGCCTGGGACCACAGGAGTTTGGTCTCCGTGCCCGTGGCGCGCCGATGCACTCGGTCTGCCACGATGGCAGCAGTTTCCTCGTTGGGGAACATCCCTCCGAGAACCGCCTCCGCCAGGGCCAGCTTGTTGACCGTGCTGACCAGAGCGCGAGCGCCCTGGTCCTCTCGATGCTCCTCCATCAGCCTGGTCTGCAGTGTGCCCTTGTTCAAAGGGAGGAGGTCACCGAGGGTCGGGTTCCACTGCACCTCCACGATCGTGGACGGGAAGGTGCCCCGCACACGATTGATCATGAAGGTCTCGCCGGCCTCGAACAGCGAGTGGTGGATGGGCTCGCCCTGAGGGTCGCAGCAGCAGGTGCAGGGAGTGGTGATCGCCTGAGACAGGCGCACTCCCTCGATGCCATCTTCTCCTGGGTACTCGTCCGCCGTGTGACCAGCGTAGATTCCCCGGGAGTCGGGCACCGCCCAGACCACCTTGCCGATGAGACGATCCTCACCGGCATTGGTGATCCAGAGACCTCCTCCGTCGATACGCGCCTGCAGCTGGGGGGCCCACTGCTCGAGCAGCTCCATGAGGGGCAGCTGCACGAGCGGGTAGTGAACCCGCCCACCCTGGCTGTTGCCCGGCCAGAGCATCGGCAGCGCCTCGTTCATGCCCCGGATCAGGTGGTACAGCGAG
>Ga0210019_1002047_pt1 | contig 20242 bp, 16 predicted proteins | sample CryGeyCG2114_020_2_FD_183969 | JGI IMG/M metagenome (GOLD analysis project Ga0210019, IMG submission 183969) | Groundwater microbial communities from aquifer - Crystal Geyser CG11_big_fil_rev_8/21/14_0.20 (SPAdes) (version 2) | ecosystem: Environmental > Aquatic > Deep subsurface > Groundwater ...
GACCCCGCCGTAGTGCACGCCGAGAATGGCGCGCGACTTTAGCGTCAGGGCGTCCTGAAGCTTGTTCAGGTCCAGCGTCAGGGTCGCGGGGTCGATATCGACGAACACCGGCGTGGCTCCGCTGCGCACCACCGCGGTCGCACATGACACAAACGTGAAGCTGGGCAAGATGACCTCTGCGCTGGGACCGATCCCCAGCGCCAGGTAAGCCAGCTCCATCGCGCTCGTGCAGGAAGAAGTGAGCAGGACATGCGCCGCATCGAGCCGCTTGCGCAACTCCGTCTCTACCATCCGACAGATGGGGCCGTTGCCGGTCAGATGCCCGTCACGGACAGCCTGCAGGACCGCTTCAGCCTCTTCCGGGCCGAGCCACGGTCGATGAAACGCAATGGGACGGGTCGTGAGGTCCTGAGGGGTCATGGGCCGTGTGAGCGAACCCAATTCCGCAAGCCTGACACGCGAGCGCAAAACATCGCGAAGTTCCCTTTATCTCCGATCATCGTACGGTGCAGCTTGAACAGATTCCTCTGCGGGCCGTTCAGGCCGTCATCGGTTGTAAGCGCGCAACGATATCCTGCCCGGGCAGCCGCCTGGGCGACCTCTTCATTCCAGGCCCCACAGGGATAGGCAACCGCTTGGCACGGCCGCGAGAGCGCTTGCTCGATCTGTTGCTTCGACCGCCGGAGGGCTGCGTCCCGTTCCTCGGGCGACATCTGGGAGAAATTTCGATGGGTCAGCCCATGAGATCCTACCGTCAGGTGGCCGCCGCGCACGGCAGCGTGCCATTCCTCCCAGCCGGCGATCGCAAATTCCGGATATCGCTCAAGCAGGTGAGTATCACGCTCCATGGCTTCGAGCTGCGCCACGATGGGCTCCACCTGATCGTGGGGGAGATCGGCGATCCGTTGGCTCAAGTTGAGAAACGTGTCTTCAGGCCGTTTGATGAGGCGTCCGTCGATGGACAGACTGTTGACGAGCTGCACGCGCTGCTGCTGACGCGCGCACTCATTGACCAGCACTCGCAAGATGTCAAACCATAAGCCTCGTTCTTGGTTCACCTGCTCCGATGGGACGAACACCATCACAGGAACCCCAGCGGCTTGAGCGATGGGCAGCGCCGTGGTGAGCGTATTGCGATAGCCGTCATCGAAGGTGACGACCACCGCGCGCTCCGGGATCGGAGCGCGGCGCTCGAGCCTGTCGATCGCCTCATCCAGCGACAGCACCGCAAACGCCCGCCGGAGATGGCGCATCTGCCGGGCAAACGCCCCAGCACTGAGAAAGAGGTCCCCGAAGGCCGCCGGACCCTCGAGTCGAGGCACGACGCCATGATACATGAGGATGCGCACTTGGGCGCCGTGTCGCTTGCGCGCCATGGCGGTCGCCCCGATGATCACCCCGCCCACGGCGAGGGAGGTTTTCAAGTGTCGCGCAATCCTGGTGTGACGGGTCTCTGCCCCTCTGACGCTGCGGCCTGCCTTTGCAAGCACCCGCTGGACCGTCTTGCGCATTCCATAGCGCGTCTTGAGGTCGCGTGAGCGGTACAACGTGCCGTCCTCCTGACGCTGTGGCATCGTCCGCAACTCACCCTGGCGCAGGTCGTCATAGATCTTCAGAAAGAGCTGGGTGCCCAGGATGGTGGACTTGAGGCTGATGGCGTAGACGTTGTCGCCGGGTTCGACGAGGGGGCGCTCGCGGTAAATGATCGGGCCGGTATCGATGCCGCGATCAATGAGATGGACGCTGACCCCCAAGCTTCCAATGCCCTCCTCGGCCAAGGCCGAGAGAATCCCCTCACCGCGGAAGCGCGGCAACCACCCATGGTGCATGTTGACGAATACCACGCCGGGACTGCTCAAGAGCTCGTCGCGCAGCAACCCGGTCCCAAAGACAAACACCACGCGATGCCCTCCCTCGCGAACCAATTGCTGGCAAGCGCGGTCGTTAATGGACGGCCCGCAGACCACGCGGAGTCCCGCATCAAGACGGGCATGCGCGTCCCCCAGGAGGCGGGCATTGTGGGCCGCCTGCCGATTCATTAAGCTTGCGGTCTGGAACCGCACAACGTAATAGTGCAAGAGCGTGCGGTAGTCATGCTGAAAATGACGGGCATCCCGGAGCAGGCGTTGCCAAATGCCGGCAATCCCGTACTTCCAGAGTCGCCGCACAAACTCCCATTTGTCCGGCTCCCCGGTCACACCCTGCTCGAGATACACGGTGTCGATCACCCCGTGGCGAAACAGGGTGTTCGCGCAGAAGAACTGGGCCGGCGACGCTCTGAGCAACAGGAGGGCCTTGGGATGCGCGCGCTCCGTGGAGCCGTGCGCCGACGGATCGGCCGATGCCGTGTGGTTGATGATCGTGTCGCGCGCGTCCATGCCTGATCTCACGAGGATTCGATAAACCGCCGATACCAGAGCTCAAGCATGAGGAGTGACCACAGGTGGTGAGTGTAATCCGACCGGCCGTGCAGATGGCGATTCACCAGCTCGGTCACCGCGGTCTGTCGGAGGAGCCCCCGATGAGCGATCCGGGACGAGAGCAGATGATCGCACAAGAATCCCCGCAGCTCGGTCCGAAGCCACCGGCCCAAGGGAACCGCAAAACCGCTCTTCCGCCGATGGAGAATCGCCCGGGGAATCTGTCCGGCAAACGCCCGTTTTAACAGATATTTTGCCGTCAGATGCCGCAGCTTCCAGTGATTCGGGAGTCGCGCCACGAACTCCATCAGATGGTGATCGAGAAAGGGGGATCGCGCCTCGAGCGAGTTGGCCATGGTCATGATATCCATCTTGACCAGGAGGTCGCTGGGAAGATAAAAAGCGGTGTCGACCGCCAGCGCCGCATCCACGGCATTGAGCGATCCGACCTCGCCGAAAAGCTGCTCGACAAGACCGTGGTCGGTCGAGAGCCCATCAGCCCTCCCGACGAGCGCGGCCTTCAATTCTCCGCTGAAGAGCCCTGACCATCGCCGGTAGCGGTCCGGCCGGGACAAAGCCGACGCGTCCACAAACCGCCGCAGGCGGCTCGGCCAGGCCCGCGAATCTCCCAGATCGGGCAAGAGCTGCCGACTCATCCAGTTGGCGGGTTCCCGCACGAGCCGTGGACTGCGCTGCCACGATTCAGCGAGCCGGTTGGCCAGATGCCTCCCGTATCCTGCAAACGCCTCGTCCCCGCCATCCCCGTTGAGTGCGACGGTCACATGCTGGCGCGTCAGCTGCGCCAAATAATACGTCGGGATCGCGGAGGAGTCTGCGAAGGGCTCGCCGAAGTGCTCGATCAACGTCGGCAGGATGCTGATAGCGCTTGGCTGAACCACAAACGCATGATGGTCGCATCCGAACTGTTCGGCGATGCGCTGGGCGTACGGCAGCTCGTTATAGCGTTCGTCATCAAACCCGATGGAGAAGGTCTTGACCCGCTCCCCCAGCATCTGGGACATCAGCGCCACGACCACGCTGGAATCCACGCCACCGCTCAGGAACGCACCCAAAGGAACTTCGCTGACCAGCCGCTTCCTCACCGCGGCCTCTAAGAGCTCGCGAACCCGCTCCATCGCTTCGGCTTGGTCCATGTCCCATTTCGGCTCATAGGGCAACGACCAGTACCGCTGGAGGCGCATGCCGCTTGGATCGCGAATCAGCAGATGGGCCGGCGGGAGTTTTCGGATGCCGCGATAGATGGAAAAGGGCGCGGGGATTGCCAGATAGTCGAGATAGTAGTCCAAGGCCTCTGGATCGATGTCTCGAGGGATGGCCGGGTCCACCAACAGCGCCTGAAATTCCGACGCGAACAGCACGCGCGGGCCGACTTCAGCGTACAGGAGCGGTTTCTTTCCCACGCGATCCCGCGCGAGGATCAGGCGATGGGCCCGTTCGTCCCACAGCGCCAACGCAAACATCCCCTCCAATCGGGTGACGAACTCCTCTCCATACTCCTCGTAGAGGTGGACGATGACCTCGGTATCAGACCGCGTGGCAAAACGGTGCCCCTGCCGCTCCAACTCCCCGCGCAACACCTGAAAGTTGTAGATCTCTCCGTTGAGGACGGTCCAGATCGTGCCATCTTCATTGGCGATCGGCTGGTGCCCGCCAGCGACATCGATGATGCTGAGCCGACGGTGGCCCAGCGCCGCGGTCGCAGGAGGAGACGACCCGGCGTTGTCCCTAGGAAAGCAGCGAATCCCCTGTGCGTCAGGCCCTCGATGGGAGAGGCGCCCGCACATCCGGGACACGACGGCCTCATCAATCGGCCGAGCCGCAAAGTCCGCGATCCCTACGATTCCGCACATGGGTATCCTGGCATGGAGGAGAGGCTGTGGTCACGCGCACCGGTCTCCCGGAGCCGGCGATAGGCCTGCGCGTAGCGGGTCGCGACATGAGCAATCGCATAGCGCTCTTCAATCGTGGTCCGAGCGCGCCGGCCGATGTCGCGCGCCCGGTCCGGCGCCTCAATGATCGCGCGCAAACCGCGCTCCAACGCAAAGCGATCGCCGGGTGGAATCAGCCACCCGTTGATCCCATCTTCGATAATCGTGTCCGTGATGCCTGACAGCCTGGAGGCGATGCAGGGCAGCCCGGAAGCCATCGCTTCAAGCAGCGCGTTCGGCAGTCCCTCGCGAAGCGAGGGGAGCGCGAACAGATCCGCAGCCCCGTAGAACTTTTCGATCTCCTGGGTGTGTTCCACAAATATGAGGCGGGATTCGAAACCGCGTCGACTGGCCTGTTCTCGAATGCTCCCGGCGAGCGCGGGATCGATCTCATGGTACGGACCGCGGGTCGCGCCGACCAAGAGCAGCCCAGTCGCGGGTACGCCGGTTTCCTGCAAACGCACCCAGGCGTCAACAAGGACATCCGGACACTTTTCGCGAGAAAAGAACCCCACGAAGAGGATGAGGAACAGGCTGTTTGGAAGCCCAAGTTCAGCGCGTAGAGCCCGCTGTTCCTCTCGACTCCGCGGTCGAAACCGCGTCACATCCACACCGTTGGGGATCAGCAGAAATTTGTCCGCGGGAAACCCGGCCGCTTGATAGAGCATTTCAAGACCCTGACTGACACCGATAAAGAGGTCGGCCTTCGCATACTGCCGAAACGCCATGCGTCCCCGCTTGCGAATAGCGAGCGGATCGTCATCCCCCGCCGACGTGAGCTTCAGCACCACCTTCTTGTGGAAGATCCGAGCAAATGCGACCACGAGCAGGGACTTCTGAGAGAATCCGTGAAGATGCACCACGTCGACCTGCCCGCGCAGCCGCATCAGAATCCATGCCATGCGGACGGTCGCCTTGACCTTGGACCACGGCCGGGTCACATCCACCCTCACCCGATAGACCGGCACCCCATCGACCTCGTCTTCGGAACGCAGCGAGGCGTCGGACGATGTCGTCAGCACGGCACAGGAGACACGGTCGCGCAGCGCGCGAATGAGTTGGCGGCACTGGAGACTCGCTCCGCTCACTTCCGGGTAGTAGGCGCCGGTCACCATGAGAATTGTGGTGCGCCCAACGGTTGAGCGTCTCGGCGTCATCTTACGTCGTCCGAGAGAGCTCGCAGAGCGTCTGCATGCGCCGGACATACGTGTGCTCCGCCAGCACGCGCTCACGGCCCCGCGACGCGACTCGTGTCCGCGCCGTGGGATCGGCCAGGTAGTGTGCCGCCAGTGTTCGCGCCTCTTCGGGAGACGTGTAGCACACCACTTCAGCGTCAGGCGTCAGTAATTCCTCCAGGCCGTTCACCCGATCGATCAGTGGGAATAGGCCGCTCGCCAAGAGTTCGAATGTCCGAGTGTTTAACCCTCCCAACCGGCTCTGTTCCTGATGCACATTCAATCCGATTTTGCAGGCATTGTAGATTTGAACCGCAATCTGATCGTTGATCGCCGATCCCCGCAGCGCCTGAACGCCGTTCAAGGCGCGACGGGCCTCCGAACTTTCCCACTGCCCGCCCCAGATGCCCACGTTCAGGCCTCCGTCGATGAGCGCTCGGACTACAGGACCGCGCTCGGGAAAATACCACGCAACAAAGGAGATGTCGCAACCGAACCGCCGGTGCTGCCACGCTCCCAACTGGTACGGCCGATAGACTGTTTCATCGCACGCGCACGGCAAGAAGTGCACCCGTGCAGCGCCCAGCGAGGCGAGCCTCGGCATATATGAGCGGTCGAAGATAAACACGTGGTCGAAGAGCGCCAGCGATGGGAGGAACGCGGGACATCTCCAGGGATCATCCACCCACCATGTCACGAGCGGACCGCGAGCCAAACGCTTGACCTGTACCAACAGGTCGGCTGGGAGCGCGTCCCCTTTCAAGACGAGCACGAGATCGGGCCGCGCACGCCGCGTGGCCGTCACGAGCTGGCGGTTCCACCAACTTTGACGCGCCTGTTCATATCTGGCGACCGTGCGGGAGGCTCCCGGAATCCGCTCCAGCTGCTGCGTGACGGCCTGCGAACTGGCCCAACTTTCCCGATAGGTCACTGGGATCACCGTATGCCCGAGCCGTCTGAGCGCGCGGGCGGTGTAGGCCAGCCACCTGAAATTCTGCGCGCTCAACCGCCGCGGCATGGATCCCACCAAGAGTACTCGCATAGGGCTTCCTCGTTACAAGACCGCAGCCCGGAGCCGCTGCATGATCGCCAGGCCTTCCGCAATGCCCAGGGGCCGGACCCCCAGTTCTCGCTCCATCTTGGCGGTCACAAAAGAGGTATCCGCCGGGCGGGGTGCCAGCCCGGCGAACCGGTGGCTTGGCACCGGCACCACCAGCCGCTCTTCCAGGCCAAAAGTCCGTGCGGTCGCACGGGCGAAATCAACGAGGCTCACACGGTCAGCCCCGGCAATGTGATACGTCCCGCTGCGCCCTCTTTGGATTGCTGCCCAGACCGTTTGTGCGCAGTTGCCCGCATACAGCGGCATGCTGTAGATGTCCTCGGCTGCTTCCACGGTCTGCCCAGCCTCGAGCTGCCGAAGCCAGCGCGTCACCGCATTGTCGCGTCCTCCAGCGGGTGGCCAGCCGTACATGAGGATCGGGCGAATGATCAGCGCGTCCGACGGCCCATGCTGCTGAATCCACCGTTCGGCCTCGATTTTCAATGCGCCGTATCGGTTGACCGCGTGAAGCGGCGCTTCCTCATCGTACGGCGGGCAGCGGCCATCGAACACCGCGTTGGAAGAGATGAAGACGAACCGGGCGTTCCAGCGTGCGCAGGCGCGCCCTACCGCCTGCGTGCCGTAGACATTGACCTCGCCCACCCGCGCAGGATCGCGCTCAGCCTCATCGACACTCCCCACGGCCGCTGCATGAACGATGACGCTCGGACGCACGCGGACCACCAACGCATCGACCGCGGCCTGATCACGAACATCCATCGCGTAGCATTGATGGCGCCAGTCCGCAGGCGGAGCGTTTCGGTGGTACGTCGCCGACACCTCCCAGCCCTCTGGGGTGGCTTCAAGGAGGGCTTTGCCCAGCAGGCCAGTGCCACCGACAATGAGGACCCGAGGCGTCTTCATGCGCAGGCCGCCTCCATCCCAGTCGCCAGCGCGAGCCAGACACGGTCGTCCACCGGCGAGAACACGTCCTGGAGCGATCCTTGACCATCGGACGCCGAAGCGATCCGGGCGGGACCGGCGAGGAGCCATTCCACGCGCTGTCGCAGCGTTTCCCTCGAGCACTCAGCCAACGGGTCACGATCCAACGTGTCCCTGGCGTCAAAATCGAACAGCTCTCCGCGGTACTTGAGGACCGGAACACCCATGGCCTTGGCTTCCCACACGCTGCCGGTCGGCGGGGCGTATAGAAACACGTCGGCTTCCGGCAACAGCTGCGCAAGCGGTTCATCCGCCACCGCGCACCACGGCGGGAGCCGCTGGCCTTTGCGCAAGAGTTTGTGGATCGGAAGCAACGGGTGACACTTCAGCTGCAGGAGAATCTGCTGCTCGGTCTGCGCGCGCACCACCGGGGTGAGAAAAGCCTCCAGCAGGGCTTGCAAAAGCTCCGCCGCGTGCGGCCAGGAGATTGGGAAGGCAACGACCACCCGGCGTTGACCGTCTCGCGCGTCCCGCGCTCGATGAGAAACGGGCGCATTTCGCACGAGCGATTCAAACCGAAACGTTCCGCCTTGCCAGACCCGCTCGGCCGGAAACCCTCCCTCGATGAGCAACCGGCGTCCCATGGGGCCGCTGGTTACCACCACATCCGGCACCGGGGCATGGCCTACCTCCGCCTGACCAAAGAAGTAGTTCAACCATAACGGGCTCAGCGCCGCGTGCTGATACCCGACAAGATGGGCGGTCGGAATCTCCTGGCGCACCGCAAGGCACAGGAGCTTTTCCCAGGGCTGGTTCTCAAACGGGTAGACCACCAAGTGGACCGCATGGCGATGCCGGCGGGCGATGCGCCGCACGGTGCGGTACCAGAGCTGAGTGCTGGGAAACTCGAGGTCTCCCCACTCCTGCGCGATTTCTCTCCAAACCAATAGCGCATAGGACCGTCCGCGCCATCGCGACAGAGACCGTAACTGCCCGACAGAGAACCGGGTGACGGCAGCTCGGATGATGTCGCTCAGCCGTAGATAGCGCGGGCAGACGATCCATGATTTCGCCAACAGCGCGAACTGCCGCCGCAATCCGCGCCGCGCTCCGATTTTCAGCGGTGTCAGACGGCTCACGTCATAGCCGGCATGGGTGAGGAGGTCTGCCAACCCACCGGTGTATGCGTCTCGAAACGCTCCGGACCCTTCAAGGTTGCCTCGAACGATCCAGGTATAGAGGAGCGCCCCGCGCGCCGGAGGACCTGAGCGCCAAACGTCCTCATGGCGCAGCCCCAGCCGGTAGATGATGCAGGTCGCGAACCCCCAGAGCATGAACCGCCCCGTCGCCCACGGCACCCGAGCGCTCCAGCGCAAGATGTGCTTCAACAGCCCACGGCCTGCCCCCTGGGCGGCCGCCACCCGCTGATGGCCCCGGTAGTGGCGCGCGAACCACCAGAGCAGCCAGGGATCCTCCACCACCACGATCCGATGAGCGCGCTGACCTTCGTTCTGCTCCACCCAGGAGGCAACGATTTCTGTGTAGCACATCAGCAAAAACAGGTCGGTTTGAACAGGACTTTTAGAGGCCATTCGGGAGGACCACCAACGCGCCGGATGCCGCTGAGCGCGTCCAAGAGTGCTGAGCCAATCGAGAAACGGCTGCTTCAAGACATGCGCGGTCCGGTTGAGCTCTTCTCCCATCCACACGCGCGGCAGATGAGCGCAGGCGGACTCGCTGTGCGCCACCTGCAGCGGATCCCAACCGAGATAGCACCACTCGGCTTGCGCTGCCGAGAATGCCTGAGCGAACCGCCGGCTGCGCTGCGGCGAGACGAACGACAGCATCGTCAGCGGCATGCCGACACCTGGTAGGAGGCGCACAGCGGGTCCAAGGCCATCAGTTGTCTGACGATCTGGAGATCCTGCTCCGTATCGACGCTGATCGCCTGGCTGTCCACCCGAACCGTCCGGATACGATGGCCTTTCTCTAAAATACGCAGATATTCGTTGAACTCGATGCGCTCCAAGCGTCCCTGCGGCCACCGCGCAAATTCCAGCAGGAACGGTTTGCGGAAGGAGACGACGTGGTAGGCTTTGAGCATGTCCGGGGTTGGGGTTCTGGCTGCGGATGGCACATCCGACCTGGATAAGTAGAGGACGTTCATCCGCTCATCAACGACCACTTTGATGGCCGAGGAGACCCCGTACGTTTGAAACGGGTTCACCAACATCGACACGTTGAGGGCCGGATCCTCGCGCAACGCGCTGATCCCTGCCTCAATGTGCTCCGGCCGCACGAGCGCTTCATCTCCTTGGACGTTCACCACGATGTCGCATGCAAGCGCCTGGGCGGCCTCGGCGATGCGGTCTGTTCCCGTCGGGTGGTCGGTTCGCGTCATGAGGACTTCCCCGCCATGGGCCGTGACCACGTCGCGGATTTCCGGGCTGTCGGTGGCGACGTAGACAGCCGCAAGGCTCTTGGCCAGCCGGCAGCGGCGCTCGACATGCACGATCATCGGCAGCCCGCAGATGTCCACCAACATCTTCCCGGGCAAGCGGGAGGATTGTAACCGTGCCGGGATGACGGCTACGGCCCGCATCGGCGCGCCGCTCATGCCTTGCGCTCCTTCGCGAACCATTCCGCGAGACGTTGCACCGGCCGCGCGAGGATCGCGCTGTCTACGTCATACGTAATGAACCGCATGCCCATATCCAGCAGCCGTTTCACGTCATCCTGCGACTCGGCCACGATCCCGCCTGCGGCCTTGCCTGCCGCGGCGACCTGCTGGACACCGCGCGTGATCGTGGGAAGCACCTTCGCATGGCGCCAATCACCCGGCACACCGGCCTCCTGCGAAAGGTCATAGGCGCCAAAATACACGACATCCAAGTCTTCGAGCGTGAGGATCTCCTTCAGGGCCTCCATACCTCGCCGCGACTCCACAATCGTCGCGGTGAGGGTGAACGTGTTGGCGCGCGCGGGATACGTGGCGGCGTCCAGGTTGGTGAACCCACCGGCCCGCGAAAATGGGCTGAAGCCACGGGAACCCTGCGGGGGATACTTGGCCGCCTCGATCAGCCGTCGCGCGTCGTGCGCGCTGTGGACCTGCGGAACCATCACCCCGTGCGCGCCTTGATCGAGGGCTTGGAGCACCATCCACGCCTCAGGCACAGGTAGCCGGACGATCGGCGAGCAGCGATGGCGCTCGCAGCGGACGACATGCTCGTGCACGGTATCCAACGCAAACGGGCCGTGCTCGAAATCAAGAATCAGGAAATCGAGCCCTGCATGCGCCAGCGCTTCGGTCACCAGCGGTGACGCCAGCGTGTGCCAGGTTCCAAGCACCGGCTGTCCCTGCGCGAGTTTCTCTTTCACAAAGTTCTGCTGAATGATCATGCGATGGTCAAGGCTGGCAGGTCGCCACAAGCGCTCTTGCCCGCTCGACCGCCGCTTCCAGCCGCCCGTTGCGCGGGAACGCGGGGTCGTTGATGAACTCGTACACCAGATGGCGGGCAAACGTACCGATCGACAAGCCCGCGAAGGGGACGCCGCAGGCTTGCGCGAGCTCGCCGGTCTTCGCGTTCGTTCCGCCTGAGAGCAAAATGAAGACCGGCAGCTTTGTTTTTGCCACGATGTCCGCCGTCGCGATCGCCTGGAGCGTGGTATTGTAGTCGTCCCGTCCCCCGCTCATCGGAATGCCGTCGGCCTGTACGATGAGGCGGCCGGGTGCGCGCTCCAGCATCCGCTCGATCCGCACCTGCAGCTCATGATTCGAGAGATACCGCCGGTCCAGGCACACGCTCACGAAATTCTTGGGCAAGAGCCGCGTGATGAGCTCCCACTCCTTGAGCACCGGTTCGTGGTCGCGCACCGCCGCATGCAGCTCGATGTTCTCCGCACCGGCCGCCAGGCAGTCGAGGAGCACGCCTTCCATTTCGATCTCTTTGTGCGCGTACGCCACGGCGTCATCCTGGCACGCCACCGCGCACGCTCCGCAGCCGATGCAGCGGCTCTCGATAATGACGAGCGAGGAGGGGATCGCTTCGGTGGGGCACACCGGGATGCACGCGTTGCATTCGGTGCAGGCTTCTTCAAGGATCCGCGCCTTACGCACGTGCGGATCGCCCGCCATGCCGACGGACACCGTCAGGTACGGACGCAGGACCTCCGTGATCCCAAACGTGCCCCCGAGGTGCACGGCATCCTCCACGGCGCGCTTGGCAGCCGCCACCACGTCGGGCTTGGCGGAGAGATCGATCGATGCCGTGCCGGCCAGCGTATATACCAGCGAGAGCTTATAGACTTCTTCGGCGTCTTCGTTGCCGGCGCCGCAGATCAGCTTGAAGAACCGCCCTGCCTGCAGCAACTGGCGCTGCAACTCCACGCGGTCGACGGCCACCGACTCACCAGTAGGCTTCATAGTCCACCGTGCCGGGTTGAAATCGGGTGCGCAGCGAAAACCCCGCCGCGGTCAGCGGCCGAATGAGCCCGTGCTGGGAACGCTCGTAACGCCAAGCACCCTGCTTGGTCGGCGCGCCGATCAGCGCAGGGTCTCCGCAAAGAAACACGTGGCTCTGGGCCGGATCCAAGACAAAACCCAGCTCATCGGCTGCGCAGCGCGCATCCTGCAGCCATGCACCCAGACGCGCTTCAGCCGCGGCGTAGGCGTCTACCTGCAGGACCACGTAACGGTAGCGCGGCTCGCAGCGCATCAGCGCGGCATGCTCCTCGGCATAGAGCGACCGCCAGCCGTTCACCGCCACCAGGACCTGGCACACACGCACGCCGGGCCGCTCCCGCAACGCCTGGTTCACCATGGCATTATTCGCCGACTCGCCCGTCGTGGTGCTGACAAAGAGAAGATGCCGTTGCGGCGGGACGGCGTGCAGGGTATAGTACCCGACGATTTTCCGTCCGCAAAAGATTCGATCGCCATCGTTTAACGTGAACAGCCTCGGCGTCAGCGGCTCAGCACTCTTTCCCGCATCGACTCGATTCACATAAAACTCATAGTACGAAACCGCCTCCGGATCGATGAGCGTGCCGGTGGCGACCTCCAGGATCGAGCTGGAGACCGAATACGGCCGTTTGATCCACCGCCCGGGCAGCGTTGCAGACGGCAGGCCGAGGCTGCCGTACTGACCTGGCAGGTAGCGGACCTTCGGCGCATCCGGTACGACGCGGACGACACGGGCGTCCAGCCGAGCCTTGACGATGTGCACCGTCGCGTTCGCCTGCTCTTCGCGTTCCATCTGCGCATCAGCCGCCGAGTTGCTGGCAGACGTGCGGTGTGACATCCAGCAGCGCCTCTACCGTACCCAACCCGCTCGCCACGCCGATCACCTTCCGAGCGCCACCGGCTAACCCCATGCGCAGATCCTCCGCCGTGTCGCTGATATACACGGAGTCGGCCGGCTTCACGTTGACACGCTGGCATGCCAGCACAAATCCCTCAGGATCCGGCTTTGGATGCGTCACGCACCCACCCCCTACCAGCGTCGCAAAATAGGCGTCCAGCGACGCGCGCGCCAAAATGGCGTGCGCATGCTCCTTGCGATCGGACGTGTACAAGCTCAGCATGATGCCCCGCCGCTTCAGGCTATCCAGGACCGGGCCGACCCCGGGCAGCACCGCGACGTCGTAATCCTGATGGCGGCGCTGCTCCTCATCGAGGTCGGCAAAGATCTGCCCGAGCGCGTCCGCCGAGGTCTTCACCCCCTGCGCGGCAAGAAATCGCTGCAGCGATTCGATGACGATCGATCGCGGGCGAAGACCCACGGGCCCTTCGGGCCGAATCCGGCCTGTGCGCTCATCGATACCCATCGCTTCCGCCAAGCCGTCGAGACATTCGGGCTTTAGCTCAAAGCGCCGTTGAATGTGCTGCGCCCGCAACCGCGTTGTGTGCCGCCAGTACCGGTGGACGTTGATCAACACGCCGTCCTTATCGAAGCAGGCATGGCGCACGCCATCAAACCACGCGTCCTGCCAGCCGGAGAGCTGCCCGGAATGCGTCATAGCCCCGGAGCGTAGATGGAGCCGCGGGGGATCTCATAGCTCGTGGGCGTCACCGCCATCAGCGGGATCGCGCGCTCCCTCGCTTGGTAATACCGCAGGACCTGCGCCATCTCCTGGGAGCGGGGATCGGACATTCCGTAGCCATCGAACCCAGCCAAGAGGGCTCGCCGAGCGCCTCCGGCCTCGGCCAGGGCGAGCGCGTAGGCCGCAGCCAAATAGGCCGGGATGGTGCATCCGGTGGGCCGCGCTTCGAACGTATCAGGCTGCACGCGCATGCCGTAATCCCTGACGGGAAATCCGTTGGCCGATGCCAGCTTCAGGCGAACCGCTTCCGGCACCATCCCTAAGGGAATGATGAGCGGTTTGTTCAGCGTCCGGTACTGGCCGACGTCCATCAACAGCCGTGTTTGGTGGCACGCTACATACGCGCTTACCCGTTCCGGCGAAAACTCCTGCGTCACATTCAGGCACAGCACAAGCGGGGCCTTGGCATCGATGAATCGGCACAGCGCCTCCCGGTGCTGCAGCATCCCAGGCCCGCGGGCGACAATGAGGACATCGCGCTGCTGAGCCCATGCGGCGGCCGACCACGACCCTTCACCGGAGCCACGGTTCACCAGCATCGCTTGCTCCAGAGCCCGGTCGGTGTACACGGACGCCCCAACCCGCTTCAACGCCTCCAACGCATCGAGCATGTGATGGGAATCGTACCGGCCGCAGCCGAGCATCTCCTGCACATACGTGGGATGTACTCCATACGTGCTGGAGAGGTAGTAGAGCAGGTTCGGCCCCCATCCATGCTGCCGTTGCAATCCCTCAAACGCTTCCATAACGAGCGGAAAGAGCGCTTCGGGCTCATAGTCGCCGATCGCTCGGCCTTTGAGCGCCACGAGCAGGCGCTCGGTCTGGACATTGCCGGCTCCCCGCCCCATGCCCAGCACCGTCCCGTCGAGCCATGTCACCCCGGTCTCCAACGCAGCCATGCAATTCGCCAACGCGTGTTCCATGTTGTTGTGCGCATGAAGGCCCAGTGGACCGGACCACCCTGTCCGCAGCGCCGCCACCGCCGCCTGGATGCCCGCAGGCTGCATGTTGCCGAGCGAATCGGCAATATACAACACGTCGACCCGCTCCCAGCGTTGGATGGTGCGGGCCGCGGCGCCTAATTGCTCGGCCGATGCTTCCGAGGCTTGCATGAGGTTGACGCCGATGGCATAGCCTTTGTCCTTCAGCCGCGCCACAATCGGTTCGCACCGCGCCAGATCGTTGATGCGCACCGCAAGGCGCACGAGCTGCACCGGCGACTCACTCGCCTGATGAAACAGCAGATTCGTGGCGGCGGCCGGCCCCTCCCGGTATTCCAGCAGCTCTTTGGCATTGATCATGACGCCGACCATCGGGCCCTTGGGCAGCGGCAGCGTTCGGAGAAACTCATCGGTCGAATAGGCAAACGGCCCCAAGAACCGCGGTTGGGGCAGCATCCGGAACCCAACCTCGATCGCATCGACCCGCGCCGAGCCGACAGCACCGAGATACGCCGAGACCAGCGACGCAGAAAAATCCCAGGCGTTGTAGTACCCGCCGTCACGGAGCGTGCAATCGAGTACTCGAATGTCCGGCATCTTGCGTCTCCCTATTGAGGCACGTGAAAGAGCCTCGCCGTGTACCCGTAATGCCGGCTGTCCACGGGCGGCTGACTCTGCTTGCTCATGACCTGCGACGTCACCTGGACACAGCCAAGTCGCTCAAAGACCCGCTGGTAGTTCCTGGCAAAGACATAACTGCAAGACGCGGACTCACTTTCCACGATGCATACGTATTTTCGAGCCACCCGGACCATTTCCTGAAACACCGACGCACCGGTTGGATGTACGTGCATCAGCGTGGCGACGGTCAAGACTACATCCACGCTGCGAGACGCCATGGTCGGGAACAGCGTTTCCAGGCTTCCGCAGGCTATCGCGGGTCGCTGAGTCGGATCTGGGAACGCTTGTTGGAGCTGTTCAACGGCGTGCGGGTTCATTTCGATCCCTGCAAGGTCGGTGTAGCCGCAAGCGCGCAGGCCCAGCAGGTTCGCCCCGCGGTTGCACCCGACCTCTAAAACGCGGTCGGATCGCTGTACGTGGAAGCCCCAGAACTCGTGGAGAAACCGGCCGATCCGGTGCGAATCGTCAGCGTAGTCTTGGGGCCGGTTGTTGGTCCTCGCATCGTCACTCGTCAGCGTTTTCCAATACGTGTGGCATTCTTCCTGCGTCATGAGCCAGGGCGGCGTTTGCCCCCGCTCGATGAGCCACTGGGTCAGAGGTCCAACAACAGGCCGCAATGGGAGCACGTTGTCATCGGCATCAACCCGCGCTTGGTAGAGCCACGGTCCGAGCGATGCTTGGCATACCCTCCGCGTGGCACCGCGCAGCAACGTTCGCAGCTCCGTCATTGCGCCCCCGCATACGTGACGGTTGCTTCCGCAGCGTCCACCAATGGAGGGAGGAGCCGCTGCCAGTCTTCCACCGAGCGCTTATCCCGGCACACGTGGCTGAGAAATGATGCGGCGCGCTGCGCGCACCGCCCATCGCTCCCATTGAGGACATAACGTTGCAGAAACACCGATGCCTCTGGGCGACGCGCTTGCGCTACGAACGCCTGTCCTTCCAACGCGAGTTGCTGCACCGTAGCGAAGAACGCCTCTGGCGATCGGCACCACACACAGGCGCGTTCGAGATCCGCGGAAAATTTCGGCGTCAGGGGGGTCTGCTCAGGGTTGTAGTACAACAAGAGAGGCTTTCCAAGTGCGAGCACCTCATTCCAAGCGGTTGCGCTGTGAGCATCACTTAGCACCATGTCCGATGTTCGAATCAGTTCTTCAAGCGGCCGCGCCCCTGAAGCCTCTACCCGGATGGAAGCGAAGCGGCGCTGGGCCAGCCAGCGCGTCGTGCCATCCCAGGCTACTTGACCGCCATGAGGGCGATAGGTCACCCGCACGTGCGCAGCGCTCGCCAACAACTCCAGGCACCGTGTCTGCAGAAGATAACGTGCCGTGTCTTCCTTAATGATGGCTCCCTTGGTCGTATTCCGTGTCGAGCGTTCGGCAATCCACAGCACGCGCACGATCGGGCCATCCGGCACCGGTGAAGCCGCTGGAGCAGCGACCATGGACTCGATGCGGGCTGATCCGACCGGCACATAGCGTGCCCGGGTCGGCTGCACCACAGGGGCTGCAGGCGGCTGGATTCCCGGACCGTACGTCAAGAAATAGTCGGCGTGTCCTGACTCCATGTGCTCGTGCGGAATCCACTCATGCGTCCCGAAGAGACCTCCATGCTGGTAGCACACCACGGGGATCTCGCGCTCTCGGCAGGCCTGCGCCAATCGCTTGGCCGCAAGCCACGGCATCGAGAAGAAACACACCGCGTGAGGCCTGGTCACATCTAACGCGCGAGACGCCACCGCGTCGGCATGACGAGCCAGCCCAACGCTCAGCGATGCGATCGCCTTCAGATGGGTGGCCAACGCAGGAAACAGGTTCACTCCCAGCACGTTGGGTATTGATCCGGGCTGTCGCCGTTGAATCCAGGCGTCCACCAAATGCGAGAGATGCTCCCGCTCAGTCTCTTCCACGCGCCATGGCCCGACGTCCAGCTCCTGCCGCGCATTGTTGTCCACCTGGCGCAGGATGGGTGCGTAGTGGTACGTCCATTCCCGCGCGTCGTGGAACGAACCATCCATCGCGAACGCCTGGACCTTGCCCTGTGACCACAGCTCGGCTAAGACCGGAGCCCAATCATACCCAAGGCTGCCTGCGATCAAGAGGCGCAGATCGGTTCCTGCTTCGGGGCGGGCCGCTCGCGCAGAGGCAACTGCATGAACTCCCGCCATGAGTGTTCGTCCTACTGATCGACACACGCGGCGGGAGGATCGCCAGACTCCGCTGATCGACCGCTGCCACTGTCCGGTGCGATCTTCCGCAGGAGATGGGAGCGATTGCAGGCGCACCCTTGCTTCGCGCGCAATCTCTTCCAGTGGCCCGATCCAGGGGTTGCGCCGGTAGCCGTCGCCCAAGAACCACGGATCGATCGGCCCCTCAAACACCGTCACCGATTCCGGCGCGCAGGCACGAATCGTTTCGCGCATCAGCACCGCACGCGTGGCGACCACGCAGGCCGAGCGTTGCAAGTAATAGCTCTGCCCGCTCAGAAATCCCGGCCCTTCGCAGGATGCGGCGGGGTATTGCTGCGCGATAAAGGGCTCGAGCTCACGCGTCAGCTCCTGCACGACCAGATTGGCCTCGCGTTCGACGGGTGCAAGCTCGCGCGCATCCACATAAGCGGAGACCGCCTCGTGCGGCAAGCCGTATTCTTGAAGCGCCTGTAGCGCTTCAGCCGTGAGCGCCACCAGCCGTGTCGACGCATCGCCAGGCAGGCACCGTTGCGCCCAAGAGACGTGCGCTCGACGCTCAAGAAAGATCAGGTGGGCCATCGACGCTCTGTCAGACCTGTCGGTGTGAGTGTTGCGGCAAGCCGTTCCCACTCCGGACGCAGGAGCGACATGACGACGACATCCTCAAATTGCTCTTTCCGAAACAGCTCATTACGCAACAGCCCCTCACGGATGAATCCGATCCGCGTATAGAGGCCAATCGCTTCCTCAAGGTGAGGCATGACCCGCAGGTAGACCCTCCACAAATTCAGCTCACCGAATGCGTAGTTCAGCAGCGCGATCGTGGCCTCTTTGGCATACCCGCGCTTGCGGAACCGCTCTTCGCCGATCAGGATGCCGTACTCGGCCCTGCGATGCTCATGATCGATGCCGCTCAACCCGACCGTGCCGATGGGCACCTGCCCCTCAACCGTTTCGATGACAAACTCAAGCCGCTTCTTCTTACGCAGTTCCTTGGGCTGCTGCAGGCGATCAAACCACTGCAGGTGCTCTTCGGCGGTCAGCTGAATCGAACGATGCAGCCCGCGCATGACCTGGGGATCGTTGCGCCACTTGATGATCAGCGCGGTATCCGTTTGCGCCAATGGCCGCAGCTGGATTCGTTCATAGGTCAGCATGCGCGAGCTCCTACACCATCTCCCACGTCATGACCTCGTCAGCCTCGATATCCACGGCGGCCTGTCGCCCGATAATCCGATCGAGATCCTTGGGTGCGACCCCATATCCGGGTCGCTTGATCGTCACCATCTCGCGCGTGATCCGAGCACCCTTGGCGATCCGTGTCGCCGCAACCAGGCTGCGCCTGGCCCACCGGTACATCTCGGCTTCCTCAGGCATGGGCCCTGCCTTCAGGCCTGTGCCGAGGGCTTGCTCAACAGCGCGGACCGAGCGCACCATAGCCTGCAGCTCATCCGGCTCCAGGGCAAAATGATGATCCGGGCCTTCTAAGGTGCGGCTTACCGTGTAATGCTTTTCGATCACGCAGGCTCCCAAGGCCCTGGCCGGAGCGGCCAACTCGATCCCCAGGGTATGATCGGAAAACCCCACCGGCACCTGGAATGCGCTCGCCAAGGTTTGGATCGCCCGAAGGTTGGCCAGGTGCGGCGGCGTCGGATATAAGGAAATGCAATGCAAAAGAATGACCTGCTCATTTCCAGCAGCCCGGCATACCCCGACGGCCTCTTCGATCTCCTTGTTACTGGCCATGCCGGTGGAGAGAATCATGGGCTTGCCTGCACCGGCGGCATGCCGAATCAATTCCAGATCGACCAGCTCAAACGAGGCGATCTTAAATGCGGGGATGCCAAGCGCGGCAAGCTGATCAATGGCATCGTGATCGAACGGGGTGCACAGGAATGTCAGGCCCCGCGTAGCGGCATAGGCGGCGAGCTCCGCCAGCCACTGACGCGGCAGTTCTGCGGCCTTCATCATCTCCCAGGGCGATTGGCTGGTTCGATGCGCCCACGCGGCGAACGGTGGTGTCTTTTTGGCATACAGTGTTTCTGCGCTGTAGGCTTGGAACTTGACCGCATCAGCTCCGGCGTCCGCTGCCGCATCGATCAACCGCTTGGCCAGATCCCGGTCGCGGTTATGATTCGATCCGGCCTCGGCGATGATGAAGCACGGTTCATCCGGCCCCACCGCCCGGGTGCCGATCTGAACGCGCGGCGTCATCGAAGCCTACCTGTGGTGGTCAGAATCTCCACGACGCGATGCAGCCCGCCTCCGTCAACGATCGACGATCCGGCTATGCTCATCGCCCGCCGACGAACGGGTGAACGGATGAGATCCGTAACGACCTTGGCGAGGCGGGTTTCCGTCACCTGGTCTCCCAACCCTAAGCACCTGCAACTCCCAAGACGCTCAAATGCCTGCGCAGTCTGCTGCTGATGCGGCCGCTGGCAGAGCACGACACTCGGGGTGCCGGTTGCCGCCAGCTCATACAAGGTAAATCCTCCAGAGGCGATGGCTAAATCACTGGCGCGCATGAGCTCGCTCATCCGCTTCACCCCGCTGAGTATGCGAACTGGCTTGGCACCCGAAGGCAACATATCTTTCTGAGGAGCGCCAAGTACTACGGTAATGCGAAGAGAAGCGGTGACGCATTCTAACGCTCGAAGAATCTTCGGGATGAGCCTTCCAGGGTCTACGCCACCGACCGTCACGAGGATGCGAGAGGCGGTGCGCGCAATCCGCCGGCGCGGTCCATGCCCATTGCAAAACTGCGGCCTCAGAATGAAATAGTCCGGCCCGACATACCGCTGG
>Ga0210019_1002052_pt1 | contig 20199 bp, 15 predicted proteins | sample CryGeyCG2114_020_2_FD_183969 | JGI IMG/M metagenome (GOLD analysis project Ga0210019, IMG submission 183969) | Groundwater microbial communities from aquifer - Crystal Geyser CG11_big_fil_rev_8/21/14_0.20 (SPAdes) (version 2) | ecosystem: Environmental > Aquatic > Deep subsurface > Groundwater ...
CCATCGCCGCCGTCTGGTACGGCTTCAAGTGGCTGGGCCGGGTTCAGGCGCGTCAAAAGGAACTGGCCCGTGAACGGGCCCGGCGCATGAAGGATACCGGGACGCCCAGGGGAAGGGCGCCCGAGGTCGAGGATATGATGGAATGCCCGACCTGCGGTGCCTTCGTGGCGGCCAGCGGACCGCGCAACTGCGGCAAGACCGACTGCCCCTATCCCGAGTGACGGAGGGCAGTTCCTTTCTTGACCCTCCGATAGCGGCCCCCTATTTTCTGGCACCGCAACATAACGCGAATTCTTAACGCATTTCCTTTGGAACCCGCCGCCATGGCGAACGCCCCAGGCGATAAGCCCAGTTTCCAATCGCTCATCCTGACGCTTCAGCAGTTCTGGGCCGACCGGGGATGCGTGATTCTGCAGCCCTATGACATCGAGGTGGGGGCGGGCACCTTTCACCCGGCGACCACGCTGCGCTCGTTGGGCAAGCCCGACGACGTGTGGAACTGCGCCTATGTGCAGCCCTCGCGGCGGCCGACCGACGGCCGCTACGGCGAGAACCCCAACCGCCTGCAGCACTATTACCAGTTCCAGGTGCTGATGAAGCCGTCGCCGCCGGACATCCAGCAGACGTACCTGGAAAGCCTCTACGCCATCGGCATCGACAAGGACACCCACGACATCCGCTTCGTCGAGGACGACTGGGAAAGCCCGACCCTGGGCGCCTGGGGTCTCGGCTGGGAGGTGTGGTGCGACGGCATGGAGGTGACGCAGTTCACCTATTTCCAGCAGGTCGGCGGTTACGACTGCGATCCGGTGCCGGTCGAGCTGACCTACGGCCTGGAGCGGCTGGCCATGTACGTGCAGGGAGTCGAAAACGTCTACGACCTGGACTGGGACGGACGGCCGAAGGACAAGGGCGGCAAGACCTACGGCGACGTGTTCCTGCAGGCCGAGCGCGAATACTCCGCGCACAACTTCGAACATGCCGATACGGCGATGCTGCGACGGCACTTCGAGGACGCGGAAAAGGAGTGCGCGCACCTTCTGGAGAAGGGGCTGGCGCTGCCCGCCTATGACTACTGCCTGAAGGCGTCGCACCTGTTCAACCTGCTGGATGCCCGCGGCGTCATCAGCGTGACGGAGCGCCAGGCCTTCATCCTGCGCGTGCGCGACCTGGCCAAGGGGTCGGCCACGGCCTGGATGAAGTCGCAGGGGGTCGAGGTCGCGTGATGCCGGAGCTTCTGCTGGAACTGCTGTCCGAGGAAATTCCCGCGCGCATGCAGGCGCGCGCGGCCGATGACCTGAAACGCCTGGTCGGCGACGGCCTGAAGGGCGCCGGGCTCGCCTTCACCAACGCCCAGACCTACGTGACGCCGCGCCGTCTGACCCTCGTCGTCCACGGCCTGCCCGTCAAGCAGCCCGACATTTCCGAGGAACGCCGCGGCCCCCGCGCCGACGCGCCGGAACAGGCCAAGCAGGGCTTCATGAAGTCCCTGCCCAAGGGGGCCGAGGTCGAGGAACGCGAGACCGAGAAGGGCAAATTCCTGTTCGCCCGGGTCGAACAGGCGGGCGAGAAGACGCGCCTGATCCTGCCGGGGATCATCCAGACTGCGTTGCAGGCCCTGCCGTGGCCCAAATCCATGCGCTGGGGCCGGGGCAAGGCGCGCTGGGTGCGTCCGCTGCATTCCATCCTGGCCGTCTACGACCAGGAAGGCCTGCCGGTCCGGTTCGCCGGGGTCGAGGCCGGAGTGACCACGCGCGGCCATGCCTTCATGGCGCCGGGCACCATCGAGGTTGCCGATTTCGCCGACTATGAAAAATCCCTGAGGGCGGCCAAGGTGGTGATCGACCCGGACGCCCGCAAGCAGACCATCGGGGCCGACGCGGCCAAGATGTGCAAGGGAGCGGGCGTGACCTTGAAGGACGACCCGGCCCTGCTGGACGAGGTCGCGGGTCTGGTCGAATGGCCGGTCGTGCTGATGGGCAGGATCGACGCCGAGTTCATGGACGTGCCGCCGGAGGTGCTGATCACCTCAATGCGCAAGCACCAGAAATACTTCGCGACCGAGGACGCCAAGGGAAACCTGGCGTCCAGGTTCATCCTCGTCGCCAACCGGGAGACCGCCGACGGCGGCCGCCAGGCGATCGCCGGCAACGAACGCGTGCTGCGCGCGCGCCTGGCCGACGCCAAGTTCTTCTGGGACCAGGACCGCAAGACCTCGCTCGCCTCCAAGGCGCCGCAGCTCAAGGAACGGGTGTTCCACGCCAAACTGGGCACGCTCGACGAAAAGGTCGACCGCATGCAGGCCCTGGCGGTTGCCTTGTGCGAATACATGCCGCAGGCGGACCGGGACAAGGTGCGGTCGGCCGCGCGCCTGGCCAAGGCGGACCTGTCGACCGGCATGGTCGGCGAGTTTCCCGACCTGCAGGGCGTCATGGGCGCCTACTACGCCCGCCACGACGGCGAAAGCGAGGCCGTGGCCGCCGCCGTCGCCGACCATTATTCGCCGCTGGGCCCGTCCGACGATTGTCCGTCCAAGCCCGAAAGCGTCTGCGTGGCGCTGGCCGACAAGATCGATTCACTTGTCGGGTTTTGGGCCATCGACGAGAAGCCGACGGGGTCGAAGGACCCCTATGCGCTGCGCCGCGCGGCGCTCGGGGTCATTAGATTGATCATCGAGAACAAGCTGCGCCTGCCGCTTTATGAAGTGTTTCGGAACGCAGCAGATCAGTACAAGGACGTTGCATTAAAACATTGGGCGGAAAGTAAGTCGGGAGAAACCTTCGATTTTGTAACGCCACTCCGTCAATCACTTCTCGATTTCTTCGCCGACCGCCTGAAGGTCCACCTGCGCGAACAGGGCGTGAAGCACGACCATATCGACGCCGTGTTCGCTCTTGGCGGCGAGGACGACCTCGTCCGCCTGCTGGCGCGGGTCGAGGCGCTGGCCGATTTCCTCGGCAGCGACGACGGCGGCAATCTTTTGACCGCGTACCGCCGCGCCGCCAACATCCTGCGGATCGAGGAAAAGAAGGACGGCGTTTCCTACGCGGCGCGGCCGGACGACACGCTGCTGACGGACGACGCCGAGAAGACGCTGTACGCCGCGCTGGAAGAGGCCGCGCCGGCGATCGCCGACAAGGTCCAGGCCGAGGACTTCACCGGCGCCATGGCGGCGCTGGCCGGCCTGCGCGCACCCGTCGACGCCTTCTTCGACAAGGTTACCGTCAACGCGGACGACGCCAAGCTCCGCGAAAACCGTTTGAAACTGCTCTCCATGATCCGGACGGCGCTGGAAGGCGTCGCCGACTTCTCGCGGATCGAGGGATAACACCACGCAAGGGATCGACTGGTCATGACACAATGGGTCTACAGCTTCGGGAGCGGCAGCGCCGACGGCGACGCCGGGATGAAGGCACTTCTGGGCGGCAAGGGGGCGAACCTGGCCGAAATGGCGGGTCTGGGCCTGCCGGTGCCGCCCGGGTTCACCATCACCACCGAGGTCTGCACCTATTACTACAAGAACGACAAGTCCTACCCCGGCGACCTGAAGGACGCCGTGGCCGAGGCGCTCGCCAAGGTCGAGGCGGCGCTCGGCCGCAAATTCGGCTCCACCGACAAGCCGCTTCTGGTTTCCGTCCGCTCTGGCGCCAGGGCCTCCATGCCGGGGATGATGGACACGATCCTCAACCTCGGCCTGAACGATGCGACGGTCGAGGCGCTTGCCAAGGAAAGCGGCGACGCGCGGTTCGCCTATGACAGCTACCGCCGCTTCATTCAGATGTTCTCGGACGTCGTGCTGGGCGTCGAGCACCACAATTTCGAGGACGTCCTCGAAGAGCACAAGGACCGCCTCGGCAAGTCCCTGGACACGGAGCTTTCCGGCGACGACTGGAAGGCCGTGGTCAAGGACTTCAAGAAGCTGGTCGCCGACGAACTGGGTCGCGACTTCCCACAGGATCCGGAGGAACAGCTGTGGGGCGCCATCGGCGCCGTGTTCGGCAGCTGGATGAACACCCGCGCCATCACCTACCGCCGCCTGAACGACATTCCCGCGGAGTGGGGCACCGCCGTGAACGTGCAGTCCATGGTGTTCGGCAACATGGGCGACGACTGCGCCACCGGCGTGTGCTTCACGCGCAATCCGTCCACGGGCGACAACCACTTCTATGGCGAATTCCTGATCAACGCCCAGGGCGAGGACGTGGTCGCCGGCATCCGCACGCCGCAGCCGCTGACCGAGTTCGAGCGCGAGAACCAGGAATCCAACCTGCCGTCCCTGGAGGCCGCCATGGGCCCCGTGTTCGCCGAGCTGGTCGCCGTGCGCGACAAGCTGGAGCGCCACTACAAGGACATGCAGGACATGGAGTTCACCATCGAGCGGTCCAAGCTGTGGATGCTGCAGACGCGCTCGGGCAAGCGCACGGCCAAGGCCGGCCTGAAGATCGCCGTCGATATGGTGGCCGAGAGCCTGATCACCAAGGAGGAGGCCGTCGCCCGCATCGACCCTGCGCAGTTGGACCAGCTTCTCCATCCCACCCTGGACGACAAGGCGGAAAAGACCGTGATCGGCCGCGGCCTGCCGGCCTCGCCGGGGGCGGCGACGGGGCGCATCGTGTTCTCCGCCGACGACGCGGAGGCCTGGGTCGAGAAGGGCGAGCGGGTCATCCTGTGCCGCACGGAGACGTCGCCTGAGGACATCACCGGCATGCACGTGTCCGAAGGCATCCTGACGACCCGCGGCGGCATGACCAGCCACGCCGCCGTGGTTGCCCGCGGCATGGGCACGCCCTGCGTTTCCGGCGCGGGCGAACTGCGCGTCGACTACAAGACCAAGACGCTGCACGCCCTGGGCCAGACGCTCAAGGAAGGCGACGTCATCACGCTCGACGGTTCCACCGGCGAGGTCATGCTGGGCGAGGTCCCCATGATCCAGCCGGAACTGACCGGCGATTTCGGGGAACTGATGGCCTGGGTCGACCAGATCAAGGCGATCGGCGTGCGGGCCAACGCGGAAACGCCGCTGGACGCGCTGACGGCCAAGAAGTTCGGCGCGGAAGGCATCGGCCTGTCGCGCACCGAGCACATGTTCTTCGACCCGCACCGCATCGTCCACATGCGCCAGATGATCCTGGCCCGCGACGAGGCCGAGCGGCGCAAGGCCCTCGACAAGCTGCTGCCGCATCAGCGCCAGGACTTTCTTGAACTGTTCCACATCATGGATGGCCTGCCCATCACCATCCGCCTTTTGGATCCGCCGCTGAACGAGTTCCTGCCGCACACGGACGAGGAAATGGAAGAGGTCGCCGAGGCCGCCGGCGTGACCACCGAGGACGTGCGGGTGCGGCGGGCCGAATTGGACGAAAGCAACCCCATGCTGGGCCATCGCGGCTGCCGCCTCGCCATTGCCTATCCGGAGATCTGCGAGATGCAGGCCCGTGCCATCTTCGAGGCCCAGGCCGAGATCATGAAGGAGGGCAAGCAGGCCTATCCCGAGGTCATGGTTCCCCTCGTCTCGGTCAAGAAGGAATTCGAGATGCAGAAGGCGATCATCGACCGCGTCGCCAGGGAGGTCATGAACGAGCAGGGGATCGAACTGGATTACGCCGTCGGCACCATGATAGAGCTGCCGCGGGCCTGCCTGATCGCCGACCAGATCGCCGAGCAGGCGGAGTTCTTCTCGTTCGGGACGAACGATCTCACGCAGACCGCCTACGGCTTCTCGCGCGACGACGCGGGCACGTTCCTCGACATCTATCTCCGCCAGGGCGTGCTCGAGCAGGACCCCTTCGTCTCCATCGACCAGGAAGGGGTGGGCGAACTGGTGCGCATCGGCGTCGAGCGCGGGCGCAAGACCCGGCCCGACATCAAACTCGGCATCTGCGGCGAGCACGGCGGCGACCCCGCCTCCGTCGCCTTCTGCCACCGGGTCGGGCTGACCTACGTGTCGTGTTCGCCCTACCGGGTGCCGATCGCGCGCCTGGCGGCGGCGCAGGCGGCGTTGGCCGATAAATAGGCGCGACGGCGGGCCTCTTTCCCGCCCAACGCATGGCGCCTGCGGCTATTTGAGGCCGTATTGCGCCGCTGAGGCGCGGACGATTTCGACATCGTCCGGATGGTCGCGGCGGTAGGCGTCGCGGGCGGTGCGGACGACCGCGATGCGCTGTTCAATCGATGACGGGGAAAGTTCTGTGCCGAAGGCCGGCTCGCCTGCTGCGCCCAAGACGCGGTTCAACATCATCCGCCCCACATGCGGCAGGAAATGGCTGGTATCCCCAAAATTCTCGGGCGGCTTCCGCAAGGCCTCGGTGGAAACCGGCGAATAGCCCGCGAAATCCCAACACGGCGTTTTGATTTGCGCGCAGATGGCGGCCAGCCCGCGCTTCCAGTCTTCGAACAGGGGCCATAGACCCGCCGCTGCGATCGCTTCGAGCTGAAGGGCGTGGATCGGCGGAACGACGACGATGACCTCAAGCCCTGCCGCACGCAGGTATCTGAACAAGCTTGGGAAGTCGGCCAGTTTGGCCTGAAACCCGGAGAAATTGCGATAGGCTCCGCCGGGCGACAGGAACGAATCGAGGGGAGTGGTCATTGTTCCGTTTTGCCCGTCGCGCGGCCGAAACGGTCGGAATCCGTCCGTGCGGTAACTGTCCGACCTGCCGCGCAGGGAATCTCGCAGGGTGTTACGGCTGCGTTTTAGTGCGGCATAGGAAAACACCGTGCGCGGCAGGGAACGCAGCAGCCCCCATGGTCCCAATACGTCATCGTAGAATCCGTCACGCAGGCCCCGGGTGTCGCTGAAGGATACGAGATTGAGACAAAGGACGAGACGTTTTGCCGTGGTTGCTTGAGCGACGTGGCGGGCGAGAGCGGTCAGTTCGTCGGCAAGGGCGCCAGGGATGGAAAGGTTATAGGCATGGCCGCCGGGAACGTCCTTGGGGTCGATGCCGTGCAGGCAGCGCGACGTGCCCAGTATGACCGTGGCGGGCTTCCGTGCGACCGCCTGCAGGGGTTTCGACAGCCGTTCCACGCCGATCGATTTATGCGTGTTGATCCGGTCGATACGGGGGGTGCCGAAGATGTCGAAGGGATCGACCAGCAGGTTGGTGCCACCGCCCAGCACGACAAGGGAGAAAATCCCTAGGAACAGATGTTTTACATAAGCCATGTCAGAACCGGAAATAGAGGAATTCGCTGATTTCGGTCATGTTGGCTAGCGAGGCCGCCGCGACGACCGCCAGGATAAAGGCCCATCCCTTGGCAGGTCGCCAGTGGACGGAAAGCCGTTGCGGCGTGTCGTCGTCGAGTATCCGTTCCGTCGGCAGGACCGGGGCGTGGCCTCGGAACATTTGCGCGGTGTTGGGTGCGAACCAGACCATGGCAAGCAGGAAGGCGATTATACGGTACACCTCATGCCATTTGATTTCCGCGAGGACTTGGGGCGGGTTGACCCCGTGTCCGCCTATCATGCCGACGAAGACGTTGGCGGCACCATCCAGGGATTCGGCCCGGAACAGAACCCAGGCTGCGACCACGGCGAGAAAGGTCAAGGTTCGAGCCGCCCATCTGCCCGTTGTGCCGCCGGTGTTGGTGATGCCCGTGCGGACGGTAACGGCGCGCCACAGGTTGTTGATGACCAGGTAGATGCCATGTAGGGCACCCCAGGCAATGAAGGTCCAGCCCGCGCCGTGCCACAGGCCGCCCAACACCATGGTCGCCATCAGGTTCACGTAACGGCGAATTCGGCCATGCCGGTTGCCGCCCAACGGGATGTACAGGTAGTCGCGCAAGAACCGTGACAAGGTCATGTGCCAGCGATGCCAGAAGTCGATGATGCTGACTGCCTTGTAAGGCGAATAGAAATTCATCGGCAGGCGGATTCCGAACATCAACGCCAATCCCGTTGCCATGTCCGTGTAACCGGAGAAGTCGAAATAAAGCTGGAAAGTATAGGCGAGAGCGCCTCCCCACCCATCGATCAGGCCGATCGGGGTCCCGGTCTCGGCAGCGGTGAATACCGGCGTCGCGAAGCGGGAGAGCCAGTCCGCGATGACGACTTTTTTGAACAGTCCTATGAAAAACACGGATAGGCCGAAGCCGAGATTTTCCCAAGAAAACCGGAAATGCCCCGGGTCGGAGAACTGTGGCATCATTTCCTTGTGATGCACGATGGGGCCCGCGATCAGTTGAGGAAAGAATGTCACGAACAGGCAGTATTCCCGGAACCGGTGCGGCGCGACGCGGCCATGGCGCATGTCGACGAGGTAGGTGATCTGCTGGAATGTGAAGAAGGAGATCGCCAACGGCAGGACGATGTCCGGTAGGCGCCATTGCGCGCCGACGGTCTGCGCCATGACCTCGGCAAAGAAGTTCGCGTACTTGAAATATCCGAGAAGACCCAGGTTGAAGGCGATGCCGGCCCACATCCAGCTTGCCGAGGCGGCCCCCGACATCCGTCGTCCGACAAGGAAATTGACCGTGATCGAACCGACGATCAGGGCCAGGAAATGAGGGTTCCACCAGCCGTAGAAAAACAGAGAGGCCGCAACCAGCAGAGTGATTGCGTGGTCTCTCTCGTTTCCGCGGGACAGTACGTAGAACCCGACAAGGACCACGGGCAGGAAAAACAGGACAAAGGTGTAGGAATTAAACAGCATCGCCCGTTCCGTCAGGGCTACTCAACCGCCGAGATGTGCGGGCGCGCGATGATCCATTGCATGGTCTGGGGACGGAACTCACACATGGCCAGCCATCGGTCCAGGTTGTCGCGGTTGCGCAGGATCTCGTAGCGGTTCGGGTCGCGGGGGCCTTCGCTGACGATTCGGGTGTCATGCGTAGCGGACAACACGGCGGCAACATCCTTGGTGACGGGGCGGCCGATGAAGTCATGGCATTCGATCAGGAAATGACTTTTTACGCCGGCTGCCGCGACGGCGACCGTGATCAATTCCACCTCGTCGCCTTCGCAATCGCAGATCACCAGACTGCAGGGGTATTGGTCCAGAATATCAACCAATTCTGGCGCGCCCATGCGACCACGGCATTCGATCTTGGCGGCGACTCCGTTGCGTTCGGCGTTGCGCCGCGTAGCATCCAGCGCCACCGGATCGATGTCGACGGCGATGACCTTGGGTGTGTCCAGAATCATCGCGGCGCCCACGGCGTAGTAACCTTCGGCCGATCCGATGTTGATCACGGCGTCGAGGGATTGGCCGCCGAGGTCCGCCATCCAACCCGAAATTTCCTGTTCGTAGCAACCGAGAAGTTTCGGGGTGATGCCGCCGTCGCCCCAGGAAATCTGCGAATCGATCACCATGCCCTTGAAAGGACCGGATGATACGACGCCTTCCGTCTGTGCGATGACGTCGCGCTCGATCAACGCCAGGCGTTCGTAGGCCGATACGCGCAGGATGTCGGCCACGAATTTTTGCGCCATCGGATCATGCTTCGCGGCATTCCCCGCATACTTGACCCAATTTTTGAACAGGCGGCGGGCGGTGACCAGAAGCAGGCGGTTGAGCATAAAAAAACCTTTGTCGGCGCGGACCAGGAAGGTTACGGACCTTACGAATTCCTCGGGCGGATGGGAACGTGCTTTGGTCGATCGAACTCAAGAGAATTAAATATTATGTTTTCCCCATGTTCCACAGGGCTGTGGACTCTATTACGGTTGAGCCCCGGCGGGCCGGGCCGTATCCTTCACGTGGGTTCAGGGACAAGGGCGGTCCGCGAGGAACGCCCCCAGGCCTGGAACCCGGTCAGTTTTCCCAGGGGCCCCCTTCGGGGGGAATGAAGGATCACTGATCAGGAACGGCCCCACCGGGCGACCGGCGGGGCCGTTCTCCGTTCCGGGGCCTGGCTGCCGGCCGGATTTCGGCCCGCCTTGGCCGCACGAAGCCTTGTCTTCCGCCAAAAAATGTTATGGTCGCCGCCGGTGGAGAATAGGAGCATCCTGCGGTGAAGCTGACGTTCATGGGGGCCACGGGAACGGTCACCGGGTCCAAGTACCTGGTCGAGGCCGCGGGTGCCAAGGTTCTGGTCGATTGCGGCCTGTTCCAGGGCCTGAAGGACCTGCGCCTGCGCAACTGGGCGAAGCTGCCCGTCGATCCGGCAAGCATCGACGCGGTGATCCTGACGCACGCCCATCTCGACCACAGCGGCTATATCCCGCTCCTGGTCAAGAACGGCTTCAAGGGGCCGGTCTATTGTTCCGCGGCGACGCGGGACCTCTGCGCGATCCTGTTGCCGGACAGCGGCTATCTGCAGGAAGCGGATGCCGAGCGCGCCAACCGCTATACCTACACCCGGCACAAGCCGGCCCTGCCGCTTTATACCCAGAAGGACGCCGAACGGTCGCTCGGGCAGTTCCACGCGGTGCCCTTCGGTCAGCCGCAGGTGGTCGGCGACGGCGGCACGTTCGTCCTGTCGCGTTCGGGCCACATCCTGGGCTCCGCCTTCGTGCGGATTGCCGACGGGCGGACGTCGCTGGTGTTCTCGGGCGATCTGGGACGGGCCCAGGATCCGGTCATGAAGCCGCCGGCGGAAATCCACGACGCCGACTTCCTGGTCCTGGAATCGACCTACGGCGACCGCCTGCACCGCGACAGCGATCCCGAGGCCAAGCTCGGCGCCATCATCCGCGACACGGCGGCGCGCGGCGGCACGGTCGTCATCCCGTCCTTCGCGGTGGGGCGCACGCAAAGTGTGCTGTTCCACATCCACCGGCTCAAGAAATCGGATGCCATACCGGACATTCCCATCTTCCTGGACAGCCCCATGGCGATCGACGCGACGATCCTGCTGCGCCGGCACCGCGACGATCACCGGTTGTCGGGGCCGCTCTGCGCCGAGGTCTGCCACGCGGCGCGCTATGTCAATACGCCCGAGGAATCGTGCTCCCTCGACGACGGGCCGGGCGTTCCCCAGGTCATCATCTCGGCCAGCGGCATGGCCACGGGCGGGCGCGTCCTGCATCATCTGAAGCATTTCATCGGCGACGCCCGGAACACGGTCCTGTTCACCGGATTCCAGGCGGCGGGCACGCGCGGTGCACGCCTTGTCCATGGCGAGGACGAGATCAAGATTCACGGCCGCATGTGGCCCGTGCGGGCGGAGATCTCCGTCCTGCACAACATGTCGGCCCACGCGGACTACGGCGAGATCCTGGGCTGGCTGCGTCATTTCCGGACGCCGCCGCGGCGCACCTTCATCACCCATGGCGAGCCCGAGGCGGCGACGTCGCTGCGCATGAAGATCCAGGACCGCCTGGGCTGGGACGTCGTGGTGCCGGAATATCTGGAGACGGTGGACTTGTAGCGCTACCGCCGGACGACGAAGGTGAAGTCGGGCAGGGGGGCGTCGTTGGTGACGCTCGTGCGGGGCGAGAGTTCCGTTTTGCAGAAGGTCAGGAACTCTCCGCCGTCGGCATAATAGAGGCCCTGGTAACGGTCGCCCGCGTCCGCGCGCAGCAGGTTGAAGGCGAGCGTCCTGCCCGTCCTGGCCCACAAATTCCGCAGGCTGTCCTTCACGTAATCGGCCCATTCCCCCGCGTCGGCGCCCATGTGCATGTTGTAGGTCCCGCAGGCGAACACGTAGTCCGCGGTTTCCGTCACGGTGATCTGCTGCAGGAATCGCGCGCGCGGATCGCGGATGCGTGCGCGGGCGGCCTCGACCATCTTGCGCGACATGTCGTAGCCGACGTAGCGCCCGCCCCGAAGCACGGGCCGGTCCTTCAGGAAATCGAAGAAGGCGCCGTAGCCGCAGCCGAAATCGGCGACGGAAATGCCGCCCGCCGCGTCGTCGGCGGGATCGAACACCTGGTACAGGGATTCGAAGCGGACCAGCTGATGGTCCTCGCTTTTCCAGAACACGGCGCGCGCGTCGGGGCCCAACTCGGCCAGGCGGCGTTCGTAGCTCCGCGCCACCGGTTTCAGCAGGCGCGCGGCCTTGTTGAAGGAGAACAGGCTCATGTCGCGAGATTAGGCCCCCGGCCCCGCCGGGGCCAGCACCTTCGCCGGGCTCAGAACCGGGCCCAGTCGGGCTTGTGGGGTGTGATCCTGGCACCCGCGGCTTCGAACGGGCCGCCATCCTCCAGATGCTCCAGGCGGATCAGGGCGAGCCCCCGGCCGCCCGACCCGGTCGGGGCGGTGGAGCGCACCTCGCCCACTTCCTTGCCGTCCAGCGTCACCGGGGTGCCGGCTTCGGGCAGGGCGCCCTCGATCTCGATGGGCAGCAGGCGTTTCTTGATCAGGCCGCGGTACTTGGTGCGGGCGGTCAGCTCCTGGCCCATGTAGCAGCCCTTGCCCCAGTCGACGCCGTTCAATTCGTCGAACCCGCTTTCCAAAAGGATCGACTTATCGATCACCATGTCGCGGCTGCCGTCGGGCACGCCCAGGTCCAGGCGCAGAAGGTCGTAGTCCGTGCGCGCGCCGACAGAAAATCCCAGATCGGAAAGTACACCCGCCGCACCGTCCCGGGGCAGGATCGCGCGCGCCCCCAGCGCCGCCAGGCGCGGGTCGACGAACGCCACGCCACCGGCCTGTGCCGCGGCCCGGCCGGGCTCGCCCGCCAGGCCCAGCGCCGCCGCGGCCTGCACGCCGGGCAGGGCCGCGACCAGCCATTGGTCGCTGTGATCGGAAATCTCGACCTTGGAACGCAGTTTGTAGAGCGTCAGCCGTTTGGCCAGATCGTCCAGGCGCGTCCGTTCGCAGTCCAGCAGGAAGCCGCCGTCCGGAGCCTCGGCGACGAAGAAGTCGTGCAGGTACTTGCCCTGCGGCGTCAGCAGCGCCGCATGGATGGCGCGCTCGCCCGATACCTTGTTGATGTCGTTGGAAATCAATCCCTGCAGGAAGGGACTGGCGTCGTCGCCGGCGACGGCAAGGACGCCCCGCTCCTCCAGGACGACATAGGTGTTTTCTCGCATTCTCCGATCCCGCAAGCAGATGAGTACTGGTGCCCTGAATATGGGAGCGGCCAGCGGCCTAGGCAACAGGGGATGGTGGCCCTATAAGACGGGGAATGTGTAAAATCGGCTGCCAAGGGGGCTCGCGGGATCGGCCCAAGAAGCCGACCGGTTAACGGCCGGGAATCGATAGGTCATGGCAAAAAGCATTCTGTTCGTCACGGCGACGCGCATCGGCGACGCAGTCCTGTCCATGGGAATTCTGGGCCGTCTGGTCCAGGAGAACCCCGGGGCGCGCGTTACCGTCGCCTGCGGGCGGGCGGCAGCCCCCCTGTTCGAGGCCGTGCCCGGCCTGGAACGCGTCATCGTCCTGGATAAGAAACCCTATTCGCTGCACTGGCTGGGGTTGTGGATGGAATGTGCGGGTCGCCTCTGGTCGATCCTGGTCGACTTGCGCAACACGCCCATGACCTACATGATTCCGGCCAGGCGATGCTTTCGCATGGGGCGCAAAGGGGCGGGCCACCGCCTGGAACGCTATGCCCAGGTAATGGGGATCACGGACGCGGTGCCGACGCCCCGGGTGTGGATCACCGACGCCCACCGCGCCGCCGCCGGTCGCCTGATCCCCCGGGGCCGGCCGGTACTGGCGATCGGCCCCACCGCCAACTGGAAGGGCAAGACCTGGCCCCAGGACCGCTTCACGGAGCTGGTCCGCCGCCTGACCGGGGACAAGGGCATCCTGCCGGGCGCCGCCGTCGCCGTGTTCGGGCATGAGACGGAGCGCGCCTCCGTCGAACGGTTCCTGGACGGCATCCCCGAGGATCGGCGCATCGATCTCGTGGGCCGGATTTCCCTGCTCGAAGCCATGGCCTGTCTGGAGCGGACGTCGCTTTACATCGGCAACGATTCCGGGCTCATGCACCTGGCGGCGGCGGCGGGCGTGCCGACGCTCGGACTGTTCGGGCCGACCCAGGACGAACTTTATGCGCCTTGGGGTGCCCATTGCCGCACCGTGCGCGGGGCCGGGTTCCTGGAAAGTTTCCCGGAAAACTACGACTGGGACAATTCGCCGACGCTGATGGAAAAGCTTTCCGTCGACGCGGCCGAGGCCGCCGCCCGCGACCTGTGGACCGAATGCAAGGAGGCGGCGTCTTGAACGGCGCGCCCGAACGCGGTCCCCGGTTGTCCATCGCCGTCTGCGTCCATAACGAGGCGGCGCAGCTCGATGACTGTCTGAGCACCCTGACTTTCGGCGACGAACTGGTGGTGCTGCTGGACAAATGCACAGACGCGTCCGGCGAGATCGCGCGCCGCTTCACCGACCGTCTCGTCGAAGGCGCCTGGATGATCGAGGGCGAGCGCCGCAACGCGGCCATCGACGCCTGCACGGGCGACTGGGTGCTGGAGGTCGACGCCGACGAACGTGTGCCCCCGGTGCTGGCCGAGGAAATCCGCGCGGTCATCAAGACCACGTCCCACGACTGGCACGAAATCCTGGTCGACAACTACATCGGCGGCCGCCTGGTGCGCTGGGGCTGGGGGGCGAGCTTCGGCAAGGCCGCCTATCCCGGGCTGTTCCGCAAGGGGGTCAAGCGCTGGGGCCCGCAGCGCGTCCACCCGTCCCTGACCTGGACGGGTGCCAAGGGGCCCATGCTGAGCAACCGCCTGGCCCACTTCGTCGACCGCAACGTGTCGGACATGTTGAAGCGGCTTGACAGCTACACCACGGCGCGGGCGGCGGACCTGCGGGATTCCGGCGACATCGGGTCGTTCGCCGGGAATCTGCGCCGTCTGTTCACCCGCTTCTTCAAGTGCTACGTGCGGCGCAAGGGCTACCGCGAGGGCGGCTACGGCTTCCTCATCGCGCTCTGCGCCGGGCTCTATCCCCTGATCTCGCACCTCAAGGCGGCGTTGGAAGACGATGCCGGCAGGCCCAAAGGGCGGGGCAGGTAGATGGCGCGCATCGTCCTCGCCGACGACGGCATCGAATTCGACGGCCGCACGCCCGAGGAACGCCCCCTGGGCGGGGCGGAAAGCGCCCTGGTGTCGCTGATGGAGGCGCTCGCGGCGCGCGGGCACGACGTTTCCGTGCACAACAACTGCCCTGGCCCCGTTACCCACAAGGGGGTGCGTTGGGCGCCGCTCGGGGACGGCGTGCCCGAACGGGCGGACCTGTTCATCGCCAACCGGGGCGACAAGGTCCTGCCGCTCATGCCGCGCGCCGGGCGCACCGTGTTCTGGACGCACAACCCGGCGACCTACATGGTCAAGTGGCGCTATCTTTCGAAGCTGTGGCGCCATGCCGACGCCATCGTGTTCATCGGCGACTATCACGCGACGACCTATCCCCGCTGGTGCCCGGTCAGGGAGCGCGTGGTCATCCCTTATGGGCTGCCGGAGGATTTCTGCGCGGCCGAGCCTGCCGCGGCGCCACCGGGCCCGCGTGCCGTGTTCACGTCGAACCCGCTGCGCGGCCTCGACTGGCTGCTCGACCGCTGGGCACAGGACATCCAGCCGCGCGTGCCCGGGGCCGAGCTTTTCCTGTTCACGGGTGCCGCCGTCTACGGCAGCGCCGGCGAGGCCAAGGCCGATCCCATGGCGAAAGTTCTCGACAAGGCCAGGACGCTGGAAGAAAAAGGGGTCCGGTTGCCGGGCCCGGTGCCCAAGCAACGACTTGTCGAGGAATTCCGCCAGGCCCGATGCATGCTCTACCGCGGCGACATCAACGAGACCTTCTGCATGGCCGTGGGCGAGGCGCAGGCCATGGGCCTGCCCGCCGTGGTCACGGACCTGGGCTCCATGCGCGAACGGGTCATGGATCAGGAAACCGGTTTCGTAGCCGGGAACGACCGGGCCTTCGCCGACGCCGCCGTGCGCCTGTTGACGGACGACGCCCTGTGGTCGGCGCAGCAGGCGGCGGCCCTGGCGAACCAGCGGTCTTGGCGTTGGCCGGACGCCGCCCGGGCCTGGGAGGCCCTGCTGCCGTGACCGGGACGTCGACACGATGAAGGTCCTGCAGGCCATGGCGGGGGCGGAATTCGGCGGCGCCGAGGCGTTTTTCGTGCGACTGGTCTGTGCGCTCGCGCGCGCGGGGCTGGAACAGCGCGTGCTGATCCGCGAGAACAAGGCGCGCGCCCAGATGCTGCGCGAAGCGGGGATCGAGCCCCTGGAACTGCCCTTCGGCGGCATGTTCGACCGCCGCACGCCACGCGCCATGAAACACGAAATCAAGACCTTCCAGCCGCAGATCGTCATGACCTGGATGAACCGGGCGACCAGGTTCTGCCCCGACGGCGATTTCGCCCAGGTCGGGAGGCTGGGCGGCTACTACGACCTGAAATACTACCGCACCTGCGACCACCTGATCGGCAATACGCAGGATATCGTCAACCACATCGTCGGTCAGGGCTGGGACAAGAGCCGGGTCCACTACCTGCCCAATTTCGTTTCCGAAGAGCGCGCCGAACCCGTAAGCCGCCGCTCGCTCTACACGCCGGACAACGCGGCGTTGATTCTGGCGCTGGGGCGGCTGCACGAGAACAAGGGCTTCGACGTGCTGCTGCGCGCCATGGCGCGGGTGCCCAACACCTATCTGTGGCTCGCCGGCGAGGGTCCGTTGCGCGAAAGCCTGGAAAAGCAGGCCGAGGATCTGGGCATCAAGCCGCGTGTCCGCTTCCTCGGCTGGCGCGAGGACACGCCCGCCTTGTTCGCCGCTTGCGACCTGTTCGTCTGCCCGTCGCGCCACGAACCCTTGGGCAACGTGGTGCTGGAGGCCTGGGCCCAGGGCGTTCCCGTCATCGCCGCCGACAGCATGGGGCCGGGAACGTTGATCGACCACATGGACTCGGGCGTGCTGGTTCCCGTCGATGATGCCGACGCCCTGGCCCGCGCCGTCCGCGGGGTCATCGGCGATTACGAACTGGCGGAACATATCGCCCGCCGCGGCCGCGAGGTCTACGAGGAAAGGTTCACGGAAGCCCAGGTCGTGCAGCGCTATCTGGATTTCTTTCAATCGGTCGCCAACAAACAGGCAAACTGACGTAAGATCATCCCATGTGCGGCATCGCAGGCATCATGACACGAGACGGCTCCGCCCCGCCGGCGGAGGCTCTCGACGCGCTTGCCGACGCGCTCGGCCACCGCGGACCCGACGGGCGCGGCCGCCACGTCGACGGTGACGTCGGCTTGGTCCAGACGCGGCTGGCCATCATCGACCTGGAAACGGGCGATCAGCCCATCGCGGCGACCGGCCCCGATGGCGGCGACGCCGTCCTGGTCGCCAACGGCGAGATCTACAACTACGTCGAGGTCCGGCTCGACCTGGGCAGGGTGCCGTTCAAGACGCGCTCCGACTGCGAGGTGCCGCTGCAGCTTTATCTGCGCGAGGAGCTGGCCTTCACGGAACAGCTGCGCGGCATGTACGCCATCGCCATCCACGACCGCGCGCGGGGGCGGCTGGTGCTGGCCCGCGACCCCTTCGGGATCAAGCCGCTCTATTTCACCCAGTCTGGGGCGGCCTTCGCCTTCGCCTCGGAGCCCCAGGCGCTGATCCATGCCGGGCTGGCGACGGCGCGCCTCAACCCCCAGGCCCGCGATGAGATGCTGCAGATGCAGTTCTCCTGCGGCCGGGAGACGCCGTTCGCGGGGATCGAGCGGGTGCTGCCCGGCGAGACCCTGATTGTCGAGAAAGGGCGCGTGATCGGCCGCAACCGCCTGCCTGCCTTGCCCGACGGCGGATCCAAGGCGGTCGGCCGGGCCGACGCCCTGATGCGGCTCGACGACCTCCTGGACGACGCCGTCGGCGTGCATCAGCGCTCGGACGTGCCCTACGGCATGTTCTTTTCGGGCGGTATCGATTCCACGGCCTTGCTGGCCATGATGTCGCGCCTGAACGAACGGCCCGTGCAGGCCTTCACTGCCGGGTTCTCGGGCACGGATGTCCATGACGAGCGGACCCACGCCCGCGAGGTCGCGACCCACCTGGGCGCCGATCATCACGAGGTCGAATTCGGCGCCGAAGATTTCTGGGACCTTCTGCCGGAAATCGCCGCCGCCATGGACGATCCGGCGGCGGACTACGCCGTGCTGCCCAGCTATAAGCTGGCCCGCACGGCCCGCGCGGCGGGGATCAAGGTGATCCTGTCGGGCGAGGGCGGGGACGAGGTGTTCGCCGGCTACGGCCGCTACCGCCGGGCCACGCGCTGGCGCATCCTCGGCGGGCGCCCCATGCGCGAACGCGGCACGCTGGAAGGCCTGGGCATCCTGCGCGAGGAGAACCGCGCCTGGCGCGACTCTCTGGCCGCCGCCGAGGACGACGCCCAAGGCCGCGGCTGGACAGCCCTGCAGCGGGTCCAGGCCGTGGACATGGCGGACTGGCTGCCCAACGACCTGTTGACCAAGCTGGACCGCTGCCTGATGGCGCACGGGGTCGAGGGCCGGGTGCCGTTCCTGGACCCCAAGCTGGCGGTATTCGGGTTTTCGCTGCCGGACGCGCTCAAGGTCCGGCACGGGCGCGGCAAGTGGATCCTGCGCAAGTGGCTGGAGAAGGTCGTACCCGTCTCGAAGCCCTTCGCCGCCAAGCGCGGCTTCACCGTGCCCGTGGGCGAATGGATCGCCGCCGACGGGCGTCGCCTGGGCCCGCTTGTCGCGGCCCAGCCGGGGGTGGCGGAATTCTGCCGTCCGGACGCGGTGGCGGCCTTGTTCCGGAGCGCCGGCAAGCGCGAGATGCAGGCCGCCTGGACGCTTTTGTTCTACGCCGTGTGGCACCGGCACCACATCCTGGGCGGGGTGCCCAGGGGCGGCGTCCTGGAAGTCCTGGGCGAGGCCGTGTGACCGTGACGGACCGCCTGACAATCCGCCGGCCCGACGACTGGCACGTGCATTTCCGCGACGGCGCCATGATGGCGGCCGTCGTGCCCTTCACGGCGCGGCAGATGGGCCGCGCCGTCGTCATGCCCAACCTGGTGCCGCCGGTGACCACGGCGGCCCTGGCTTCGGCCTACCGCGACCGCATCCTGGCGGCGGTGCCGGACGGCGTCGACTTCACCCCCTTGATGACGGCCTATCTCACCGACAACACGGACCCGGACGATCTGGCCGCCGGTTTCAAGGACGGTGTGCTGACCGCCGTGAAGTACTATCCCGCCGGGGCGACGACCAATTCCGACAGCGGCGTCACCGACATCGCCAAGGTGCAGCACGTGTTGGAGAAGATGGCCGCGATCGGCATGCCGCTGCTGCTCCACGGCGAGGTCACGGACGCCGACGTCGACGTGTTCGACCGCGAGGCCGTGTTCATCGAGCGCACCCTGGCCCCCCTGGCCGCCCGCCTGCCGGAACTCAAGGTGGTGTTCGAGCACATCACCACCGCCGATGCCGTGGCCTTCGTCGAAGGGGCGGGGCCGGCCGTCGCCGCCACGGTGACGGCGCATCATCTGGTCATCAACCGCACGGACATTTTCCGGGGCGGCATCCGCCCGCATCTCTACTGCCTGCCGATCGCCAAGCGGGAACACCACCGCCAGGCCCTGGTGCGGGCCGCGGCTTCGGGTAATCCGAAATTCTTTCTGGGCACCGACACGGCGCCCCACGCGGCCCATACAAAGGAAACCGCCTGCGGCTGCGCCGGCATCTTTTCCGCCCCGGCGGCGATCGAGGTCTATGCCGAGGTGTTCGACGGGGCCGGCGCGCTGGACAGGCTGGAAGCCTTCGCGTCCCTCAACGGTCCGGCCTTCTACGGCCTGCCCGTGAACGAGGAAACGATCACCCTGGACCGCGCGCCCTGGACCGCGCCCGAGGCCGCCGAGGTCTCGACCGGCGAACGGGTCGTCGCCTTCCGGGGGGGGGAGACGTTGACTTGGCGATTGACCGGCTGACCCGTTGACCCGAGCGCGGGCGTTCTCTACACCCATTGAAAACCATTCACCCGATAACCGATCCCGGGAGGCCCACCCATGTCCACGTTCAAAGGACTTCTGCTCGAGGAAACCGACGGCAAGGTCACGTCATCCATCCAGGACATCGACGAGGCCCGCCTGCCCGAGGGCGACGTCACCGTCGCCGTCAAGTATTCCACCGTCAACTTCAAGGACGGCATGGTCATCAACGGCATCGGCAGGCTGGTGCGGGATTATCCGCACGTCCCCGGCATCGACTTCTCGGGCGTGGTCGAGGCATCGGACAATCCCGATTACAGGCCCGGTGACGAGGTCATCCTGACCGGCTGGCGCGTCGGCGAGGTCCATTGGGGCGGCCATGCCCAGAAGGCGCGGGTCAAGGCCGATTGGCTGGTGCCGGTG
>Ga0210019_1002053_pt1 | contig 20188 bp, 22 predicted proteins | sample CryGeyCG2114_020_2_FD_183969 | JGI IMG/M metagenome (GOLD analysis project Ga0210019, IMG submission 183969) | Groundwater microbial communities from aquifer - Crystal Geyser CG11_big_fil_rev_8/21/14_0.20 (SPAdes) (version 2) | ecosystem: Environmental > Aquatic > Deep subsurface > Groundwater ...
AAGGTTGATTGGGTTGCGCCGGTTTTAAAGGGTGGTTTTACTTTTTTGCATGGAGAAATCGCTTGTTAAAATATTTCGAATATTTCCTTGAGAAAAAGCGAAAAGAATATGATCAGTATTCTTTCACCCCTTATCCTCATTACCTTGAATCCCTTTTCTCTTCTCAAGGCAGAAAACTTTCTGCCGCTCCAGAAATAGCTGGAGAGGTTCCCCATGTGGTGCAGGGTTTACATCGTTTTTTTGCCGACTTCGGCAAACTGTCTGCGCCATTACCTTTCCATGAGTATCTAAATAAAAAAAATCAATTCATAGAAAACGTATGTGGAGGCAATGAGATTTTATTTGCCGTTGCCTGGAATAAAGCGATTATTGACCCCGAGTTTCGACAATTGGTTTTTCAGGCAAAAATCGGGCGGGGTTACATAAAACCGCGCAGTCGCCCCAGGGTGCTTATTGACCGGACTAATGTTTCCGCCAGCCTGCTCGAAAAAAAAATTGTTATTGATTTGCCCAATGATAAATTGCTTTTTCTCCCAGAAAACCTGACAGGTAAAACCATCCTTTCAGTGGTGCGGCACGGCGCGTCGAAAGGGAACTCGGTCGAGTATAAAATTGGTTCTCTCTACCGCAATTATTTGTTGCGGCCCCAGGGATTTCACCGGGCAAAACGAATAGGAGAAGAATTCGCCAAAATGGTTCGTCACGCCAATCTGGCGGTGGAATTGAAAACCTCGGTCCATTATCTTAAAACAAAAAACCAGCCTGTATATGTCAGCCGGTCCCCGAATACCCGGCAACTGGCAGGCGTTATCCGTTCGGTCTTACAAGACCAGGGTGGGTACCGGGACCGGAGCCTTATGACTTATCACGATTCCCTGGACTCGCAAAATTTCGGCTTGTTGACGGGCGAATTAAAAGCGGAGGAATTGAGCCAATTGTGCCGGTGTTTGAACATATCGGAGCAAGAGGCAAAAAATATTTTGAAAGATCCTCTTTACTGCTATCCCGGGGGAGAAACTTTTTACGAAAACTACCTTTCTACGATCCAGGGTATCCATGAAATTGCCGAAAACCATCTAGGTTCGCATGTTTCCTTGTTCACGCATTCAAGCATGATGAGAGCCCTGATGATTTATCTGGATATGCGCCCGTTTGCCGAGGCGTATAATGAGTATATGTCTTATCAGGAGAGGCAGGATAACGTCATTCTTTTGATTTATGACGAAGGGACATTCAGTAGTTACTCTTGTGCCGTGGGTCTCTCCAAGGAGGAACTACAGGCCCGCGAAAAAGAGGAGTTGGAAAGCAAAGGCCATGAAGACCACTTGCGGAGTATCATTGAAATCTCGCGTTCGCAAGTCAACCGGATTGCCATGATCACTTCAGGTGGGGACGCGCCGGGGATGAACGCGGTTTTAAAAAGCTTCATTGATAAATGCCTGTCATTGGGGGTAACACCTTATATTTACCGAAAGGGCATTGAGGGCGTTCTTAAAAATGACGGGCAGGAATATACTGAAGAGGCGCAACGGCGATTGCTGGCGACACCAGGAAGTGTGATTCAATGCAACAAGCGCTTTAAACTCATAGAGCAGGAGGGCGCGGAATATAAAGCCATCGCCAACCTGCGCAAAAACAAATGTGATGCCCTGATAGTTGTGGGTGGGGATGGGTCGGTCCGGCTGAGCGATAAACTGTTCCGGGCGGGGTACCCTGTAGTGGCTCTGCCGGGGACCATTGACAACGATCTTCCGGTTTATTGCCTGGGTTTTGATTCTGCCTTGAACGCCACGATTGAACTGATCCAAATGCTGGAATGGACCAGTCGGTCCATGGAACGGGTGCATTTGGCTGAGGTTTACGGTGCTGGTTCCGGCCACTTCGCGCTTTCATTGGCGCATGCGGTGAATCCCCAGGCCGTTCTGGTCAATGAGATGCAGGATATTGGCATTGATATCGATGATTTTATTGATAATTATTTGGTGGATAAGTTGCAAATCGGTCTTGAAAATAAGGACAAAAGCCACATTGTCATTGTCAGTGAAATGATAAAGCATGGTTATATGATCGATCCCAAAGGAGGGGTCAGTGGTTTAAGCGGTGCCTTGGAGTTGAAACTGCGAGAAAGGGGATTGGAGACGGAGGTGCGGGAAAGTGTTTTTGCCCACTTGCAAAGAGGAGCCCCGGTTGGGCGATTGGACAGAGAGTATGGACAGGACCTGGGCCGCGAAGCGGTGCGGAGACTTAAAGCCGATATTGGAAAATTTGCCGGAAAATTGTTGGGGAAGGAATACCCGAGCAGTGACCTCTGGGTTACCTTTCCTCTTAACCATTTGCCCAAACGGCAATTTCGCTGGGATATTTATAAGGAAATCAACAAGCCTCTTGTCCAAAGCCAAACCTGGCCTGACAAGTTGTACCATTTTTTTAATCGTAAGAGCCCCTGATAACTTCAAGGGTTTCTGCAAAGAAAAGGGCCTGGCCGTTTGGCCAAGCCCTTTTACATAAATCTAGACCGACTCCAGCAGAATCAAAGTTCTGCCGGATGGTGTCTTGGGTTTATTATTTGGGTACCACTCGAGTGGCTTGTGGACCTTTCTGGCCCATACCTTCTTCGAACTCGACCGATTGGCCTTCTGCAAGAGTCTTAAAGCCTTCCCCTTGAATTTCTGAGAAATGAACAAAGAGATCTTTGCCGCTCTCGGATTCGATGAATCCATAACCCTTACCTTCGTTAAACCATTTTACTGTTCCTACTGCCATAATAAATACTCTCCTGCAATTGTACGGGAACGCACTTCCAGGATATCCGGATAATGTGGTCCCTATTTTTTAATTGGGTTGGATTGATGCAAGAACTTTTAGAGAACCACTTCGATGAAAAACCCAACTTAACTTTAATCCGTTTGACCAAAGTGTTATTACAGGTCTGCTCTAGGCGAGAAACTAGAAGAAATCAAATTACACTACAACTAAACAACCCTTGTTTACTAGGTTAGAGTAGCATGAATAAGGGGAATGTCAAATTTATATATACACACAGGATGCTGAAATTAACCAAAAACCTGCTAAAAAAGGCCTTTTTAATGCCTTGTGGCTGATTTTAGGGGCAAATTAAAAAATTATAATTTTAATCTTCTTGTAATCCTGCTCACCCATGGTAGCCTGAGGGGGTCTCCTCTCAGGTGATTCCCCTTGAGGCAAGGCGCATCAAATAAATCGTAAAGGACTTTTTATTTCCACCGCTCCTTTTTGGGCGGTTTTTTTTGCCAATTGCATCAGGGGATAAACAGTATTAAGCGAGGTGGTTTTATGCATGAAGTTAAAGTTTATGATAGTTTAGGGAATTTGAAGAAAGTGATTTCGGTTAAAAAATTAAATATTCGGTCAGAGAAGCAATTGGAATTCCCTGCTCTTTTCAGGAAAAATAAAAAAACCGGAAGACCATTGGCAAAACCTACGCCACAACTTTGAAAAATAGGAGCGTCTAATTTGCAAGTCACCGTTTATCAAAATCAGGTCGAACGGGCTTTGAAAGGTTTAAAGCGCCAACTCAATAAAGAGGGCTTGTTTAAAGAGCTCAAGCGCAGACGATTTTATGAAAAGCCGTCGGTTAAGAAAAAACGCAAAATAAAAGAAGCCAAAAAAAAACGCAAGATGGCCCTGCGTCGCAATCGTTCCGCCTGGCACCAGATGTAGAGAGTTTTGGGTTGTTCCGTTTGTGATCTTTCTCCTTATATTTTGACTAAAAAAACAGAAAGGCCCAGCGATTATCGCTGGGCCTTTCTGTTTTTTAGTCAATGGGGCCATGGTTTCCTGTCTACCCTGCAACATGGGCCGCTTCTAGATCCTCTTTGTTTTTATGGTATTGTGGATATCGTATTCGGAGCCTTGCTTTATGAAATTTAAACTTTCGGCTAAATTATATGGAAGGCCATTAGCGTTATGAAAAACTTTGTATTGATGCTTCTGATTTTGGTGATGCCTTCGTTGGTATGGGCTGGTTATCAGGAGGCGACAACTGCGTTTGAACGGGGAGACGCCCCGACGGCGTTAAGAGAGTTTCAATCTCTTGCTGATAATAACGATGCCAGGGGCCAATATGGCTTGGGGGTCATGCATGATCTGGGGGAGGGGGTCCCGAAAAGCCCGGAGCAAGCGGCGACATGGTACCGTCTTTCGGCCGAGCAGGGCTATGCGGATGCCCAGAACAACCTTGGTGTGATGTATGAAAATGGGGAAGGTGTTCCCAAAAATTATGACGAGGCCATGAAATGGTACCGAAAAGCGGCGGAGTCGGGGAACAAGGACGCTCCCAATAATATCGGGGCGATGCATATGACTGGTATCGGCACGCCAAAGGATTTTGTAAAAGCCTGCATGTGGTTCATCATAGCGGGAAAAGGCGACCTGGCCGCGGTGAGCAATAAAAATTTTCTCTTGAAAAGAATGACACCCGATGAAGCCGCTCAAGCTGAAAGCCTGGCACAGGAATGGTTGAAAATTCAGGAACAGAAAAAAAAGGACTGAAGGAGGCTCCAAAATGGGCTGGTTTAAGTGGTGAAAAGATATTTATTTATCATTGCCCTGGCTGGCTTTTGTTTTTGGGGTCTGAGTTGTGGGCAGGGCTCCCAAAAAAACCAGAATCCCATGCTTGTTATTGCCATTGATGCGACCTTCATCCCGATGTCGTTTTTAAATGACCGGGGGGAGTTGGATGGATTTGAAATAGACCTGATTAAAGAGGTGGTGAAAAATGCCGGATTTGATTATGAACTGGTTAACGTGGAATGGGGAGGATTGTTTGGAGGGCTGATCACTGAAAAATTTGATTTGGTTATTAGTTCAATAACCATTCTTGAAGAAAGAAAAAACCGCATGGCTTTCAGCATTCCTTACCTGCAAAGTGGTGTGGCTGTGCTGGTCCATAATGATATGGAAAATGTTGACAGCCTGGAACAGCTTGCGCAAGCCAAAGCCACCATCGGAGCCCAGATCAACACCACTTCCTATTATTATCTGCAAAAGTACCAGGATATAAATATCAAAACTTACGATAAATTTGCCCATGCCGTCATTGATATGGCCAATAAAGGCAATGATGGAGTGGTAGGGGATTCTGTTCAGGTGAACTATCATTTCAATAATAGGAAGGAATTGACCCAAAATGCCCGGTTTCTGGGTTCGCGAATGACCTCCGAGTTTTATGGCATTGTCTTGCGGAAAGAAAATATTGAGTTGCAACAAAAAATTAATGCCAGCCTAAAGGCACTCCTTGCGAACGGGACGGTTCAAAGACTGCATGATAAATGGAACCTGGGCGATTTTGCAGTGGTGCCTTTACCTGAATAATTGCTTGCGGGGTAGTTCCGGTTTCCTGGTTTTCCTGTTTGGTTTTACGGCTAATTTTGATTCTGGCATACTGGTAAATCCGTTTGACCCGCCTGTCGCTGAGGAACCTTTTCGGGCGTGAACAGGATAATCTTATAGAGATGGTTATTAATTATTTGAGTGGAAAGTAACTTTGAAAAAAAGACCTTTCATGATTTTGGTGTGGGTTTTCGCGGCGGGCCTATTCTATTTGTGCCTGCAATCAATTGATTTGGATCAAGCCTGGAGCGAATTTTCCAGGGCAGATCCATTTTGGTTGTTGCTGGCTGTTTTTTTCAATGCCTCCATTTTGGGGGTTTGGGCTTGGCTCTGGTATCTGCTCCTGCCGAGGAAAAGTTCTGTTTCCTTTGCCAGGATTTTTCAGGCCAACTCTTTTATGTCCACATCCTGCAACACCATTCCTTTTCCCGGTGGGCATGCGGTGGGGGTCATGGCCCTGGCTCGACGGGCAAAGGTGGGGCACACTGTGGCTCTGTCGGTATTGGCACTCGATCAACTCATGGAAGGTTTCGCTAAAATTTTTGTTCTGACTTTAGTCGCAATTTTTGTTCCTCTTCCAGATAGAATGGGTCAGGGGATACTGGTTTTTGTAGTTGCGATATGCCTTTTTGCTTCCATAATGTTTTACTTTGCGCATAAGAAACCCGGTGTTCGGGAAGAGAATGGGTCTCTCACTGGCAAGGTCAAGGCTTTTGTGTCACGCTGGTCTGCGCACATGGATGTTTTGCGAGACATACGAACTTTTAGTTCAGGCCTTTCTCTGGCTTTATTGATGATGTTTGCGCAGACTTTGGGGATATGGGCTGTGCAAAAAAGTCTGGGCCTGGATCTTCCCTGGTGGTCTCCCATATTGGCCATGGGCGCATTGAATCTGGCGACGGTTTTACCCATCACTCCCGGCAACTTTGGAGTCTATGAAGGAACGGCTTTCCTTGTTTACCAATTTTGTGGGCTCGGTCCCGAATCTGCTTTAAGCTTGGCCCTCCTGCAACATCTTTGCTTTCTGATTCCCATGGTGGGGACGGGTTATCTGGTACTTTTGTTCGTATCCTCTATTCAAAAGCGAAGTCTTTCAAAAGAAGAGTGGGTTGTTGACGAGACTTAAAAAGATTTTCCGTGTTTCTAAAATGGCTTGCCGAGTTTTCAAACTGTCTATGATTTTGCCGGGTAGAGGGGGGCGGCGGCGACTTTCCTGGAAAATATTTTTAATTTTCCTGGAAATATGTACGGCTAAATATTAACTCTAAAGTCTAAAAAACTTATAGGGTTTTATGTCTTTTTATGAGGGCAGGATGGGATTACGTTAGGAAGATAAAATTTTGGGACGCAGGGACATTTTCTTGAGGAAAATGGGTCTACCCTTGAGCAAGAAGCTATTTATCTGGTTGAAATAAAAGGGGTTTATTGTTATTTTCAGGGTGTGGGCCGATGAGGAATTCAACACTGGACAGACTGTCAAGGAATAGTATTATCTTTGTAGGGTGTATTTAAATTTATATGGTCAATGTAAATTGTTATTAATGGCGTGACCTTCCTGCTAACTCTTTTCTAACAAATTTGATACTAGGTCGGGTAAAGTTTTGGTGCTATACTTTCCTGTGGTAATGGGGGGTTCCGTGTCAATGTAAACTGGTCTATGAGCCTGTTAACTGGTTCAAGATCTGCAAGGGGCCGAAGGCGTGTTTTTTGGCTCGGTAAAAACCTTGGCTGGATTGGGACTCGGGTAAAAATTGGGAAGGTTCATTGGTTAGCTTGGAAAGTGTAACTGACCTTGCCGCTAAAATTGTTGGAGGTTAATTGTCATGGCAGAGGGAAAAGTAAAATGGTTTAACGATAGCAAAGGTTATGGGTTTATTGAGTCTAGTGATGGGGAAGATTGTTTTGTTCATTTTTCTGAAATCCAGGGAGACGGTTTCAAGACTCTTGCGGAAGGTCAGGCAGTCGAGTTTGAAAAGAGCATGGGACAAAAGGGGCCTCAGGCATCGAAAGTAAGGCCCAAATAAATTTTGTTTGCGAATTAAAACCAGCAGGGCAATTGCTCTGCTGGTTTTTTTTTGTCTATTTCCTTCCATTTGCCGGAAAATAGTCCAATTTCAGATATATGTGGCACGGACTGGCAGAGGCCAATTTAAGTAGTATGTTCTGCGCAGGGGCAATTACAAATATAAAAATATGGACGATTAACTTCATTTCCCAACGGTGTTTAGCCTGTGTATACTTACGTTGGTTTCCTTTGATTTCTTCCATTCACGCTTTGTGATTTTGCTTCGCTCGCCTTCAATGTTTCGGGTATGAAAACAGTTCTCAGTTGGTGTTTCCAAAAAATTACCCGCCGTTACCCCGGCACGCTGTTGATTCTGGCGTTTCTTTTAAGTGGCATATCTGTTTATTGGGCCGGTGGTTTAAGCTTCAACCCCAGGATGGATAATCTTCTTCCCCAGGACTTGCCATTAATTAAAGAGTTTAATGAAGTGGTTGCCAAAACCGGAGGGTCTGGTCCGCTTGTGATTGTGCTTGAGCAACTGAACCCAATCCAGGCTCCTGAAGTCATTGGTAAACTGGAGCGGGCTTTGAGTAAAGTTCCTGGAACCCATTTTGTAGATTCGCAAATACCCGAAGAATTTTTAAAAAATCGTCAGCTCCTGCTGGTTCCCAAGACAGAGTTGCTTCAGCTTGAATCCTTAGTTGCGGAAGCGATTGACTATGCGCGAGGTCAATTCGGAGGTTTTTTTGGGGAAGATGAACTTTTCAATCCGATAAAACTGCAAACGCTTGCTGACCGGTACCAGATATTTGAAAATATCAACCCCTATCATAAGGGGAAGAGGGGAAATAATTATTATATCTTTGTCAAACCAAAGGGAACTGTTACCGATACGGATTTTACCGATAAATTTGTCCGGTCCATTCAAGATGCGATTGATCAGACCGGGCTTGAAAGGGACATCCCTGACCTGATTATCAACCTTACCGGTTCATTGATTGTGCGCCTGGAGGAAAACAAGTTCATCCAGGACGATCTTAAGAAGTCAGCGATGCTTGCGGCCCTGTTAGCCAGTTCAATCATCCTTATCTATACCCGGTCCTGGTTTTCCATCCCGCTCATCATTTTTCCTTTACTGCTGTCGTTGACGTATACCTTTGCCTTGACACGGCTATTCATAGGCCACTTGAATATCATTTCCGGTTTTCTGGTGGCTATATTGATGGGGTTGGGGATTGATTATGGCATTCACCTTTATATTCGTTTTAAGCAGGAACTTCTCAAGGGAAAATCCATTGCTGAGGCGACGGAACTGGTGGTGACACAAGTCGGTCGATCAGGCTTGATAGCGATGTTGACCACCATAAGCGTTTTTTCAATTTTAAGCTTTTCGGATTTTCAAGGATTTTCAGAATTTGGGAAAATCGCCACCCTGGGTATCGTCTGTGCTTTTTTAAGCTACTATTTTATTTTTCCGGCACAGGCTTTGTTTTATGACAAAATTCATTGGCTGAGAAAACCCCGCCCCAGATTATTCACCTTTAAAATTTCTAACCTGTATTTCACCACACCTTATTTTCTTTCGGCCATGTTTCTGTCCTTAATGGTGGTGAGTTTGTTTTTTCTTCCCGGACTGAAGTTTGAGTATGATTTCCAGAAACTAAGGGGAGAGTCCCCTGCCAGTGAATATGAGACGGTCACTACGGATGATTTTGGTTTTGCTTTTTCTCCTACCTTGATCCTGACACATGAAAAGGAAAACCTGTTTGCCATCCATACAGCCTTGGAGGAAATCAAAAACAGGAGCGGAGATAAGACCATCATAGGACTCCAGTATTCCTTGAATATGTTCAGTCGCGAAGAATATGAGTCGAAGCAGGATGTGATTGCCCGAATTCGAAAAATGTTTCTGGATAACACGGATATTATAAGGTTTTCGCTGGGGAACGACCGGTATGAAAACTTTAAAAAGCTGGTCAATGCCGCGCCGTTTGATGGAAACCAAATACCCCCTAATCTGGAGAAAAAACTCCGCGCCGGAGATGATTATCTGGTTTTACTGCTTTCCCCGGCAGAAAAAAATTTTTTCCATGTTGAAAATATTTACCAGTTGGAAAAGGAAGTGACAGAATTCAAACGTATGATGGCGGAAAAACATATTGAGACCTCTGTGTTAAATGAAAACCTGATAGCCGCTAAAATCCTGGATTGGGTTAAAGACAAGGGCCCGATGGCAATGGCTATCGCTTTTGTCATGGTTTTTTTCATTCTCTTGCTGGACATGCAGAGTATCCGGTTGGCGGTCATCACGTTCTTGCCGCTTTTTACGGGTCTGGCCTTGACGGGTGCGCTTATGTCGATATTTAATGTAAAACTGAATTTCATCAATATTGTCATGCTCCCCTCTATCGTGGGAATCATGATTGACCATTGCATATATCTCAGCCACCATATACTTGATTATTCCAAGGGTGCCTCCCTCAAGTCTCTGCAGGAAACGGGAAGTTCCATTATATTGTCGGCTCTGACCAGTCTTGCTGGTTATGCCAGCTTGAATATTGCTCATCATGCAGGAATCAGCTCGATCGCCACGGTGGTGGAGTTGGGGATAATAACCTGCACGGTTTGCGCCCTGTTCATGCTTCCGGCCCTGTTTGAGCTTCGAAAAGGCAGGTCGCCCTTCACCCGCTTTGCAAAGGATGAATAACCGGAAACGGGGTAAGTTGCTATTGAAATTTGGGGGAATTATTAAAAGAAGGCGAATGATGCGTAAAGGAATATTTTTTCTATTTGTTTTATTGACGGGTTGTGCGGAAGATCGTAAGTTCGAGGATTTCGTGCACAAGGATAGTAATAAGGGGAAGCAGGAATTTATGCAAGACTCCAGAAAGTGTACGGCGGAAAAGGATAAGTTCAGCCACAAAATACAGGGCCGGGAATTTGGATTCGAAGGCGAGCATACGGGATACCTGGGTTGCATGAAACTGATGGGCTGGAGTCAGAAAACAACCTCTTGAACTAGGGGTGGTGGGCGGTTTTCCCCCAGGCTCTTTGAATGATGGCGGCGGGCTGGTGAATCAGATGGCACATTTTACATGATTGTTCGGAGATGTGCTCCATCTTCTTCCTGAATAATTTTGTGTCGGGAGTTCCGGAAGCAAAGGTCTTCTTGATCTGCTGGAGCGAATCCACCATATCATCGCCAACAAAAAAATCCTTGATGGTTGTTGAATTTCTGCTCCATTCGGTGACATGGCATTTCGCGCAGACGGATCTCAAACCTCGAAGTCTTTTTGAAAATATTTCTATAGCCTGCCAGGACTCGGTATATTTTTCCTGTTCAAAGAGTATCTCTATATTTTTGAAGGAAGACGAAAGTCGATGCATAAATAAATTGTAATCCAACTCTTGTTCATCAATGGGGTCGAGGACTTTAATGGTTTGTGTCGATGGCCAGTGGTAACGGACCCAAACACTGATGTTGTGTTTCTGATGGCACTGGGAGCAGGTCTTTTCCACTTTATCCCGGAACTGTTTTGCTGGTTCCGCATTTTGCATTTTGATATTGGCGATGAAATTTTCTGAAGCTTTAAGGTCGAACAGTTCTTTCCATTCCGGAACCATTTCTGCGGCCTTCTGATAAGCCGAGCCAAAATCTTGCGCGCTCTTCAAGGAACTTTCCCAGTTCTCCTGATCCATGCCGATAAATGTTGCGCCGAAGGATTTGCTGATGTGGCGCATTTGTTCTATCCACTCGGGGGTTTTTCCCCGTTCTGAATAGTATTTATCCAGAGATTTTGGAGGAGTTTGTATCAGGAAGTCTGCGGAATAGGTAATATAAGGGACGAATAATAAAATGAAACCTGCAATGACTGGGAATTTGGGTTTCATTTTCCGATTGGATGTTCCTGTATTTCCGGGTTGAGTTTAACTGGATTTAATTCGATAAAAGAAATCATTTAATTGGAAAGGACTGCCGGTTCGGACTACCCGGCAAAACCTATGGGCCTTGTCATCGTCCAGGTTTTTCAATACCTGCTCCAGTAAGTCCTGATAGAAAATATCTTCCCAGAAAAGAAAGTCTTTTGACCGTTCCAAGGAAAAGGTGGAGATATCTTCCATTTCAATATTATACTTATCTTTCATAGTTATCAGGCTTTCACCTTACGGCTGATTCGAACCGACCTATTGTATTTAAAAGTGGTTGTTTCTCAAAACGATTTTTGGTAGTTGTCATCCCTTGCGCGCTCTGTTATTTTCGCAAGGTCTCTGAAAACATTGTACAGGTTTTATTATGCTATTAGTCATTGATGTCGGCAACTCTAATAATGTGATCGGCTTGTTTTCCGGTAAAAAACTCCTGACCCATTGGAGGATTCGTACAGAATGGAACCGGACAGCCGATGAGTATTGGGTTTTGATCAAGGAATTTATTCTGTTGAATAATGTTGGGACAGAAACCATTGATGATATTGTCATCGCCTGTGTGGTTCCACCGCTGGTCCCCATCTTGCAAGCCATGGCAAAGAAATATTTTTCCTGCAACCCTCTGATAGTGGGGCCTGGTATCAAGACGGGAATTTCCATCCTCTACCATAATCCCGCCGAAGTGGGTGCCGACCGGATTGTCAACTCGGTAGCGGCATTCGAGAAATTTGGCGGGCCGTTGATCATTGTGGATTTTGGCACTGCTACAACCTTCGATGTGGTGTCCAAAAAAGGGGAATACCTGGGAGGCGCTATTTTCCCAGGGATTCAGATTTCCCTGGAGGCCTTGTTCAAGCATACCGCCAAATTGCCGCGAATCGATATGATGGTACCTGAAAACGCGATTGGAAAATCAACAGCAGAAAGTATTCGTTCTGGCGCTGTCTATGGTTTTGCGGGAATGATTGAGGCTTTGGTTCGGAAGATGAAAAGTGAATTAGGACAAAATGCGCATGTGGTGGCAACGGGAGGGATTGTTGACTGGATCGACTCAAAAACAACGGTTATTGATACGCTGGACCCGTTTTTAACTTTGGAAGGTTTGCGGATTATTTATGAAAAAAATCATCCGGAAAAACAGCAGTAGGTAAAAAAACACAGGCTATTCCAGACTTCAGATTTGCAGTTAGAGGAGGAGACTGAAACTTGAAAATCTGAAATAACCTGTGGTTCTACGTTTTTGTCAGGCCTTTATAGCCTGAGAACCCTTACGGATAAACAGGCGCACCATCCGGGGATCGTCTTCGATATCCGAAATTTTGCAACCCTGGTTTTCGGCCCACCTTGACATGGCAGAGGTCAGGTCTCTTTTTTTATCGATAATGAGTTCTAAAATCCCGTTTTTTTTGACACGGTTGAACTCCTTTGCCGCCAATTGCAACGCGTTGAAAAATGAAAGTCCGCGTATATCGATTGTTTTAAATGTTTCCATTTGTGTCCCTCCCATTTTCAGTTGAGGCCTTGAACCCGTTGTCTTTAATAATCCATAATGCATTTTAAAAAACCAAGATTAAGAGACTGTTAACCTGGGATTAATTTTTTTTAATTATTTTTGGCGGAAATCTTTGGTGGATACGGGTTAAAAATTTGATTTTTAACAGGTTATTTTGTTTTTCAGGGTTGGCGGTTAAAGGGGACAAATGGGTTCCCGAAAGTGAGAATGTTCCCTGTCTATTTTCGGTTGAGCTTCTGAAAGACTAGCTGTTAGTATGAATGGTGCTTCCCTCAAAGGCGGGGGATAAGTTTTTGATAGCTTTCTGGAGATGAAAATGGGAATTATTCGCGGTGGAGATTCGGAATATGAAGAGCGCGTGCCTTCTTTTGAGGAAAAAACAGATGAATGGCAGAAAACCCTCCAACCATTGTTGGCAGAAGACCCCGGCTCCCTCAAACTTTCGGGAAAATATATTTCCAATGATGATGTAAAAATTATTTGCAACTGCCAGGGAATTGACAAGATTCGGGTTCTTGATCTCGCTGACAATCAGATCAGTGACGAAGCCTTGCCCGTTTTGTTTGAATCAGAAAACCTTGGTCAACTTGAGGAACTTTATTTAGGCATCAACTTTCTGACGGGTCAGGGGCTGACGGATGTTGCCAATTCCAACCAGGTCAAACTGGAAAACTTGAAAACACTGGTTATCTCCGATAACCGCCTTGCAGATTCCTCTGTGGCGGCTTTTATGCGGTCTAAAAATTTCTCCAACCTGGAATTCCTGGATGTTGGATGGAATGAGGTTGGCAACGAAACCGCCAAAGCAATGGGAGAGGCGACGTATTTTTCCGGGTTGAAGACGCTGATTCTGGAACGTAGCTATATTGATGTTGAAGGTCTCAAAGAAATGGTTCAGGGAAACCTCATGGACCAATTGCAGGAACTGAACCTCTCTGCCAATAAATTGAAAGACGAGGCCGTGAAGGTTCTTGTCTCGGCCCCGAAGTGGAAGGCTCTCAAAATTTTGCGGCTTTCGCAAAACATGTTTGGGGATGAGGGCGCTAAAGCCCTGGGAGAATCGGTCTCACTGGCCGGGTTGACGCATCTTTATGCCGGAAGAAATTACTTTGGAGTTGAGGGGGCGCAGGCGATTTATGAAAGCAAAACCCTGACCGGCCTGAAAACCCTGGTGCTCAAGGAGGGTGTGGAGACCGATGCCGGACTGGTCAACTACTCCCGGCCGGAACTACTTCGTCCCGATGACCCCAATTCCATTTAAACTTGTGAGTTCATCCGTTGTTTGGCTTCAACGGTTTAAGTTCAGCTTTAGAAAACTTTGAGTTTTTCCAGTTTAGTGAGTTTTTGGGAGTTTTTCAAAGCTGTTTTGGCTTTGTCAGACTTAACCCGGTTTCCCCCCAGATGCAAATAGGTCAGGTTGCTGAGATTGTCTGAATCGGCGATGGCCAATGCGCCTTCATCGCCGACCCGGTTGTCCACCAGATTTAAGTATTCCAATTTTGTAAGTACAGAAGATTTTGCCAGGGCTTTGGCTCCTTCCGCGGTGATGCCGTTCCATTCCAGGTTCAGGGTAACCAGCTCTGAGAAAACTTCTGACTCGGCGATGATTTTAGCGCCTTCATCGCCCAGATTGTTGGAACCTAAATGCAGGTCGGTGATTTTGGGCAGGTAGGGAGACTCTGCGAGAATTTTCATCCCATCCGGCCCAAGCTGGTTGTGTGTAAGGATCAGGCTGGATATCGTTTTGATGAATGGGAAGTTGGCGATTAGTTCGGCCAGGTCCTTGCCGTGGTTGTCCTCAATTTTTCCGGTTTTGGAAAACAGATAGGCATCCTGAATTTTAAGGACTTTTTTGTCCTTAATATTTTCAAAAAGGATTTTTTCCTTAGGGGAAAGGTTTTTCCCCTCGCCGCCATAATTTTCCCCGTCGTTACACAGTTCCTCCCAGTTCTTGATTTTTTCTTGCATATTTTATCGCGATAACCTCTTGTGTCTTTCGCAACCGGGTTGGTTGCCCATGTCACAGGCCTTTAAATAAAATTGCAGAGCTTGTTTCTGGCGTCCTTCCTTATAATTCAGAGTTCCAATGTTAAAACAGGACTGGTCCTCACCGGCATCGCAAGCCTTGGTGAACATTTTTCTAGCCTCCTTGAACTCCTTGCTATAAGGTGTGCCTTTCATGGCCATGAGGATGCCGCCATTGGTGCATCCCGTCATAAAGCCAGAATCACAGGCCTTAATGTAATACTCCAAGGCAATCTTATTGTTCCTCTCGATAACGCGGTAGCGTTCTCCCATATTAAAACAGGCCGTTGAATTTCCTTTTGCGCAAAGGTCTATTTTTTTCTGGGTATCCGCATCCTCATCCGCCCAGACTCCGGGTGCCTGGATAAAGATGGTCAGTGCAACTAAAAGAATAAATTTTTTCACAATTTGCCCTTTCCCTGCTTAATGGTTGGCCCAAGAGAATGTGAAAAATGATTTCTCCAAGAGCCCCGATTATATCATAGGGAGTTTGTGTAAAAAGAAAAACATAAGAAATGCTGTGCTTTTCCAATTGACGAAGGTTTCGTTTGCATCGGCAGAAATATTGCTTTACTCTTTTTGCGTTATTAAAAACAAAGCCTTTTAGCGGACGGGACTCTTTCAGGGCCTGAAAAAGGAAACTTGAAAAGTCTGCACTCACACAGGATACAGGTCGTTGAATATAGTCATGCTGGGTTATAGGGGGACCGGAAAATCGGTGATTTCGAAAATTCTTTCTGAAGAACTGGGGAGAAAACTGTATAGAATAGATGATTTGATTGCCCAAACCGCAGGGAAAACCATTCCCGAAATTGTACAATTGGAAGGGTGGCCCGGTTTTCGCAAACTGGAAGGCGAAGTTGTGGAGCAGGTGACGAAAGAGGCGCGGGAAAGTATCATTGACTGTGGTGGCGGGGTCGTGTTGGATGATAATAATATGGCCCTTCTGAAAAGAGGGGGGAAATGCGTCCTGCTTACGGCGAGCTTGCCCACGATTATCCGGAGGATAAAAAAAGATCGTAACCGGCCCAGTCTGGAAGAAGGACTCAGTTTTGAGGAAGAGCAAAAAAAAATTCTTGCTGACAGGCATGAAAAATACCAGTCTTCCGCCGATTTTATTTGCGACACCACCAGCCGAAAACCCGGGGAAACGGCCCATGAAATCATTGCTTTTTTTAAAGAGCAAGGATGGCTGAAATGATGAGCCCTTTTTTTGAAAGTCTGGTGAGAAACAGCTTGACGGTTTTGGCTGATGAGCCAGACGATTCTACGGCCATGGTTTGGAGCGAGGCTGAGGCCAACGCCGCAATTGAAAGCTGTGAGAAGGCCATTTATAAACTCAACCTCATAGACAAAGAAGTTCTTATTGAAGAGGTCGAGGATCTTTTAACCTATGACGGAATCCGTAAAGTTAAGGAGTTGTGGCTGGATAAAAACGAGTTCGGCAATGAAGGGGTGGAGACATTGGCAAATTCGCCTCAACTTGAAAAACTGATGGTTCTTTCTCTGGCAAATAACAAGCTCACGAATTATGCGGCACAATCCATAGCCGTTTCCCCTTATCTGGAGAATTTGCAGAAACTTTTTCTCCAGGGGAACAGAATTGGTCTTGAAGGCCTGAAAGCGTTGGCGGAGTCAACATCTCTTTCCAACCTGAGAATGCTTTACCTCAACCTCAATCCGGTAGGACCAGCAGGCGCGCGGATTCTTGCTGGAAAATCTACACTGCAAAACCTGCGGGAACTTTATCTGCAAAAGACAGGTTTAGGGCTGGAGGGCCTTAAGGCGTTGTGCGAGTCTGAAAACTTTCAGAATCTGACTCTTTTATCTATCGCCGGAAACGGATTGCAGGATAGCGCTGTGGATTTGCTTTGCGGTTCGCAGGCGTTTCCCTGTTTGGTCACTCTGGACCTGTACCAAAACCGGATCAGTGACCGGGCTGTGGATCAACTTAAAGCCTCTCCAAACCTTAAAAGCGTCCGGGCGTTTCAGGTAGACTGGCGAGGGTGACCGAGATGTTGCTTCCAAGTAAAAGAATAATCCTGACACATTTTGATGAGAGGGATGCCGTGATGGCGGGTGTGATACGCCGGTTGGGTCCCTTCAAACTGGCACGGAACAGGAATTATTTTCAGGTTTTATGTAAAGCCATTGTCGCGCAACAGATTTCGACGAAAGCCGCGGAATCCATCACCCATCGTTTTCAAAACCTTTTTACCGGAGCCCGCCCCACTCCCGAAAAAGTGCAGGGTTTGCCGGAAAAGCATTTGCGGGAGGCAGGCCTGTCGGGTCAGAAGGTGAAGTATATAAAGGACCTCAGTGCAAAATTTCTGGATGGCAGTGTTCGTCCGCACCGAATGGCCTATCAGGATAATGAGGAAATTATCCGCCAGTTGACCGGTGTTTATGGGGTTGGACGATGGACAGCGGAAATGTTCCTGATATTCTCTCTGAATCGGCTGGATGTTTTGCCGGTAGGGGATTTAGGGCTCAGAGCCGGACTGAAGCAACTCTACAATATGAGAGCACTGCCCACCCCCGATCGAGTGCGTGCTTTGGGGAAAAAATGGCAACCTTTTGAAACGGTGGGAACCTGGTATACCTGGCGGACTATGGACGAAGGAATTGTGGCGTATTAGGAAAACTGTAGGAGGGTTCATGGATTTTATTGATGAAAAGATAGAGCAATATGCCTTTGATCACACCAGCGAGGAAAGTGATCTGTTAAGAAGGCTGGAAGAGGAAACCTACCAGAAACTGGAAATTCCTCACATGACAACGGGCCGGGTGGAAGCTCAATTGTTAAAACTTCTGGCTCGCCTGGTCGGAGCTCAACGCATTCTTGAAATTGGCACCTTCGGGGGATACAGCGCCCTGTCAATGGCGGAGGCTTTGCCTGAAGGCGGAACCCTGGTGACCTGTGAAATGGACCCTGTGGCGATCACTTTTGCACGGAAATATTTTTCTGAAAGTCCTCATGGAAAAAAAATAACGTTGTTGGAAGGTCCGGCGCTGGAATCTATTAAAACATTGACGGGCTCGTTTGACATGGCTTTCATCGACGCGGACAAAGAGAATTATAGTAACTATTATGAAGCCGTCCTTCCATTGATTCGTCCGGGGGGATTGATCGCGGTGGATAACGTCCTATGGAGTGGCCGCGTGCTTGACCCGAAGGACGATTCCGACAAGGCGATACACCAGTTCAATGAGCGGGTTATTAAAGACCCGCGTGTGGAATCGGTTCTGCTGACAGTGCGGGACGGCTTGAACTGCATCATTAAAAATTGATCACTTGAAGAGTTATTGCTATTTGCCTCCCCGGTAAGGGGTGTGTTAGTTTGAAAAAATAAGCGTGCTTTATAAACAATTCATTTTAAAATTAATTTCTATGGCAGAAACTCTAGGCAGTCTGGTCGATAAACTTTCTATTAAAAATCTGCGCATCTGGCATCTGGACGAAGCGTTGGAAGATGCGGAAACACCCGCCTTGAAGAGAGAAGAACTTCAGACAAAACGGGACTTGGCAGACAGGCAAAGGCAGGAACTGGCAAAAGAAATAGACAGCTTTCTCGGTGCCGCTCTCAGGGGGGAAGTCCGTATTCGCGATGAAAAAATAAAGATGTATACCAACACCAATGTTTCATCTTCTTCTGCAATTAAAGAGTTGGGCAATGCCGTGAGCGAACTGGCTTTCCGCAATATCAAACTATGGCATTTGGAGGACGAAGTCCGCAGAACAGATTTGCCGGATGCCGTGATCGTTCAAACAAAGAGGAAGATCGACGCCACCAATCAGGAGCGTAACGATCTTATGGACAAGGTCGATGAAATTCTTTCAAACCACACCAATAGCCATGGCGGCAACGGGTAGAGGAAATTAAGTCGAAACAGCTTTTTGCTGGACCAGGCTCCGCTATTGTTGGCTGGTTCCACGCTGAATGGCGGGGGATCAAAGATAGGTGTTGAGCAACTCTTTTCTTTTCTGATCATACTCTTTTTCATCAATCAGGTTTTTCTCGTGCAGGTCCTTGAGAAACTTTAGTTTCTCTTCCAGTGCGGGATCCGGACTATTTACCGGCGGGGCACTTTCCTTGTCCATGGGTGGGGTTTCTGTTTTTCTTCCAGAAGGCCGGGACTTTCTCTGTTTGGGATTCCTTTGTGTTTTTGAGAGGGCTAAGTCAGCAATGATCCAGTTTTCCTGAGCCTGGGTTCCCAGAAGCTTATGGACTGCGTAATACTTCTGGTCTGACTGCGGCACCATTCTCCAATTAGTATTTCCCCATCCGGTCTGAGAGCGTCCGGAAAACACCATCCCCTTTATGGAGTCGAACCGCCAATGGATGTACTTCCTGTCGGCAAAAATATCCCCGGCTGTCGTTCCGCCCGGGGTCTCCAGTTCGTAATGGATGATTTTATAATCAGGAACACGTTGGATGGCCTTTGTGAGCAGGCGTGCCATGCGATCTAAATCTTGCGGGAGGAAAACACTTTTTTTCTTGCCGAATAAAGACAGTTCTTCAAATGCCAGAGATTTTAAATAAGTTCGGACCCTCTCCTCTGATAAATTGACGGGATGGCTGAGTTGCATTTTGTTGACGGGGGACCCTGCCGCGGCTTTGTCTCGATAGGAGAGCGTGAACCCTTCTGTTTTGAGCTTTTTCTCTGGGGTCGATGCACAACCCGAAAGCAGGCCAAAGACCAAAACCAGTATAAGAATTGGGTGCTGTTTCATGTCTGTCATCCAAAAAATAAGCGATCCATCATGGTTTTTGGGCGACCAGCGAAGCGAATGCTTTTGGGGCCTCATCCACTTCCTGATATCTCAAAATACGAAAATCACTAAATACCTTTAGCAATTCGTTAGTCCCTAAAACCCATTCTTTTTTGAAGTTGCTGTATTTCAAGTAGTCCAGGGTAAATGTTTCGTAAAAAAGCAAGCCGCCGGACTTTAGTGTCTGACGGATTCCCGAAAAAAGACGGCGATCCAGGAAGTTGAAACAGAGAACAAGGTCGTATTCATTTTCCTTGAGATAGCTATTATCCAGATCGGCGAGAACGGTTGTGATCTTAGCATTATTTTCCTTAGCCAAAATCTGGGCCTTTCGCAATCCATTTTCAGATATATCCATGCAGGTGACCTCATAACCTTTAATGGCGGCAAAGAGGGAGTTTCTGCCTTCTCCACCCGCAATGTCCAGGGCTTTTCCATTTCCAGTCAGAAGATTTGCGTTTTCTTGAAGCCAGTCACTGGGTTCTTTTCCGGTTATGTATTCGTCCGAATCATATTTGCTGTTCCACTTTTCCTTATCTTTCAAAGACATGTGAGCTTCCTGATGGCTGGATTT
>Ga0210019_1002060_pt1 | contig 20144 bp, 14 predicted proteins | sample CryGeyCG2114_020_2_FD_183969 | JGI IMG/M metagenome (GOLD analysis project Ga0210019, IMG submission 183969) | Groundwater microbial communities from aquifer - Crystal Geyser CG11_big_fil_rev_8/21/14_0.20 (SPAdes) (version 2) | ecosystem: Environmental > Aquatic > Deep subsurface > Groundwater ...
GCTATTTCAAATATTTCGCTTTCGCGATATTATGCTCATCCAGCGTGCGACTGAAGACAGTTTCTCCTTCTGGAGTGGACAAAAAATAAAGATAATCCGTATTTTCAGGATAAAGAGCCGCGCGAATTGAGGCAATGCCTGGATTTCCAATTGGAGTTGGCGGCAAGCCGCGATATAAATAAGTATTATATTCAGAATCAATTTTAAGCTGTTCTTTGGTTAAAGCAGGGCTTGTGCCATTGATGCGGTAATTTAAAGTAGCATCTGACTGCAAAGCCATGCCAATATCTATTCGGGACCAGAATATGTCAGACACAATGCCACGATCTTCATCAAAAGGCACTTCTGCCTCTATAATTGAGGCCATGATCAGAATCTTATAAAAATTCTTATCCTGCGCTAGGGCCTCATCAATCAAATCCTGGGTTACTTTTTCATGTAAATTAGCAACCATTTTGCGCACCACATCTTTGGCAGTCGCGTCCGCGTATATTTCATATGTGTCTGGAAACAAATATCCTTCTAGCGAAGCTCCGGCTGTCATATATTTAAGCAAAGGATACACTTGCGCTAATTCATTGTAAAAATCATTATCAATAGTGCCAAAAATTCCTTCCATTCCAACCACGCGCAAAAATTCTTCCTGACTGAATAATCCTTCGCTCTCAAAATATAAGGCCATATCATAAATTCCCCAGCCCTCTAAAATTTTTATGGTTCTGGTTTCTTTTTTGCCAATAGTGGTAAGCAAGACAATAAGTTCTGATGGAGAAATTTTTTCAGGCAAGTCAAAGCTTCCTGCCCGGAATTCGCTTTGCTTCCCTTTGAGCCAAACTAAAGTGCGGAACCAAAAATCGTTTTTTATGATTTCTTTATCAACTAAGTTAGCTGTAATCTGCTTTACTGATTCGCCTTGTTCAATAGTAAAAGAACGCACATCTTCTTCCACGCGCACACTCCCGAAAATATCACGGCTTATGCTTTTGACCAGAATAAGCAGAATAATAATCCCAGATATAATAATATATTTCTTCATAACTTTTTATAAATATTTTTTTAGATTATTTTTCTTAAGATGATCAACAATGTATTTTACTTCTTGGGCTTTGTCTTTGTTGATTAATAATATAACATCTCTTGTTTCTATCATGGCGAGATTCTCAACTCCTATGGCAGCTATTAATTTTTTCGACTGGGACATAAAAAGATTATTCTTGCTGCCTAATAAGACGGATTCAGTGTCCACTGTGTTACCGTCTTTGTCTTTCTGCGACATTTCAGCAACGCTTCGCCAATGGCCGATGTCTGACCATCCAATATCAGATGGAATAACAAGAATATCTTTTGTCTTCTCAAGAATCGCGTAATCAATCGCGATTGATTTTAATTTTGGAAATTCTTTATTGATAATTTTCTGCGAATATTGTTTGCTTGATCTTGAAATTCTTTCAAGTATGGAATAATTTTTTGGGAGATACTTCTTAAAAAGATCCATCAAATGATCAACGCGCCAAGCGAACCATCCTGGATTCCAAAAATAATCTTTGCTTGAAACGAATTTGCTGGCAAGAGAAAGTTCTGGCTTCTCAATAAACCTCTTAACAGAATACACTGGAAATGATTTTCTTTGAACAACTTTTGTGTTCAGCTGTATATATCCATATCCTGTCTCTGAATAAGACGGCTTAATTCCGAATAAAAGAGTGTGTTTTGGATATTTTTTTATAACTTCCTCAGAAGAGCGCAAAAGACGCGCGAACTTTTTATCATTATCAATCCAGGAATCAGCATGCACGCTAATAAGAATCTCTTTTGGATTATCAACATGCACTCGACTCGCGACAAGCCCAATAGCGCCAGCGCTGTCTCTTTTAACTGGCTCAATAAAAATATTTTTCTTTGGCAATTTAGGAAGCTGATTAAAAACATCTATCTTGTGATCTTTTCCTGTTATAACAAAAATATCTTCAGCATTAAAAAGAACGCTCAAGCGCTGGTATGTTTTTTGCAGCAAAGTCTGCTTCCCAATAATAGGAAGAACTTGCTTTGGCTTGCTCTGCCTAGATAATGGCCAAAGCCTTGTTCCAGTGCCTCCGGCTAATATAACTACTTTCATAATAATAAAATAGTATCATGTCTTGACTTTCCTTTCAAGGTATGCTATACTGTATATAGTTTCTACACCAGACCCGCTGAAAAAACAGGCGGGTTTTGTGTTTACTATAAAAAATATGCTAACGCCAATTATAAGCTACATTTTACTTACTTCTCCAATCTGGGCTCGTACAATTCTGCCCAAAATAAGCTCCATCTTGCTAGTTGGAATTATTTTTGTGGCTCCAAATTACGCGTATGCCGCTGAAATTAACGCGTCTGAATTAATTGAATTAACAAACCAAAATCGGGAACAAGCAGGATTAAACATATTAAATCCAAACCATAATCTAACGCAGGCAGCCCAAGCAAAAGCAAAATATTTGATGGAGCACAATGTATTCGCTCACACCACGCCCGAAGGAAAGCCATTCTATGAATGGATAGAAGAAAATAAATATCATTATTTATACGCTGGAGAAAATCTAGCAATTGATTTCAAAACATCAGAAGCCACGGTTGAGGCTTGGATGGAAAGCCCTACTCACAGAGCGAATATTTTGAATAAAAATTATGTTGACATCGGAATTGTTGCTTTGCGCGGAGATTGGGAAGGAAGAGAAACAGTAGTAGTAGTCCAAATGTTCGGATCCCTTTTAACTGACTCACCTACTGTTTTAGGCCAAGCAATAGAAAACGCCAGCAGCGCGCTCGGAATACGCACTGACTCCCTTAAAACATTAGCATCTGACTTAATCATGCTACCAAGCTTGGCAGGAAGCAAATATTTCGACATTGTATTGCGCCCTAAAGAAGAAATAAAAATCGCGACAAGCAATCCAACGCTTAACGCGATCGCGCAAAGCCCGATCACAAAAATTGTTCAAGGAGAAAAGTATCAGACCCTTTTGAAAACAAAACAAACTTGCTGTTCCAAGGACGCTACATTCGCCTTGACTGAAGAAAAAAAAGGCGCGCTTTTTTCAACGCCCATATCATATCCGCGAATTAATTCTATTTTCGCCAAAGTTGAAACTATTAACTTTTTAAATCTTCCGCTTTCAAGTCCATTATATAATAATTTATTAATCGCCGGCTTCTTGTGCTTGCTTCTTCTTTTCGCGTTTGAAAAAGAATTAAAAGAAGAGCTGGCAAAATGCAAAAAATAATTAAAATAATATTCTTTTCTTAGCCAGATAAATCACTAATAAAGAACTTATTGATCCAATAACAGCGCCAGAAGCCACATCCCCAATATAATGCACTCCAGCCAAAACTCTACCCAAACATACTAAAAGCGCAAGCACTAAAAAAACGCACGCGCTTTTTTTGTATCTTATAAATATGTAGCAGGCCGCAGTCCAGGCGATTGCCGCATGGTCTGAAGGAAATGATTTCGCAGTATGAGGCGCGCCAATAAGCGGATCAAACCCAAAAGAGACAAACGGCCTATCCCTGAAAAAGAAATGACCAACTATAAAATTCAAAAAATAAGCAAGCACAGTAGCGCAAAATAATAAAAGAAGATCTTTAAAAAAATTATTTGAACGCTTCCTAAAAACAAGCAAAACGCACGCCCCAATAATCCAAATAGAATAGGTTGCCAAAAAAACAACAATCCACAAAGGAACGCTTCTTCCTATTTCAAAAAAGAAATTGCTCAATTGAAAATCAATATTCTGCATATTATTTTTTTATATTAATGATCTAGACGTCATCTCCAAGGGCTTTTGAAGGCCTAAAATCTTAATAATTGTTGGCGCGACATCAGAAAGAACTCCAGTAACTTTCAAACTATCTAGAAAAAAATCTTTTGTTTTTGGATTTGATAATTTAAATTCTTGTCCAACTAAAACGCATGGAACAGAGCTAGCGCTGTGCTCTTTTATAATATGCCCGTTCTCCCAATTAACCATGTCTTCCGCGTTTCCATGGTCTGCTGTAATAACGCTCATTCCGCCTAATTTAGCAATATATGAAACAACCTGCTTTAAACAATCATCAATAATGCCAAGGGATTGCACTGTGGCGCGCAAATTTCCAGTATGCCCGACCATGTCAGCATTAGCGTAATTAACAATATAGAAATGAAACGCGCCTGCTTTAAGAGATTCCATGACTTTTTTAGTAATTTCATTTGCTGACATTTGCGGTTTTTCATCGTACTGCGCAACTCCTGCTGAAGGAATAATCATGTTTTTTTCTCCTTTGAACACAATATCTTTGCCTCCATTAAAAAAATATGTTACATGAGCGTATTTTTCTGTTTCAGCAATATGTAATTGAGCAAGCCCTGCTTCGCTTAAAACTCGAGCTAAAGGAAATTCTATTGCGTCTTTTCTAAAGGCAACATGCGCTTTTAAATTTGGGCTATACTCAGTCATTCCAACAAAATATAAATTCCCAAGCAAGCTTCTTGAAAATCCTTTAAAATCTTTTGACACGAACGCGCTTGTTATTTCTTTAGCCCGATCTGGCCTATAATTTGTAAAAAATACCCCATCTCCGGGCTGAACGCGAACAATATCTTTAGCATCTGTTTTTCTAATTACCGCGGGAACAAATTCCTCGTCATATATTTTGTTTTCATAGCTTGCTTGTATTGCTTCTTTTGGGCTTTTAAAAACATTTTCTGATTCTGATTTTACTATTGCTTTGTACGCTTTTTCTACTCGATCCCATTTATTATCCCTATCCATTGCGAAAAACCTTCCGCTTATGCTAGCGATTTCTCCAATTTTTACGCGCTTAATTACTTTTTCAAGCTGTTTGACATATTCAAGTCCGCTGTCAAAAGCAGTATCCCTGCCATCAAGTATAATATGAATATATACTTGCTTAAGATTATTGCGGCCAGCAAGCTCCAAAGCAGCGTATATATGCTCCACATGCCCATGAACTCCTCCATCGCTTAAAATGCCCAGGATGTGCATGCTGGAATTGTGTTTTTTGCAATGCGCGATAAGGCCAAGCAATTCCTGATTCTCAAAAAAACTTTTATCTTCTATGCTTTTATTGATTCGTAGAACATCTTGATACACGATTTTGCCGGCGCCTAGATTCTGGTGCCCGACTTCTGAATTTCCCGGCTCTCCCCAAGGCAGGCCAACTGCTTCGCCTCCTGCGGCTATTGAAAATGTTTGAAAATTCCTGATAAGAGAATTAAAAAACGGCATTTTAGCTTCTGAAATAGCATTTCCCCTGCTTTTTGGAGCAATGCCAAATCCATCTAAAACAATAAGCGCAAGCGGAATATTTTGTATGTTGCTAATGCTTATCATGGTATGATTAATGATTTGCCAGTCATTGCTTGGGGCTTTTGCAGTCTGAATAATTGTATAATAGTTGGGGCCACGTCTCCAAGCACGCCTTCTTCGCGCAAATTAGGAATCTGTTGATTTGGCGCCCAAATCAGGAAAGGAACCTGATTTTTTGAATGTTCTGTGTCTTTTTCTTTTAAAGACATGTCTTTCATTTCTTCTATATTTCCATGATCAGCAGTAACGATGAGGATAGCGCCTGACTGTTTGACCGCGGACATGATAATTCCAAGTCCGCTATCAGTTGCTTTGATTGCCTCTTTAGCTGCTTCAAAATTTCCAGAATGCGCTACCATGTCAGGGGCCGCGATATTCACGGCTATAAAATCATATTTTTTCTCGTTCAAAGCCCGCGCCACTGTATTAGCGATCTCTTTTGTCGCCATTGCAGGCGCTTTGTCATAACTATCAACATCAGGAGATGTTATTACGAGCCGATCTTCGTGATTGACTGGTTCAGCATATCCTCCGTTAAAAAAATAGGTAATGTGCGCGTATTTCTCGCTTTCAGCCATATATAGCTGGCGCTTATTTTTAAGCACCATGGGAAGCGTATCATCAACGTCAATGCTCGGATAAGCAGTAAGCATATTTCCTAAATCAGGTCCAAAATCAGTCATAGCGACAAACCGCAGATTCTGAATTTTCTTTTTCGGCGTGAATGAACCAGGATTTTTTTCGGTAAAATCCTCCTGCACAAATACTTTGGTAATCTGGCGCGCCCTATCAGACCTATGATTAAAAAATATAATTGAATCATTGTCTTGAATCATGCCAACTGGCTTTCCTTTGTCCACTACCACGTGCGGAGGTATGAACTCATCACTGATGCCTTCGGAATAAAATTGATCAAATACTTCCAAAGGATTTTCTACTGCTTTGCCTTCTCCTAGTACCAAAGAGTTGTACGCCTGCTGGGTCCGACTCCATTCTTTCCTTCGGTCCATGGCAAAAAATCTGCCCATTACCGTGGCCACAAGCTGGTTTGGCTTTAAGTGTTCAATTACTTGTTTGAGCTGATTTTTTCCACCTTTTGGAGATGAATCTCTTCCATCGGAAAATAAATGCAGAAACACTCTTTCAACTTTTTCTTTTTCCAATAATTCCAAAAGCGCGTACAAATGTTCGGGTGTGGCGTGCGCGCTTTGGCCATCAGAAAGCATTCCTACTAAATGCATGCTAGACTTATTTCGCTTCACATGCTGGATTGCTTCCAAAAAAGCTGGATTTTTGAAAAAAGTGCCATCTTCTATGGCTTCTGAAATAATGACTTGATCTTGCTTTACGATTCTTCCAGCTCCTAAATTAAGATGCCCTGCTTCTGAATTGCCGTCTTGATCTCTGAGCAAACCAACGTATTCTCCATGCGCCCAAAGCCGAGTTGCTTTGGATTCTTTCCTAAGCTGATCATAATACGGATGGCTTATTTTGGATAATGGATTTGAGTCGCCCTCTGGCGCGATTCCCCAGCCATCTATGATAACCAATACAATAGGATTGTTTGTTGGAATTTGTGTGTCCATAAAAAAATTTACTTATCTTATTTCCCTCTCTATTTCCATTAAACGGTTATATTTGGCAACTCGCTCCCCGCGCGACGGGGCTCCGGCTTTAATAAAATCAGCAGAACACGCCACTGCTAAATCAGATATGAACGCGTCATTGGTTTCCCCGCTTCTATGCGATATTACGATTTTGATGTTATTCTTTTTAGCTAGTTTGATAGTCGCGATGGTCTCGGAAAGAGTGCCGATTTGGTTTGGTTTGATAAGAATCGCGTTTACTGCTTTTCTTTGTATTGCTTGTTTGAGCCGATCTTTATTGGTCACGAGAAGATCGTCTCCAATTATCATAATGCGATCATTATTTGCCGCGGACGTGAACCTAGTCCAGTCATTCCAGCCCTCTTCTTCAAACGGATCTTCAATGCTGATAACATGATATTGCTCTGCCCAGCGCGCGTATAGTTTAGAAAGTTCTATTGGATCTAATTTTTGTTCAGGAGGCGCGATGATGTATTGCTTTTTTCGCGCGTTATAGAACGAATTCGCGGCCGCGTCAATGCCGAGCGCGACATCAATTCCCATGCGCATATTGTTTTTCGCGATGCTTTCTTTAAACAATTCAAATATTTCATCCAAAGACGAAACATCAGGCGCGTATCCGCCTTCATTGCCAACGTCGCTATCCATGTTGCGCGTTTTAAGAATATCTCCGAGAATATGAAAAATCTCTGATCCAGTTTCTATTTTTTCTGAAACAGTTTTGTTGGAAAGAGGAATAATCTGGAATTCCTGCAAAGCAATGTTCGTGCTAGCGTGCTTGCCTCCGTTGATGATGTTCATAATCGGAATTGGCATGCTGGTGATGCGCGGAAAGCTAAATTGATCGCGCAATGATTCATACAATGGTTTGCTTTGTGCTTGCGCGTACGCGCGCGAGCATGCGAGAGAAACCCCTAAGATAGCGTTAGCGCCTAAGTTTGATTTATTTGGCGTTCCATCCAAATTAATCATTGCTTTGTCGAGCGAGCGCTGATCCGCGGCATCCATTCCATTCAGTGCTTGAGCGATTTTCACATTCACATTACTGCACGCCTTTAACACGCCCATGCCAGCGTAGCGTTTAGGATTATTGTCACGCAACTCTAAGGCCTCAAGTGAGCCAGTTGACGCGCCAGACGGAACCGAGGCCATGGCTTTTATGCCTGAAGACAAAATCACAGTTGCCATAACTGTTGGATTTCCCCTTGAATCCAGAATCTCGCCTGCTTCTATGTGTTTTATTTTTGTTTGAACCATAGTTTATATTTTTACACTACCAAGCCCTGGCATTTCGCCATCTGCCAAAAACGTAAGCATAGCTCCTCCGCCTTCAGACACAAAATCAATTTTATCAACCAAATCAAGCTTCTCTAGAACTTCAACAGTTTCCCCGCCTCCGGCCAAAGTCCTTGCTTGTTGATTTTGCGCGATCGCGCGCGCGATTTCATAAGTGCCTTTTTCAAACGCGCTGTCTTCAAATTTTCCCATTGGCCCGTTCCAAAGAATAGTGTTTGCCTCCTGAATCAGCTGAACAAATTTTGTGTTCGCCTCAGGCCCTATATCAAGCATTGCCTCATCTGGCTGAATTTCGTCCACTGACACTGCGCGGCCTTCGGCTACGACCGCGTCATCTGGCAGAATGATCGCGCTATCGGACAAATCACGCGCATCTGACAGCATTTCTTGCTCAACTAATGACTCTCCCATTTCTTTTCCACGCGCTTTCAAAACAGTATTTGCCAACCCGCCGCCAAGCAAAATAGCATCTGCCTTGCTTGACAATGCTTCTATCAAAGGAAGTTTTGTTGATATTTTCGCTCCGCCTAAAACTATCATAAACGGCTTTTTTATTTCTAAAATAAATGATTCTAAAGTACTAACTTCTTTTATAAGCTCTGGGCCTGCAAACGCGCGATCCATTATGCCTGGCAAAGCAGACATGGACGCGTCTGCGCGATGGCTGTTGCCGAACGCGTTATTAATATACACTTGGCCCCAGAGCGATAATTTTTCCGCGAATAAAGAATCACCTGCTTTTTCTTCTGGCCAAAATCGCAAATTTTCAAGCATAATGATTGGCTCATGCTTGTGAGCAAGAGGATCCACGCTAATATCGTCAATCAAAGTGATTGGCTCATCCAAGCCCTCAGACACGCACAAATCAGCTAATCGGTCCCGGATTGGGGCAAGAGACAAAGACATATCTTTATGATCAGGCCTACCGCGATGGCCAATGAGGACAACTTGCATAGCGCCATATCCAAAAAGCTGGTGTACTACTGGCACAATCCGTTCTAGGCGCAAGTCGTGATATTGGTCAACAATTCCATCTTCATTGACTTTAACGTCCAAATCACAGCGCATAAGCACTCGCTTTCCAAATATGTCTTCTTGTGTATAGGTATTGAATTCCATACTTTGATTATAACAAAATCTCCTTTGCAAAGAAAGGGGGTGTATATTTCAAAGGTGAGACCTTTTGGAAAGGTCTCACCTTTTGTTCACTTCCTGAGCCAGCGCCTGAACAAATGATTGCAGATCTTTTTTATTGGTATATTTTCCAAGAGAAACCCGCACACTTCCTTGTGCAACTTTTTTGCTCAGGCCGCACGCAGTCAAAACATGAGACGCGCCTAAATCTCCAGAAGAGCATGCAGAGCCGGATGAGACGCAAAATCCGCACTCGCTCAATCGCATAACTAATGATTCGCCTTCAATTTTGGAAAAACAAAATGATACATTATTCGCAATCCGATATTCTGGATGACCAGTAAGCTTTGCTTCTGGAATAGCTTTTCGGATTTCATGGATCAAATAATCGCGCAATTCAGAAAGACGATGTGCTTCGCTCTTACGATGCGCGTCAGAAAGGCAAAGCGCTTCTGCAAATCCGACTATGCCAGCAACATTCTCGGTCGCGGACCGTAATTTCCTTTCTTGTCCTCCGCCATGCATTTGTGGCACAATCTCAACACCGCGACGGACGTACAGCGCTCCAACTCCTTTTGGCCCATAAAATTTATGCGCGGACAAGGACATCATATCAACATGCAACTTATTAACATCCAAACACAAAAGTCCTGGAGCTTGAACCGCGTCTGTGTGCATGAGAATCCCTTTTTTCTGAAGATGCTTTCCGATCTCTGAGATTGGCTGAATGGTTCCTATTTCATTATTCGCGTACATTATTGATACAAGAAAAGTATTATCACGGACAGCTGACATTACGTCTTTCGGATTAACAGAACCATATTCATCAACATCAACATATGTTATATCAACTCCAATCTTTTCTAGATAACGCGCTGTTTCTAAAACAGCTGCGTGTTCAATCGCGGACACGATTATATGTCCTTTATAATCATAAACTTCCGCCATACCTTTCAAAGCAAGGTTATCTGCTTCAGTTCCGCTTGAAGTGAATATGATTTCATCTTTTTGGCAATTCAAGACAGACGCGACTTTTTCGCGCGCATCATCAAGAGCGGATTTTGCCGTGAGACCAAGAGAATGCAAAGATGACGGATTAGCATACTCTTCATTAAAATATGGACCCATCACATCTAAAACTTGCGCATCAACAGGAGTTGTGGCAGCGTAATCCAAATATATTGTTTTATATTTCTTTAACATAAAGAATCAAAAATACCATAAAAGACCTGTTAACGCAATAAGAACAGGCCTTTTTAAAATCTGATTATTCTTGCGATTTTTCCCAGGCAACGCATTCTTGGAAATTAGCTGGCTTTGAACAAAGCACTTGGCATTCTTCCCAATTTCTACACCCTCTTAACTGAGCCAAAGGAAACGCGACTTCTTCAGCATCAATACTGTCAAACGGATTAGCGTAAAACGGAGCAATCCTGTCTCCAAGAACATTTTGCGATCTTGCTGGAGATGATTCAATAGCGCTTCGCAAATAAATGGATGATTGGTTTGACGCGCCTAAGCTATAACTCAAAACTCCAACTATTATAACCAATAGAGCGATATATATAATGCTTAATACTCTTTTGTTGTCATTAACGCAGCTAAGAATACAATTTAATTTTTTTCTTTTTTTCATATATATTTTATTATGGTTAGTTTGAACTGCCAAAGAACCCGACAATTGGCTTTAATAGATTGAATGGATTGTATTTTGAGACCAAATCGCGCTTTGTGCTCGCGCCTTGAACTGATCCGCAGTCAGCTGGGCACCATTCGCTTGATTCAGCCGAATCGCACATGCCGTCTCCGCACCAGCCAGCCATATCGCCTTCCGGAGGCATATATCCGCCGCCATCATACGATCCTCCGCAGTCAGACGGGCAAGAAGACATTGTTTCATTGCTTTCGCATGTTCCGTTGCTGTTGCATCCCATATCAAGCGGAGGGGTGTATGTACTTCCTTCACCGCAATCAGAAGGACAAGATCCCATGCCCTCGCCTTGGTTATATTCGCATACTCCATCATTATCGCACCATGTGCTGGAAGTCATGCATCCGCTTGGGCAGCCATTGTTGTTAAAAGTGCATCCGCTTGGGCAATTAGCATAATTGCATGCTCCATATTCTGTTGTATATGCATTGGCGCTGCATGATGTGGCGCTAGTATTGCATGCATAACCTTGATTATAGCACCCTGAACTTTCCGCGCACCACACGCATCCTGAATTTTGGCATGGACTAACCGTAGTATATGCGCTACAACCATTACTGCCAGTTCCTCCACCGCAATCAGACGGACACGATCCCATGCTTTCGCCATATTCGCAAGTTCCATTATTATTGCACGCGGTCATACTGCCTTCGGATTGCCATGAACCGCTTGGACTCGCACTTCCATCAGAAGGACAATTGGATGAACTGTAATTTGATTCAGTCAAATACGAAGGATAATTATATTGGCACGAAACGCTTGTATTAAGCCGGCAATACCGTTTTCCGCTTGAGTCCCATGTGCTATACGCAAAACCTGGGCAAGAATTAGCATCGCCTGCATAGCCGTCTCCGCTACTTACAGGCGTTGTTGCTGTTGATCCGCAGTCAGGCGGGCATGATGAAGATGTTTCAGCGCTTTCGCACGCGCCATTGCCGCACACAGAAGTCGGAACCGAGGATTGGCATCCTGTAGGGCATCCTGAAGTGTTATAGGAACAACCGTTCGGGCATAAAGAAGCGCTGCAATTTTGTGAACCCTCGTAATTATTGTAGGAATTCTTAGGGCAAATTCCGCCGCTTGTCTTGCATCCGTTCGGGCATCCGTTTGAATCAAAATTGCATCCATTCGGGCACGCGCCAAAGTTGCAGTCCTTATTCTTTGTGAAACTATTGTATTGATTTGTGGAGCAGCTCTCTGAAGCGCTAAAGCAATCAGACGGGCATGATGAAGCGCTTTCTCCATTAGCGCATACTCCATTGCCGCATTGTTCGCTTGTTGCGTATGGATCAGATATTGGCGCATTTTGGACGCAATCGTTTGGGCATGTTCCCATTGCTTCCCCATTTTCCGGCTCGCATTTGCCATCATTATCGCATGCAATAACTGTTCCTCCGCAGTCCTCTATGCATGAAGAAGCAGTTTCTCCATTGCCGCAGAATCTGTCTCCGCAATAACCGCCTTGCTGAGGAGTATAGGACTTTATGCAACTTCCTGCGAATTGGTCATAATATTCTTCTTGAGAGCATGTTGGAGAGCATCCTTTTGAGCAACCCTTGTTGTCAAACATGCAGAAACTTCCGTTCGCGCAACCTGGCTCGCAGAATGTTGAACAAGATCCAACCACGCTTGAATCCCGGCCGCAATAATTCCCTGTCCATTTCCATCCAAAATCGCAAGTGCCTGAAACTTGAGGAACATAATCCGTATTTTTCAAGCATTTGCTTATCTTCGGGCTCCAAAATTCATTGAACGAACATTCCTGAAATCCAGAGTTCTCGCACCCGCCATAAAATTGTATTCCAATTCCTAAATTCTTTGCTTGGCATTCATTATCATAAGTTTTTCCGTTTGTTCCGCAAACTGGCGAGTATGTGCTTGGGCATGATTGTTGCTGTTGCTGTTGCTGCTGTGTATCTCCGGAGACACATTGACCATATATTTGGCAGCCGTTTGGATCAGTTGTTATTTTCTGGTACTGCCCAGAAGGACACTGAAGCATATTTTTCATCGGACACTGCTGGATTTTTACTACGCATGAGGGCTGGGAACATGGATCATTTGGATTCGGAGGAGTTGGTTTCTCTCCAACAGCGCAATCGCGCACCTGCTTGTATTCGCATTTTTGCGTACGAATGCACACGCCTCTCTGCTCATTCCATGCCTCTCCATATGGGCATTGCTGGAAATCTTCCGGCGCCATGGAATATGGATCAAACATGCAGGATTGGCGCATATTATCCCAAAATTCTCCAGGAGCGCAATTATGAAATTCATATTGCGCCATATCAACTGGCTGGTATATATCTTCTGGCCGCATTCCTTGATTCTGCATATCCTGTTCTGTCATATTCTGCGGATACACGCACTGCTTTTTGCCAAAATCCCAAAAAGAAGGAGAAGGGCATGGTTGGGGCATATTTGTCTGCTCAATTGCCCATTCGCATCCTCTCTCTGCCGCATGGGACTGGCAATAATTATTGCATTCTTCAGGAGTATTGCATTTGCCTGCGAGAGGATTATTCTGCTGCTGCTGAATTTTTTGCGCTTCTATCTTATTCCGCTCCCGAACTAAATCATCTGACATTCTAGTTTTTTCCTGGCGTTGCTGCTGTTCCATGAACTGCAGCTGTATTTGTTTGCAAACCGCGTCGCAGAAAGGGTCATTCGCGAGCCGAGCATCAAACAATTTCTTCTGCTCATTAAACCTTTGCTCAGAAAGAGAGTACTGGTCATTAATCTTCTGATCCCATAATGCTTTCCTTTGGTCATAGGAGTCCTGCGGAATCGCGTTTAGCTTCTGCCAAAATTCATCTTCTTTCTGCCTCTGGATCCTGTCCATTTGAAAATTCAATTCCCGCTCCTGATAATCAATGGATGCCCTTTGGACTTCCCGCTCTTTTTCAAAGCGAACTTCTTCCATTTTCCTCATCTTGAACATCATGGCATCCTGAAAAGTATTATCTTGTGTCTTGATTTGATTAATGACATATTCCGGAGCATTTGAAAATCTGTCTCTGAACGAGTCAAAATATTCCGGCTGTTCAACTCCCTGCATAAAGTCCTTGAACTGCTTCGTGTTGCCGCGCACGAACTGGGCCTGGAATTCAGGATCAAAACCCATGTTCTCAAAAATTCCTATGTCATTAGGGTCCAAAGTTGCCATTCTTTGCATAAATACATCACCTTCTCTTCGGAACTGGGTTTCAAAATTATTTTTCACAGCTGCCTGGGTCTGCTGGATAAATGCCATTTTTTCCGGATCTTGGGTAACTTCTTTTTCAAGATCATTCAATAATTTCATTGTTTTTGGATTTGGATTCTTTAGCATTTCTTCGCTCAATTTTTGGAATCGCGCTGCCTGATCTTGGCTTGTGGAATCAGTGAACTTCTTTTTGAATTCTTGCATTGATTTTTCCTGCGCTTGGGCCATCAAATTAGCAGCATCGCTTCCTTTTGTCATTCGGTTCTTGAATTCTTGCATTGCTATCATGTCATTGCTGTCATCTGTGTTGAATTTCCTGAAGTACATGCCTTCAACAGATGCGTCATTTATATATGTGAGCTTTTCCTCAAACTTGCGAACCGCGATTTCTTTGGCTTCTTCCAGCTTGGCAAGCACGTCAGAAGGAATTCCTGTTGACAATTTTAATTCGTCAAGCAAAGAAAGAAGCCGAGTTTCGTCAACTGTGGCGTCTTCCATATATTGCGTGAATTTATCCGCGCGCACTGCTGGAGGTATTGTATTAAGACGGACTTCAAATTTCTTTAACGCGTTAGAGCGCGCCTGTTCAATAGCATCTTTAGCTACTTGAGGAACTTTCTCTTGCATGGCGCTAAGCACTTCCAGATTTTTCAATTGCTTGAAATCAGATCCTGCTTGGCTGTCCATTACCGAGCTCAATCGCGCGGTTAATTCCTCTGGCTGGTCATCAACTTCAGCCAAAACATTGGCAAAACTATTAATAACTGTTTCTTTGGTGTCTTCAACAGATGCAACAACAGCGTCAATCTTTGCGTCTGATTCTGTTCCTTCAGCTTTTTGTTTTTTCTTGGCTTCTACTGCTTGCTTTGACATATTATCAAGCACTTTCTGCTGTTTTAACTGCTGACCCACAAAATCATTTAAAAACGCGTCAATTTGTTCAGGATTTTCCTGCTTGCGCTGTTTTATGGCATCCACTTGATTGTTAACCTGTGAAAATTTGTCCTGGTATCTTTGTATTGATTTCGCTACAGCGCTGCTATTCACATTTTCCATTCCTTTTTCATCAATCATCTGTTTTGCCTCTGCCAAACCATCGTTCGCGTGCTCTAATTTCAATTCCATTTTTGCGATTGGATCAAATGTCACTGCTTCAGTAATAGCGTGTCCGAATCGCTTGAACACATGAAAAGGGCTATCTGGCATAATGGTTGCTCGGTTCGCGCCCATATCCTCAATTGAAACATCAGAATCCTGCATTGCTTCTTCTGAAAAAGCCCTATCTTCAGAAGGCGTTGCAGTTGTTTCTACAGTATCTGTTTCCTGCGCTTTAGCGCTTGGAAGGACAAATAAAAAAGCCCCAATAAAAAGGGCTAAAAACAGAGGCAAAAATGCTTTTATTTTTGCTTGTTGGTTATTCAAGCTTAAACATCTTTCACTTGTGATTTGCATATAATATGTATTTTAATTTATTTTTAATTTTTAATTTTATAAAAAATGTCTTTTATGACAATACATATATTTATTAGACCATATTTTTGAAATACGCGCAAAGAAAGGTGTGGATAAATATTTTGCCAAAAAGGTGAGACCTTTTGAAAAGGTCTCACCTTTGCTAGCTCCAGAATGACGACTTTATTTCGTTTCAATTGGCAAAGTAAATGTAAAGCTTGAGCCCTTGCCTTTTCCTTCACTCTCTGCCCAAACTCTTCCTCCATGCGCTTCTATAATCTTGCGGGCAATGAATAATCCTAATCCAGAGCCGCCTGTATGGATGCGAAATACTGCTTCTGCGCGGGAAAATTTCTGGAATAATTTATCTATTTCGCTTGGATCAATGCCGATTCCACTGTCCCGCACTTCAAAAGAAAATAATGATTTTGACCGACTCAGGCGAATATTTATCCATCCTTTTTGAGTGTACTTAATTGAGTTATCCACTAGATTCATTATCACGTCATGTAATTTGTCTTTGTCTGCCATGATTTTCGGCAATGGCTCATCTGGCTTTTGTACTGTTATTTCTAGATTTTTCTTTTTGGCCTGCTGTTCTAAATCGCTTACCACGTCATCCACAATCTGGTTCATATCGCACTGCTCTTTTTTCAATTCTAATCTTCCGGTTTCAATTCTGGATACATTAAGGAACACATCAATCAAGCGCGTGAGCCGGTCGGATGAGCGGTACATTTTTTCCAGTTCAATCTTCTGCTCTTGCGTAATTGCGCCAAAATCCCCTTCCAAGAACATTGAAACATATCCTTTAATTCCAGTAATTGGGGTGCGCAATTGATGAGCCGCGATTGAAAGGAATTCTGATTTTGACTGGTCCATCTGAGTTAACCGCTCGTTGGCTTTCCTAAGATCCGCTGTTGCCTCGTCCACTTTCTTCTTGAGAGTTGCGTTGAATTGCTTCTGCTCTTCATAAAGCACAGCGTTTTTAATGGCAATCGCGATTTGTCCGGTGGCGATGTTCAAGGTGCGCAGGTCTATGGCGGTATACGGATCCCCGGACTTTCGGTTGCCGATTGCGATAACTCCGCGCAATTGGTCTTTTTCTTTAAGCGGGATAATGAGCGCTACATCATTTTCATATAGTTCATTCAATAATTTTGGATCGCCAGGCATATATTCGCCATTGTCAAACATGATTTTCATTTCTTCAATCACCTGAATGGTCGGCTTATTGCTGAACTGCTTGTACATGGTTTTTAGAATGTTCCTGCTTTGGATGATTTTCTGGGACACTCCTGGTTTGAATCCGGTTTCAAATGGAACAGTTACCTTCTTTTCTTCATTGATGAGCGCGTAACTAATTTTATCCGTTCCAAACGCGTCTAGAATGATATGGCTCACGCTAGAAAGGAGCTGGTTAAGATTCTGGAGGGAGGAGGTTTCATCTGAGACATCTGACAGCACGGTATCTGGGTTGTAGGATTTTTTATAGAGGAAACTTTTTGTAATTTTTTCTATCACAGACCGCAATGGCCTGTATCCAATCGAAACAAGCACTGCCATTATAATACTAATCCAGATGATTGATTCTATGCCCAAAAGCATCACAATCAAAGCCGTTGAAAAAGCTAAAATCCCAGTAGTAACGAATATGATAAAGCTAAATCCGAATGAGCGGAACACAATTGAACGTATGTCAAACGATCGATATCGAATAATGCTATAGGTAACCAAAATTGGATACAGAGAATACAAAATCATGGGATAGGGCGGAAAATCAACATTTAAAGTCAAGAAAAACACGCTTGAACCGCCTGCAAATCCAAAAACCGTGGCAAAAAATATAAATCGTAATTGAGACCGGTATAGTCCACGCGCCTTAAGCATAGCGCGCAATAGAACATATTCCGAATACACAACAACCACGCTGAAAAAAGCTGTATAGTATATAAACAAAGGCCCAGCGTCGCTCACAAAAGAAAAAATAAATTTTTGCTTTACCGTGGTCAACAGCAATTCGCTCGGATTCAGGCCTACAAATACCAAGGCAATCGCGTACAACAAGATTATCCTGAATTTAAATTGTTCAAACTGTTTGGTAATCGCGGCCACGAACTGCAGAAATAAGACCGGAATGAATATGGCAACCGCGTGCAGAACATGGTTTGAATAGCTCGCTATTTCAAATGACTGCGTAGTAATCATGAGCGCGTATCCAGAACTCCAAACCACCACAAAAACATTGAGCCAAAACCATGTCTGGTTAGCCAGGCGCTTTGATTTTTGATACAAAATCAATACCGCCGAAAGAAAACTTACCAGCGCTCCAATTGCTAGCGTGATATTAAAGTAATTAAGTTCAAAAGGAAGATTCATGAATACAGTGCCAAATACTCGTTGCCGAGTTTTGTTGTGTTTTTATTTTTAATTAGAAAATTACCAAGATTTTTTAATGACGAAAATGATACATTACTTCCATGCTGTGGCTCCATATGGATGTCTGCTTCATAGGGCAGGTGGCGTTGTATTATGCACGTGAATAATTCTTCTTTTCCTTTGAACGCGTATACCGCGCCCTGTGGAGCTGAGCATGAAACCGGCGGATTATTTTCTCCATAATAATGCCATGATTTAGGAAGTTTTTTAGGATCAAAGTATCCGTGCCAATGCGCCAAAGCTCTGCCGTTTGAGGCGAATTTATCCGCAAATTCTGAATCTGGGTTAATATGCTTGGCAATGCTGGCGAAAATCGCGTTTGCAACAGAATGCGCAAGTATTACTTTTGTATCAAATGACGGCTTATAATCCGGTCCCACTGAAACGCCTTTGGGCGTTTCCATAATCATTTTGCCGTTGACTAGCCCCATCCGCACAATGTCTGTTTTGGGGTTTAATTTTGTCTTGTCAGATCCGCTGCGCGAGGTCAGTACCCACACATCTGGAACTTTCATCTCGTATTTATTATTATTAAAATCAAATTTTATATAAAGATCTTTGCCTTTGAAAAAATAATCTTTTTTGTTGTTCTGCTTTCCTGCTTCGCGAATCTCTGAGAATTTCATTGGCAGTTGGCGCGCGATAAATCCATAGCTCATGCCGCTTCGTTTATCCAAAAGAAGAGAGCCAAGCCATCTGTAAAAAGCGCTTCTGAATTTAAATTCGCTTATTTTCTTTGGTTCTGGATACAGCTTTGTCTGTTCAAGAATGGGCCCGCTTTCAATTAAATCTTTGATATATGGCTTATATTGCTCATCATCTGTATCAAACGCACTGTTATGAATTTCAAAATCGCTTATTCTTGGCGGTATTACTGGGGCGTATATTTTTGGCACTAAGGCGTGCAATATGTCTTTATTAAAATCGCCGTCTATTCGGTGCATTGGGTATGACATATTAAAGCTATACACAGTCCAATGCGTCTTGCTCACTGACACAATCAGGTTTGTTATGTTCCATGAAAATATGGGCAAAGACGCTTCTAAGTGCTCTTTGAACGCGCTTTTTTCGGTTATCTCATCTGGCTGGTCTGTGATAAGTATCATTGGGTTCTCCCGCAAGCTCAATACATGGTCAACTGGCAGATCCCCAGTTTCTCCTTCTCCTGTCTGAATGATTGCAATTCCTTTTTTAACTTTTTTTCCAAAATCAAACGCGAAGAATTCAAATTTGCCTTTGAGCATATTTTTTATGTTCATGCCAAGCATCATCAAAATCATTTTTATTCTCCGCTTTAATCGGATGGGTTCAAGCGTTTGTTCGTATGGAATTATCTCAACCCCAAGTTCTGCTAATGTTTTTTTAAGCTTTTTAGAAAACGCACGCACGTTTTCGCTCGTATCTTCTTCTATTTTTGAAAAAAAGGTGACTTTCAATTTTTTCGCCATGTCTTTTTCTGACATGCAAACATCTCCCTGAATGTCCAAAATAGTTTTTATTGCTTCAATGCCGAGTTTCATGGATTTATTATACCAAAAAATACCGCACAATGCCAAATGCGCGAATTGGTTCAATGGCTAAGCCGGTTTAGCCATTGAGTTGAATCGCGCAATCGCGCTGCCAGCTGGCAATGGCGCATTGTCCAAAATTTTCCACTATGATATACTACCCGCAGAATCAATAATTCATTGCATATGAAAACACAAAATGATCCCAACCAACCCGTCACCAAGCGCGAATTTCAAGAACACACCAAGGAATTCCAAGAACACACCAAGGAATTTCACGAATTCGTAGAATTCACAGCCAAAACAGTGGCCACCAAAGACGATCTAAAAAAATTTGCCACAAAAGACGATCTAAAAAAATTTGCCACAAAAGAAGAACTTGACTCATTCCGAAAAGCGGCATTCAAGCACTTCGCTACAAAGGAAGACATGCGCCGCATT
>Ga0210019_1002066_pt1 | contig 20105 bp, 20 predicted proteins | sample CryGeyCG2114_020_2_FD_183969 | JGI IMG/M metagenome (GOLD analysis project Ga0210019, IMG submission 183969) | Groundwater microbial communities from aquifer - Crystal Geyser CG11_big_fil_rev_8/21/14_0.20 (SPAdes) (version 2) | ecosystem: Environmental > Aquatic > Deep subsurface > Groundwater ...
CATGTTTTCTCCGGCCGGATCGAGTTCAAGGACCTGGAGGTGCTGGTGCTGGATGAGGCGGACCGGATGCTGGACATGGGTTTCCTGCCGGATATCCACCAGATCATCTGCCTCCTTCCGACCCAGCGGCAGAGCCTGATGTTCTCGGCCACGATGCCGGCGGAGATCCTGAAACTCACCCATGAGATGCTGAAAAATCCGGTGACCGTCCAGATTGACGCCAAGCCGATCGCGGCGGTCGGAATCCGCCAAGCGGTTTATCCGGTGGCGTCCGATCGGAAGACCGACCTGCTGCTGAAGCTCCTGCGGGGGGAGGAACTGGTCTCGGTGATCGTCTTCGTCCGGACCAAGCGCTCGGCCGATGAGGTGGCCCGCAACCTGATCCGCCGGGGAGTGCAGGCCTCGGTGATCCACAGCGACCGCAGCCAGGACCAGCGGCTTTTCGCCCTGGAGCGGTTCCGGGCGGGGAAGAGCCAGGTGATGGTGGCGACCGACATCGCCGCTCGGGGGATCGACATTGATGAGATCAGCCATGTGATCAACTACGATGTGCCGCATCAGCCGGAAGATTACATCCACCGGATCGGCCGGACCGCTCGGGCGGAGGCGACCGGGGATGCCTTCACCCTGATGAGCCCGGCGGAAACGGAATTGATTCAGGATATCGAAAAGACCCTGGGGCATCCGCTGCCTCGAGTCAATTTGCCCGACTTCGACGGCAGCTTCCAGGCGGAGCTTCCCCGCGGCTCTCGGCGGTCCGGGCCGGCTTCCAGCGGCCGCCGGAGCGGCTCCGGCCGTCCCCGCGGCCGGACGGCCCATCCTTCGGGCGGCGCCTCCCGGCGCTCTCACGGCGGTCCTCAGCGCCGGCGGAGGGGCTGAAGGATGAGTGATCTTCCGGATCAAACGGTGATTCAGGCCCACGCTGAAGTGATCAGGGGGCTTGAGCCGTTTGCCCGGGAGAACCTCTCCCTGCTTAAGAGTGTTGAGGAGAGCTGGCAGCCATCGGATGTCCTCCCGGACATGACCGGGGAGGGGTGGCCCGAGGCGGTGGCGCGGCTGCGGCAGCAGGCGCGAGCGGTCCCCGATGGTCTGTTGGTTGTGCTGGTCGGCAACACCGTGACCGAGGAGGCGTTGCCGGCCTATCAGACCATGCTCAACCGGCACCCGGGGGTGACCGACGCGACCGGCGCGTCGGAGGACGGCTGGGCCCTCTGGACCCGCGGCTGGACCGCCGAGGAGAACCGGCACGGGGAGATCCTGTCGCGCTATTTGTACCTGACCGGCCGGGTGGACTTGCGGGCGGTCGAGGTGACGACCCAGCATCTGTTGCGCAACGGTTTCGATCCGGGGACCGGAAACGATACCTACCGGGGACTGGTCTACACCTCCTTTCAGGAGCGGGCGACGAAGATTTCGCACGGCAACACCGCCCGGCTGGCCAACGAGAGCGGCGACCCTTTGCTGGGGAAAATCTGCGCGCTGGTGACGGGAGACGAGTCCCGCCATGAGGAGGCCTACAAGCGGTTCGTTTCGAAGATCTTCGAGGTGGATCCCTCCGGCGCGATGGTTGCTTTCGCGGAAATGATGCGGCATGTGGTGGCGATGCCGGCCCGGCGGATGAGCGACGGCGGGGAGGGGTTGTTCGATCGTTTCTCGGCGGTGGCCCAGCGGATCGGCGTCTACACCGCCCGGGACTACGCCGAGATCATCGAACATCTGGTCGGCCTGTGGAATGTCCGGGCCTTGACCGGTCTGACTTCCGCCGGCGCCGAGGCGCAGGAATACCTGGGGAAGCTGGCGGATCGGTACCGGGCCTTGGCCGAGCGGGCAGCGGCCCGGCCCCTCCCGAAACGGGCGGAGCGGTTTTCCTGGTTGTTTGGCCGGTCCTGTTAGTTTCAGGAAGGAGGCGACGATGCTGAAACGGTTTCTGACGATCGGGTTGCTGGCGGCCGGGGTGATCTCGGTGAGCGGCTGCGCCGTTTTGTTGGTCGGCGCCGGTGCCGGCGGGACGGCCCTCTGGCAGGGGGGAAAGGTGATCTCCGAGGAGACGGTCACCCGGGACCGGGCAGTTGCGGCGGTCAAGAGCGCTTTTAAGGCCCGCAAAATCACCCTGACCGACGAGGTGAAGAAAACGGAAGTGACTCAGCTGCGGGGCGAGGACGCTGCCCACCGGAAGGTGGCGGTGGACTGTTTCGAGACCGGCAAGAAGGCGGTCCGCGTCGAGATCCGGGTGGGGATGGGGGAACAGGACCCGGCCCAGGCGCTGCTGACCGACATCAAGCGCCGGCTGTAGTTCGAGCCGCTACCCCGCCAGCTTCTTCAGCGCTTCGGTGTCGTCCAGCCAGAGGACCACCCGGTAGCCCTGTTGCTTGAGATAAGTCTCGAAGTCGGCCTGCATCGCCCGTTCGACCAGGTGGATGAAGTACTTCTGGCCGTCGTCTCGAACCAGGGCTGCCCGCAGCCCGAAACGGGGCAGCCGGTCATTTAGGGAAGGGGTCCCGTAGAACCCCCAGGCCTTGCGGGTGATGTCCACCTCGGCGCCGGCCGGGGTGGTCAGGGTGATCAGTTCATCCGGCGCCAGTGTGATCCGGGCGCATTCGGAGAGGGTGATCGGTCGTTCCGGGTTTCCCACCTGGAAGCGGCGGGGGGGATTCGTGGGCGTCAGTTTCATGGAGAGCCCATTATACATAATTCCGCTTGACATTCCGGTCCAATTTGGTACACTCAGACCTGCAATAAGTAAGTTTGAAGTGGCTGTGCAGGAGCACAATCAAGGCGAATAAACGACTGGTCGCTCTTACTTAGGCGCCGGTCGTTTCTTGTTTGGGGCCCCCGCGGATCCAAAGCGCCTGCCGTGGGCAGGCGGGGATCGGCAGCCATCGAAGAAAGGAAGGTTATCCAATTTCGATATGGCAAAAGGCACTGTGAAGTGGTTCAGTGATCAGAAGGGGTATGGTTTCATCACCCCGGAGAACGGGAAGGACGTTTTCGTCCATTTCTCGGCGATTCAGGCGGCTGGTTTTAAGACCCTGAAGGAAGGGGAGGCGGTGGAGTTCGATGTCACCAACGGCCCCAAGGGTGAGCAGGCTTCCAATGTGAAGCGGCTCTCTGAGGCCAGCGCGTAAGATCGGCTGAACGGGTAATTCCGCGGGCCCGGGAACTTTCCCGGGCCCGCTTTTTCTGCTACAATGACGCTCCCACCCGGGGACCTCATGCGATGACGACAGGACGAGATCGGTGTTCCTTCTGCGGCCGGGGCCGCGAACGGATCCGCAAGCTTTTCAGCGGACCCGGCGGGGTCTACATTTGCGACCTCTGCGTGAAGCTCTGCGGCCAGATCCTCTCCAAGGAGGAGGACACCGCCGAGGCGCCGAAGCGGGCCGCCTCGGTTCGGGAGCTGCCGAAACCGGCCCAGATCAAGGCCCAGATGGACCAGTACATTGTGGGGCAGGAACTGCCCAAACGGCAGCTGGCGGTGGCGGTCTACAACCACTACAAGCGGCTTTGGGCCGCGCCCACCCTGACCGATGTGGAGCTGGAGAAGTCCAATATCCTGCTGATCGGCCCGACCGGTTCGGGGAAGACCCTGATGGCCCGGACGCTGGCCAAGATCCTGGATGTGCCGTTCGCGATCTGCGACGCGACCCCGCTGACCGAGGCCGGCTATGTCGGGGAGGATGTGGAAAATGTCCTGCTGCGGCTGATGCAGAACTGCCATTTCGATGTCAAGCGGGCGCAGACCGGCATCGTCTACATCGACGAGATCGACAAGATCGGCAAGACCCAGGAGAATGTCTCGATCACCCGGGATGTTTCCGGGGAGGGGGTGCAGCAGGCCTTGCTCAAGATCGTCGAGGGGACGGTCGCCAGCATTCCGCCCCAGGGGGGGCGCAAGCATCCCCAGTCGGAATACATTCAGTTCGACACCTCGAACATTCTGTTCATCTGCGGCGGCACCTTCTCCGGACTGGAGCGGGTGATTGCCCGGCGGGTGGGCCGCCAGGTGATCGGTTTTCATGGGGATGGGGGTCCCCGGCGGGTTTCCGAGGAGGATGTCGGGACGCTGCTCAAGCAGGTGCAGCCGGAGGACTTGATCCGCTTCGGGCTGATTCCGGAGTTTGTTGGCCGGTTTCCGGTGACCGCTCCGTTCGCGCCGTTGACCGAGGCGGAGATGGTTCAGGTCATGGTGGAGCCCCGCAACGCGATCGTTCGGCAGTACGAAAAATTCTTTGAACTGGAGCAGGTGAAGCTCACGATCACGCCGGAGGCGCTGGCGGCGGTGGCCCGCGAAGCGCTGGTCAAGAAAACCGGCGCCCGGGCGATCCGCGGTATCCTGGAAGAGCTCATGATGGACCTGATGTACGATCTGCCGTCTCAGACGGATGTGGCCGAGGTGATCGTGACGGCCGAGACGGTGGAGAAGCGGACGCCGCCCCAGCGGGTGCTGCGCCGGGATGGCGACCGGGCGGTCGCGTAGGACCGGCGGTCTGGCGGCCGTGATCCTGGCCGCCGGGGACGGCACCCGGATGCGTTCCCGCATTCCGAAGGTGCTGCACACCCTTTGCGGCAAGCCGCTGATCGGCCATGTGCTGGCGGCGGTGCGGGGAGCGGGGGTCCGGAAGGTGGTCGCCGTCTTGGGCTACCGCTCGGAGCTCGTCCGGAAACAGTTCAACGGCTCGGTGGCCGTGGCGGTCCAACGGGAACTCAAGGGGACCGGGCACGCGGTTCAGCAGGCCCTGCCGGAGCTCAAAGGGTTCCGGGGGGATCTGGTGGTTCTGTACGGCGATACCCCGCTGTTGACCGCCGAGACGGTCCGGGGACTGATCCGGGCCCATCGTCGGTCCGGGGCGGCGGCCACGCTGTTGACCGCCGAGGTAGAGCGGCCGACCGGCTACGGCCGGATTGTCCGGGACCGGTCGGGCCGGTTGCTTCGGATCGTGGAGGAGGCGGACGCCTCTCCCCGGCAGCGGGGGATTCGGGAGATCAATGTCGGCGCCTACTGTTTTGACGCCCGGGCGCTGGCCGGCGCGATGGAGCGGATCCGGCCGGCGGCCAACGGCGAGTATTACCTGACCGACGCGATCGATTTTCTGGTGCGGGGCCGGCGGCGGTTGGCGACCGCGCCGACCCGGGCGGTCGGGGAGTTCATGGGGATCAACACGCGGGCTGATCTGGCCCGGGTTCGGGGGATCATGCGCCGCCGGACCCGGTCGCGGCGCGGCGGCGCTCGGAGGAAAAAATAGGGTGACGAAGAAAAATCCACCGGTGATCATTTGCGGCAACGCCAATCCGGCCTTCGCGCAGGCGGTGGCGCGCCATCTGGAGATTTCGGTCGGGGACGCGACCGTCGGCCGGTTCTCCGAAGGGGAGGTTCGGGTCAAGATCAACGAGAATGTCCGGGGGCGGGATGTTTTCGTCGTCCAGCCGACCTGTCCGCCGGTCAACGACAACCTGATGGAGCTGTTGATCCTGCTGGACGCCCTGCGGCGGGCCTCCGCCCGGCGGATCACCGCGGTGCTTCCTTACTACGGCTACGCCCGGCAGGACCGCAAGGACCAGCCCCGGGTGCCGATCACCGCGAAGCTGGTGGCCAATCTGATCACCGGGGCCGGCGCCAACCGGGTGCTGACGATGGACCTGCACGCCGGGCAGATCCAGGGGTTCTTCGACATCCCGCTGGACCACCTCTTCGCGGTCAACACCTTCGTTGATTATTTCAATGAGCGGCACAAGATGGAGGACTGGGTGATCGTCTCCCCGGATGTGGGGGGGATCAAGATGGCCCGGGCCTACGCCAAGCGGTTCCGCTCGGCCCTGGCGATGATCGATAAGCGCCGGATCAATCATGTGGAGACCGAGGTCATGGACATCATGGGGGATGTCCGGGACCGGAACGCCCTGATTGTGGACGACCTGGTCTCGACGGCCGGCTCCCTTGTGCAGGCGGTCCGGGCCCTCAAGGAGGCCGGCGCCCGGGAGGTGCGCGCGGCGATCACCCATCCGGTGTTGGCCGGTCCGGCCGCGCAGCGCCTCAATCAATCGGACTTGAAGGAACTGGTGGTGACCGACTCGATTCCAATTCCCGAGGAGCGCCGGATGGATCGCGTCAAGGTGCTCTCGGTGGCGCCGCTGTTCGCCGAGGCGATCCGGCGGATCCATGAAGAGGAATCGATCGCGGTCCTGTTTCACGAGCAATGGGAAGAACGGGTTTAAGGAGCCTTCAATGAGCAAAAAACGGGAACAATTGATCTTGGAAGGGTCGGTCCGGGAAACTTCAGGAACGCGGGAGATGGGCCGGCTGCGCCGGTCCGGTTGGATTCCCGGCATCATTTACGGCGAGGGGGAGAAATCGGTCCCGGTGCAGGTGTCGGGCCGCACCCTCGGCCGGCTGCTGCATCAGCACAGCGGGGAGAGTCTCTTGGTCACCCTGCGTTTGGAGAAGGGGGGCAAGGCCGGCAAGGATACCCCGGTGCTGCTCCGGGAGATTCAGCATGATCCGGTGACCCACGATGTGATCCATGTGGACTTCCACCACATCTCCCTGACGAAGCGGGTCGTTGTGACCGTGCCCCTGGAGGTCAAGGGGGAGGCGGTCGGCGTCAAGCAGGAAGGGGGGATGCTCGAGCACATCCGGTGGGAGTTGGAAGTGGAGTGTCTTCCGACCGAGATTCCGGAGGGGATCGTCCTGCATGTCGAGGGGTTGAAACTCAACCAGTCGCTGCATGCCAGGGAGGTCCCGTTGCCGGAGGGGGTGACCCTCAAGACCGATCCGGAGCAGGTGGTGGTGGCCTGCGTGCCGCCGAAGGCGGAGGAGGCGTCCACACCCGAGGAGGCCGCGGCCGCCGAGACCGCCGAGCCGGAGGTCCTCAAGCAGAAGTCGAAGGAAGAGCTGGCCGTCGAGGATGCCGCCAAGAAGGAGAAGAAGGAGGCGGACCAGCGGGCCAAGGAAGACAAGAAGGAGAAGAAGGAATAACCCCTGCTCCCCGGATCATTGTGGGGTTGGGGAATCCCGGCCCCCGTTACGCCGGCACCCGCCACAACGCCGGCTGGGAGGTGGTCGAGCGGTTGAGCCGGCGGTGGGGCATCTCCCTCTCAGAGCGGTGCTGCCGCTCCCGGTCGGGAACCGGTTCCGTGGAGGGGCAGGGGATCCGGCTGGTTCAACCGGAAACCTTCATGAACGATTCCGGAGAGGCGGTCCGCTGCCTCGCCGAGCGGTTTTCGGCCCCGCCGGAGGGGTTCCTGATCATCCTGGATGATGCGGCGCTTCCGCTCGGGACGGTCCGGGTGCGGGGTGACGGCTCAGCCGGCGGTCACAACGGACTTCAGTCGGTTCTGGACGCGCTGGCCACCGACCGGATCCCCCGGCTGCGGGTGGGGGTCGCGGGAGACGCTCCCTTGCCGGCCGATTTGACCGATTTTGTATTGGGACCGTTCCGGCCCGAGGAAGCCGATGCCGTGGAGGCCGGCCTGGCTCGCGCGGAGGCGGCGGCCGTCTGCTGGGCGGCGGAGGGGCTGGAACAGGCGATGAACCGTTTCAATGGATGAGAGGAGAGGCGTGATGTCGGGATTGACGCGTGAATATGAGGCCCTGTTGTTGGTTGATCCGTCGGCCAATGAGGAGACCCTTTCGAAGGCGGAGAAACAGTTCACCGAGGCGGCCGGCCGCGCCGGCGGCAGCGTCCAGGCGGTGAACCGCCTGGGGAAGCGGCCGTTGGCCTACAAGATCGGCAAGGCATCGGAGGCGCAGATGATCCAGGTGCTGCTTGAACTGGCGCCCGATCAGGTGGCCGGGCTTCGGCGGACCGTCGTCGCCTCCGGCGCCCTGCTTCGCCTGGGGTTGGGACTGGCCGGGAAGGTGTCGGCCGAAACATCAACGGGGGTGAATGATGGCGAATCTGAATAAGGTCTTTCTGATCGGCAATCTGACGCGGGACCCGGAGCTGCGCTACATCCCCAGCGGCACCGCGGTGGCCACCTTCACGCTGGCCTCCGGCCGGGTTTACAAGACCGCTTCGGGAGAGAAGCGGGAGGAAACCTGTTTCGTGCGGGTCGTTTCCTGGGCCCGGCAGGCGGAGCTGGTCGGGGAGTACCTGACCAAGGGCTCCCCCTGCTTCGTCGAGGGACGCCTGGCCTCCCGCTCCTGGGAGACGCCCGACGGGCAGAAGCGGTCGATGATCGAGGTGGTCGCCCAGAACATCCAGTTCCTGGGGCGGGCCCGATCCGGCGGAGGCGGCGGGGAGGGGTATCAGTCCGCTGCGCCCGATGCCGGAGATCAACAGGCGCCGGGGCCGGAGGGGGATCTGCCCCCCGACGGCGGGGACTCCGGCGGGGAAGAAGAGAGCCGGGAAGTCCCGTTTTGATCCGATGCGGGTGATCCTGACGCGGGAGGTTCCGAAAATCGGCAAGGCCGGCCAGACCCTGGAGGTCAAGGATGGTTACGCCCGGAACTTCCTGATTCCCCAGGGGTTGGCGGTGCCGGCCACCGCCGGCAACCAGTCGGCCGCCGACATGAAGGCCCGGCAGCGGCTGCGCCAGGCGGAGACGCTGCGGGCTCAGGCCCGCGCCCTGGCGGAGAAGCTCAACGGACAGGTGGTGACGGTGAAGGCGGCGCTCGGGGCCCAGGGGAAGCTCCACGGGGCGGTCACCGCCAAGGATGTCGCGGCCGCGGCCGCTGATGCCTTCGCGGTCCGGCTGGAGAAGCACGCGCTGGTGGATTTCGCCCCGATCGGGGAGTTGGGGAACCACCCGGTCCAGGTCAAGCTCCACCCGGAGGTCACCGCCCGCCTGATGGTGAAGGTCGTCGATGCCGACGGTTGAGCAACTGACCGAGAAGCTTCCGCCGCAGAACCTGGAGGCGGAGATGGCGGTCTTGGGTTCGATGCTGATCGACGAGGAGGCGGTGCCGGTCGGCGTGGAGATGCTCAAGTCCGACCTCTTCTACAAGGAAAGCCACCGCCTGATCTTCTCGGCGATCAGCCAGCTCTTCCACCGCCACAAGCCGGTGGACCTCGTGACTCTGACCGAAGAGCTCAAGGGGAGCGGCCAGTTGGAGGCCGCCGGCGGGGCCGCCTATCTCTCCTCCCTGACCGCGGTCGTTCCGACCGCGGCCAACATGACCCACTACGCCAAGATCATCCGGGAGAAGGGGATGCTGCGCTATCTGATCTCCGCCTCCACCCGGATCGTCGGGGAGTGCTACGAGAACCAGGACGACGTGGACCAGCTGATCGACCGGGCCGAGCAGATTCTCTTCGAGCTGACCAACCGCTCGGCCGAGACCAACGCGGTGCCGATCAAGGAAATGCTGCAGGCCTCGATCGAGATGATTGAGCGGCTCTATCAGCGCAAGGAGATGGTGACCGGCATCCCGACCGGTATCCACGACCTGGATGTCATGACCGCCGGCTTCCAGCCGGCCGACCTGATCATCCTGGCCGGCCGTCCCTCGATGGGGAAGTCGGCGCTGGCCACCTGCATCGCCGAGCATGTGGGGATCGTCGAGCGGGTCCCGACCGTGATTTTCTCGCTGGAAATGTCCAAAGAGCAGCTCGTCCACCGGATGATCTGCTCCCACGCCCGGGTGGATGTCCACAAGGCCCGGACCGGGTTCCTTTCGCAGTCCGACTGGCCTCGGCTGACCAACACCGCGGGCAAGCTCTCGGAAGCGCCGATCCTGATCGACGACACCCCGGCGATCTCGGCGCTGGAGCTGCGGGCCAAGGCGCGGCGTCTGAAATCCCGGCACCACATCGGGCTGATCATCGTGGACTACCTGCAGATGATGCGGGGGGGGACCCGCACCGAGAACCGCCAGCAGGAGATCTCCGAGATCTCCCAGGGGCTCAAGGGGCTGGCGAAGGAGCTGAAGGTCCCGGTGATCGCCCTCTCGCAGCTTTCCCGGGCGACCGAACAGCGGGACAACCGCCGGCCGCAGCTCTCGGACCTGCGGGAGTCCGGCGCCCTGGAGCAGGACGCCGATGTGGTGCTGCTGCTCTTCCGGGAGGAGGTCTACAATCCGAATGATGAGAACCGGGGCCGGGCCGAGCTGATCATCGCCAAGCAGCGCAACGGCCCGGTCGGCAATGTCCCGCTGGCCTTCCTGAAGGAGTTTACCCGCTTCGAGAACCTCTCCCAGCGGGGAGACTAGGGAAGCTGATTTTCCCGCTGATTTCCCGTTGCGGCCGCCCGGCCGCTGTGCTAGAGTACCGTAAATGCAGTACGCAAACCCACTAAGAACGAGCCGGCTGTTCCGGTTTTTTGCCGGGGCCGCCCTTGTCTCAACGGTTTTTTTCTCCGCTTCCACCGCCTGGGCCGAGGAGCAGACGGCTTCCTCCGACAGCCGGCCGGTCGCCGAATCGGCCGCGCCGGCCGCTTCCCAGGAGACCGTCGTCGCCGTGGAGGTGGAAGGCAACGCCATCGTCGCCACCACCACGATCCTGACCCGGATCCGAACCCGCCCGGGGGATGCTTTCAACAACGACACCGTCAATGAGGACATTAAGCGGCTTTACGGCACCGGTTTCTTCGCCGATGTGACCGCCGATATTCGGCCCTATCGGGAAGGGAAAATGGTCCGCTTCATCGTCAAGGAACGGCCGGTGATCGGATCGATCATCATCACCGGGGCCCGGCACTTCCGGGAGTCCAAACTCAAGGAGACGATGAAGCTCAAAGAGCAGGAGCTGCTCGACCGCCGGACCCTCAAGGAGGACATCGAACAGATTCGCCAACTTTACCGCACCAAGGGGTTCTACCTGGTGGACATCACCCACGAGGTGAAGCTGGACGACCTCGCCAACAAGGTGTCGCTCTACATCAACATTGACGAGCACGCGAAGATCAAGGTCCGGCGGATCCGCTTCACCGGCAACCAGCAGCTGCGGGACAAGCAGCTGCTCAAGGGGATGGCGACCAAGCAGGCCTGGTGGTGGTTCTCCTCCGGCTATTACCGACCGGAGGTGCTTGAGGAGGATCTGGAGCGGGTCAAGGGGCTTTATCGCCTGGAGGGGTATCCGGATGTTCAGGCGACCTCCAAGGTGAGCTTCGATGAGGACAGGCGGTTTCTTGTGATTGACATTGCGATCGAAGAGGGGCCCCGGTACCTGGTGGGGCAGACGACCCTGCGGGGGGTGTCGGTCCTTCCGGAGGAGGATTTGCGGGCGGCGCTGGCGCTCAAGACGGAAGATCCCTTCAGCGAGGACCGGATGCGGCAGGACTCCGCCGCAATGCAGTCGGTCTACTTCGGCCGGGGCTACATGACCGCCTCGGTCTACAGCGACACCGCGGTCAACCCGGCCACCGGCCGGGTGGACATCACCCACAAGGTGTCGGAGGGCTCCCTCTCCTATGTCGGCAAGATCTCGATCGAGGGGAACATCAAGACCCGGGACTCCGTGGTCCGGCGGGAGCTGCGGCTTTACCCGGGCGATCGTTTCGACGGGCAGAAGCTGCGCAAGTCCAAGGAGCGGCTGTACAACCTGGGTTACTTCGAGGAGGTCTCCCTGGAGACGGCCGCGACCGACCGGCCGGACCAGCGGGACTTGAAGGTCGGCGTCAAGGAGAGCAAGACCGGGGAGTTCGCCTTCGGCGGCGGTTTCAGTTCGGTCGACAACTTCATCGGCTTCGCCGAGATCACCCAGCGCAATTTTGATCTGTTCAACTGGCCCAGCTTCGTCGGGGGAGGGCAGGAGCTGCGGTTCCGGACGCTGCTGGGGACCCGGCGGACCGATTTCGAACTTTCCTTCACCGAACCGTGGTTGTTCGACCGGCCGTACCTCTTCGGTTTCGACCTGTTCAACACCGTCCGGACCCGCGGCGAGGGGTACAGCTTTGAGCTCAAGCGCCAGGGGGGGGTCCTTCGCCTGGGCAAGACTCTGAGCGATGAGAACAAGCTCCTCTTCCGCTACCGGCTGGAGTCCGACCGGGTGACCGATGTCTCCAACAATGCTTCGCAGGCCCTCAAGGACGAGATCGGGGAAAACTCCATTTCCTCGGTGGGTCTCACCTTCACCCGGGACGCCCGCAACAATGTCTTCAATCCGAACACCGGGTATCTCGCGGCGACCGGGGTCGAGTTGGCCGGAACGGCGCTGGGCGGCGACCGGGACTTCTGGAAGTGGACCGCCAGTGACAGCGTCTACTTCCATCCGATTCGGGAGGATCATGTGCTGGAGCTGAGCGCCCGGTTCGGGATCGCCGACAACTACGGCGATTCGGAGACGGTGCCGATCTTCGAGCGGTTTTTCGCCGGGGGCGCCGATTCGGTGCGGGGGTACAAGGAGCGCCGGGTGGGTCCCACCGATCCCAACTCCAATGACCCGGTCGGCGGCGAGGCGCTCGCGGTCTTCAACGCCGAGTACACGGTCCCGATCGTGGATTTCCTCAAGGGGGCCGCCTTCGTGGACGCCGGCAATGTCTGGTCGAGCGCCGGCGAAATGTTCCAGGATGAGCTCCGGATCGGCGTCGGAGCGGGCGTCCGGGTCAAGACCCCCTTCGGGCCGGTCAAGCTGGATTATGGCTGGCCGATCAATCCGGCCGACAACGAGAAGGACACCGGCCGGCTCCACTTCTCCGCCAGTCGCGCGTTTTAGTTAAATTCACGGGAGTCATCCATGAACCGGTCCATGCGCAGGATTTTTTCGGTTGGCCGTCCGCTTCCGCTCACCCTGCTCACCGCCTTCCTGGTTGCCTGGGTTTTTCCGGTTGCCGGGGCGGCCGAGGGAGGGAGCACCTCGCTGCGGATCGGCTATGTGGACATGGAGCGGGTGTTCGACGGCTACGGCGGCACCTCCAAGCATCGGGAGGAGATCGACCATTACGCGAAGGAGAGAAAGGGGGAACGGGACAAGCGGGTCGCCGAGATTCAGCGGCTCCGAGAGGAGGAGATTATCCTCAACGCGGAGGGCCGCGACGCCAGGCGCCAGCAGTTCGAGGATAAGCTGAAGGATCTGGCCCAGTTCGACCGGCAGGTGGAGGGAACGCTGCGCCAGCGCAAGGAAGAGGCGATCGGGGCGATCATCGACAAGATTCAGGCGGCAATCGAAGAGCATGCCAAGAAGACCGGACTGAACCTGGTGCTCAGCGACCGGGTCGTTCTGTACCATGATGACGCGCTGGATGTGACCGATGAGGTCCTGAAAATCCTGAATCGATAAGCCGATGCCTTCCGCCAAGACCAAACAGAAATCCCGCCGGGCCGTTCGCCCGGCGGCTTCATCCCCGGCGGCGCCGGGGAACGGCGGCCGGTCCTACCGGTTGGCTGAGATTGCCCGTTTGGTCGGGGGCAAGGTGATCGGGGACGGAACGACCCGGATCACCGGCATCTGCGGCATCAAGGAGGCTCGCCCCGGCGACATCACCTTCGTTGCCAACAGCAAGTACCTGTATCTGATTGAGCAGACCCGTGCTTCGGCGGTCATTGCTTCGCCCGAGGCGGTTGTTTCCGGAAAGCCGGTTGTGCAGACCGACAATCCGTCGCTGGCGTTCGCGAAGCTGGCCGGCCTCTTTGTTCCGGTGATCCGTCAGGATTTCACCGGAGTGAGCAGGAAGGCCCACATCGGCAAGGGGGTCCGGCTTGGTCGGGACGCCGCGGTCGGTCCCTTCGCGGTGATCGGCGACGGCGCGGTGATCGGCGACCGGACGGTGATCCATGGCGGGGCGACGGTCGGTCCGGAGAGCCGGATCGGCAACGATTGCCTGATTTACCCGGGGGTCGTGGTCCGGGAGAAGATCACGCTGGGCCACCGGGTGACCGTGCATGCCGGGACGGTCATCGGTTCCGACGGGTTCGGTTTCGCGACGGTTCAGGGGGTTCACCACAAGATTCCCCAGATCGGGACGGTCGTGGTGGAGGATGATGTCGAGATCGGGGCCAATGTGACGATTGACCGGGCCCGTTTCGGCAAGACGGTCATCGGCAAGGGGACCAAGATCGACAATCTGGTTCAGATCGCCCACAATGTCGTGACCGGAGTCGGCTGCATCCTGGTCGCCCAGGCCGGGGTTTCCGGCTCGACGGTCCTGGGGAACCATGTGGTGCTGGCCGGACAGTGCGGGGTGGTCGGCCACATCTCGGTCGGGGACAATGTGATGGCCGGCGCCCAGTCGGGGATCAGCAAGTCGGTCCCGGCCAACAGCCAGATTTGGGGCACGCCGGCCAAGCCGCTGGCCCGGGCCAAACGGGTCAACGCCGCCCTGCAGGGGCTGCCGGACCTGCTGAAGACGGTCGAGGGGATGCGCAAACGGATCGAGGAACTGGAGAGGCGTCTTGATGAGCAATCCGGCGGCTGAGAACCAGAGAACGATTCAGCGGGTCATGCGGGTCGAGGGGGTCGGCCTGCATACCGGCAAGCCGGTCCGGGTCAAGTTCAAGCCGGCTCCGGCCAACAGCGGGATCCGTTTCCAGCGGATCGACATGGGGGGCTCGCAGCCGGTCGAGGCGGCGGTCACCTCGGTGCTGGAGGCGGCCAAGCGGCCCCGCCGCACTTCAATCGGAAACGGCCGGGTGGAGGTCCACACCGTCGAGCATCTGATGTCGGCTTGTTTCGGGGCCGGGATCGACAACCTGCTGGTGGAGATCCAGGGGGAGGAGGTGCCGGGGCTGGACGGTTCGGCCTATCCGTTCCTGGAGATCTTCAAGCAGGCCGGCGCCGAGGTCCAGCCGGCCCCCCGCCGGCCGATCCAGATCCGGGAGCCGATCTGGGTCGAGGAGAAGGACGCGGCGGTCGCGATCTTCCCAGACGACAAGTTCAAGATCTCCTACACCCTCAGTTATCCGGTCCGGGGCCTTGAGGCCCAGTTTTATTCGAACGAGGTGACCCCCAAGCGTTTCGAGAAGGAGTTGGCGCCGTCCCGCACCTTCTGCATGGCCTCCGAAGTGGAGCAGCTCCGGAAGATCGGGCTGGGGAAGGGGGCCAACTACGAGAACACCGTCGTCGTGGAGTCCAACGGCCGGGTCATCAACAACCACCTGCGCTACGCCGACGAATTCGTCCGGCACAAGGTGCTGGACCTGATCGGAGACCTCAACCTCATGGGCCGGCCGATCCACGGGCATGTCGTCGCGATCCGGTCGGGACACACCCTGAACATCCGCTTTGCCCAGCGGCTCCGGCAGTGGCTGGACCGGGGGCGGGAGAGCGGGATCCTGGCCCAGTATGTGGAGCCCGAGGCAGTCACGCTGGATATCCACGCGATCCAGCGGATCCTGCCCCACCGGTATCCGTTCCTCCTCGTGGACCGGGTGATCGAGATGGTGCCGGACAAGCGGGCGGTCGGCATCAAGAATGTGACGATCAACGAACAGTTCTTCGTGGGGCATTTCCCGAAGCGGCCGGTGATGCCGGGCGTCATGATGATCGAGGCGCTGGCTCAACTGTGCGGCATCCTGCTGCTCAACAAGGCGGAGAACCTCGGCAAGTACGCCTATTTCGTCGCGATGGACGATGTGAAGTTCCGCCGGGCGGTCCTGCCGGGGGACACCCTGGTGCTGGAGGCCGAGGTGCTGAAGCTCCGCTCCAAGACCGGTCAGATGCGGACCCGGGCGCTGGTGGAAGGGAAGCCGGCGGTGGAGGCGACCCTGATGTTCGCCCTGTTGGAAGGGGAGGACAAGCCGTAACCGGTCCGATGAATAAGACCATCGGTCTGATCGCCGGCAACCGCGCTTTTCCCATTCATGTGGCTCGGGCGGCCCGCCGCCGGGGCTGGTTGGTGGCGGCGGTCGGTTTGCGGGAAGAGACCGACCCGGCGTTGGAATCGGAAGTGGATCGGATGCATTGGGTGACTCTCTCCGAGCTGGGGGGAATCCCGGACTGGCTCAAGGGGGCCGGGGTTCGAGAGGTGATCCTGGCCGGACAGATCCAGGCCCGCCGGCTCGTCCAATCCGGCCAATCATTCGATCCCGCGACCCGACAACTGCTGGCCCGTCTTCCGGACCGCTCGGGCGATTCTGCGATGAAGTTGGCGGTCCGCGTTCTTCAATCGAAGGGATTTCGGGTCCTGCATTCCGCCTTTCTGCTCAAGGAGTGGATCCCGGTCCGGGGGGATTTGACCCGTTTGATCCCGATGGCCGATCAGCGAAAGGAGCTTCGGTCGGGGCTTCGGTTGGCCCGGAAACTGGCCGCCTGGGGGGTCGGACAGACCCTGATCCTCAAACAGGGAGCGGTCGCCGCGGTCGAGGGGATGGAAGGGACCGATGAGACGATCGAGCGGGCCGGCCGGATTGCCGGCCCCGGCTGCGTCGTGGTCAAGGCCTGCGGGCGAGGCAAGGACATGCGGTTTGACATCCCGGTGGTCGGGGAGGAGACGCTCAGGCGCTTGGCGGCGGTTCAGGCCGCCGGGATCGGCGTGGAGGCGGGGCGGACCCTGCTGTTCGACCGGCCCGCGCTGATCGCGCTGGCCGACCGCCTCGGGCTGTTCGTGACGGCCCTATGAAGCTGCGGGTTGGATTCGGGCAGATCAACCCGACCGTCGGGGACCTCGACGGCAATGTCCGGAAGATCCTGGCGGCGATCCGGGAAGGGGAGCGCCGGGGGGCGCAGCTGCTGCTCTTTCCGGAACTGGCCCTTTGCGGCTATCCCCCCGAGGACCTGCTGTTCAAGCCGGCTTTCATCCGGGCGGCCGGCGCGGCGCTCAACCGGGTCCGGCGGGCGGTCCGGGGCCCGGTCACCGTGGTCCTGGGTTCGGTGGAGGAGCGGGGGCGGAAGTTGTTCAATACCGCCTATCTGCTGCGGGCCGGCAGGATCGTCGCCCGGACCGCGAAGATGGCCCTGCCCAATTACGGCGTTTTCGATGAGCGGCGCTACTTCACGCCGGGGGAGCGGGCGCTGGTGGTGGACCTGCCGCTGGGCCGCTCCGAGTCGGTCCGGACGGGGCTTTCGATTTGCGAGGACATCTGGGCGGGGGCCGCTTCGCCGACCGGCCCGCAGGCCCGGGGCGGCGCCCGGCTTTTGATCAACATCTCCGCCTCTCCGTACGACGCCGACAAGGCGGCGGCCCGGGAACGGGTCGTCACCTGGCAGAGCCGGCGGACCGGCCTGCCGATGCTGTATGTGAATCTGGTCGGCGGCCAGGATGAACTGGTCTTTGACGGGGGATCCCTGGCGGTCGGTCCCGCGGGGCGGATCCTGTTCCGGGCCCCCCGGTTCCGGGAAGGGGTGTTCTGCGCCGAACTGCCCCTTGCCGGCGGCAGGGCTAAGGGGAAAGGCCGGTTCAAACCCGACCGGAGCGCTCCCCGGCTGACCCCGGTTCGGCAGATCCTGCAGGCCCTTCTTTTGGGGACCCGGGACTATGTGGAGAAGAACGGTTTTCGGGAAGTGGTGGTGGGCTTAAGCGGCGGGGTGGATTCGGCCCTGACGCTGGCGGTCGCGGCGGCCGCGCTGGGCCCCGAGCGGGTCCGGGCGGTCACGATGCCTTCCCGCTACTCCTCGGCGGCCACCCGGCGGGACGCGCAGCGCCTGGCCCGGAACCTGGGGGTGCGCCTGGAGACCCTGCCGATTGAACTGATCTTTCAGGCGGCGCAGGCGACCCTGCGGCCGGTTTTTCGGGACCGGAAGCCGGACACGACCGAGGAGAACCTGCAGGCCCGGATTCGGGGGTTTCTGCTGATGGCGCTGTCGAACAAGTTCGGGTGGCTGGTGCTGGCGCCCGGCAACAAGTCGGAGCTTTCGACCGGCTACTGCACGCTGTATGGGGACATGGTGGGGGGATTCGCGGTGATCAAGGATCTGACCAAGACGCAGGTGTACGGGGTGAGCCGGGAAGTGAACCGTTTTTTCGGCCGGCCGGTGATCCCCGCCTCCGTCCTGCGCCGGGCCCCCACCGCCGAACTGAGGCCCAACCAGCGGGACGCCGATACGCTGCCTCCTTACCGCCGGTTGGATCCGGTGATCCGGGCTTATGTGGAGGAGAACCGGTCGGCGGGGGAGATCCGGATCCGGCTGCGCCGTCCTGCCGGCGAAATTGTCCGGTTGCTCCGGCTCATCGACCGCAACGAGTACAAGCGGCGCCAGGCGCCGATGGGGATTAAGATCACCCCCCGGGCCTTTGGCAAGGACCACCGGATGCCGGTGACCAACCGTTTCAGGGATGTCTGAGATGGCGGCCTGGATCGGCCTGATCGCCCCCAAGCCGCAGGGACTCAAGACCCTCAAGGGGCGTCTGGTCCGGGCCGGCTTCGAGGTCCGAATCCTGTCGGCCGGAGATCTGGCGGCCGCGGCATCTGATTCGGAGGGGGACTGCCTGTTGCTCCTGGCGGATTTAAGCGCCCTGAAGGATCCGGCCGGCTGGATCCATGAACTGCGGGGCGGGGCGGCCCAAAACTTTCCCCCGATGCTGCTGCTGATGGAGGGGCCCCAAGTGGGCCGGTGGGAGCCGGGCAAGGGGATCGAGGATTTCCTGGTCCTTCCGGGACAGCCGGGGGAGCTGGAGGCCCGTCTGCGGCTGGTCATGGGGCGGCTCAACCATGCGCCGCCCGGGACGGTGATCCGGATCGGGGAGCTTGAGATCGATCCGGACCGTTTTGAGGTGCGGCTCGCGGGCGCCCCGCTGGAGCTGACCTTCAAGGAGTTCGAGCTGGTCAAGTTCCTCGCGACCCGGCCCGACCGGGTCTTCACCCGGGATCAGTTGCTCAACCAGGTTTGGGGCTATGACTTCATCGGAGGGACCCGGACCGTGGATGTCCATATCCGGCGGCTGCGGGCCAAGCTGGGTCCCCGCCAGGCTTCGCTGATTGAGACGGTCCGGAACGTCGGCTACAAGTTCTCCGGAACCCCGTAACCTCGATTTAACATCCCGGTTATTCCCCGTTAACCTGTTTCCGTATTCTATCCCCGCAGCAATTACCCATCGGGGGCGCAGGCTGGGTTCCCCGGGCAGCACGGAGGGAACCCAGCCGCGTGTCCCCGCAAATCGAAACAGAAAAGGGGGCTTCCCAAACCATGATTCGGAAGACCGTTGTTTTGTCCCTGGCCGGTTTTTTGGCGCTTGGCGCCCCGGTCTTACCCGCCTTCGCAGGCGGAGATGAGGATTTGCGGGCGGAAATCACCGCCTTGAAGAAGCAGTTGAGCCAGTTGGAGACGCGGCTGGCCAAGCAGGAGGCTAAGGAGCCGGAGGTCCGGACGGTGGAGGGGGATCTGATCCCTTCCTGGGTCCGCAAGGTGGACCTCTCCGGCCATGTGTCCGCTTCCTATGTGTATAACTTCGATGAACCGGAGAGCGGTTCCAACACCCTCCGAGTCTTCGACACCGAGGCCAACGATTTCCAGCCGAACCTGTTCGAGCTGGTGGTCGAGAAGCCGGTCTCGGAGGATTCCCGGGTCGGTTTCCGGACCGATCTGCATGTCGGTGAGGACGCCGAAGTGACCGGCGCGGTCACGACGGGGTTGGGTTCCACGACCGACGAATTCGACCTTCAGCAGGCCTATGTCGAGGCCCTGCTGCCGGTCGGCAACGGACTCGACATGAAGTTCGGTAAGTTCACGGTCCTGCATGGGGCCGAGGTGACCGAGTCCCAGGACAACTGGAATTTCTCCCGCTCCTACCTGTTCGGTTTCGCGCAGGCGCTGACCCATACCGGGGTCCGGCTGTCCTATCCCTGGGCGGACTGGATCTCGACGACTTTCGGGGTCAATAACGGGTGGGATGTCGTGGACGACAACAACAACGGCAAGACGATCGAGTGGCAGATCGCGACGACGCCGACCGAGAAGACTTCCTTCTCGGTGGCCGGGATGTTCGGGCCGGAGCAGGCGAGCGACAACCACGATGATCGGGGCCTGATTGACATCACGGCCGGCTACAATCCGACCGACCGCTTAAGCTTCCTGCTGAATTTTGACTACGGTTGGGAGGAGGATGTGGTCGTTGAGGACCAGGAGAACGGTTCCTGGGCCGGCGTGGCCGGGTACGCGAAATACCAGTTCAACGACTGGTATGGTTTGGCGGCTCGGGCCGAGTACTTCGCCGATTTCGACGGCGTTCGGACCGCGACCGGCGTCGGGGATCTGCGGCTTTGGTCGCTGACCCTGACCAACCAGTTCAATTTGTACAAGGATCTGATCGCCCGTCTCGAATACCGGCATGATCATGCCGATACGGCGGTTTTCACC
>Ga0210019_1002069_pt1 | contig 20081 bp, 17 predicted proteins | sample CryGeyCG2114_020_2_FD_183969 | JGI IMG/M metagenome (GOLD analysis project Ga0210019, IMG submission 183969) | Groundwater microbial communities from aquifer - Crystal Geyser CG11_big_fil_rev_8/21/14_0.20 (SPAdes) (version 2) | ecosystem: Environmental > Aquatic > Deep subsurface > Groundwater ...
AAGGAGGAACTTGAAAAGGCCCGGCAAATTGCCGTGGATGCAAGTGAAAGCATATTACACGAAGCTGCTCTACGCTTTGTCGAAGAAGATTTAGCAAAACTTGCTGAACGTGCACATGCACTCAAGGCAAACAACCTCTTATGAAAATCAGCAAAGTCCAACAAGAACTTGCCGACGTCCGTGCTGCGATGACGCCAGGAACGCCCATCGAAGAAAAGCGGGCGGCGCGCAAACGCTTCGAAAAATTACGCGACGAAATAAAGCGTGAACTTCTTTCTTTAGAAGAGCAGGCAAACAAAGAAAATGAATTAAAAGAGCGCATCGCAAAACTTGAACGCAGTGCACAAGATATTCGTGATGAAGCAAAAGAACTTGAAGCAATCGATTTAAGCAGTCGCGCGCATCAACTATATCTCGATGCAAATGATGTACTCATTCAAATTAAAGAATTGCACGCTCAAGTTCTTACTGAATGGAAACAGAATTACGATAAGCTTTCGCACTCAACCGGCATGCTCGAATCGCGCGTACAGAATATAGAAGAGGAATTTCAGAATCTTCTACATATAATCAATGAAAAAGAATCAATAGCACGTGAAGAAGATGAGTATCCTCCCCGTTTGCGTGCGATGCTAAATACACAACGTACCGCAGAATTTCTCATAAAAAAGGGCTTTGCTGAGCACGACTCTCTTGCAGAGCGTGCACACTACCTAGAGCGCGCACAGCAAATTCTAGCGCAACTTCCTTCCTCGGATACCGATGCACAACTCAAAGATCTCGATCCTAAAATTTATATGCCGCTTATTGCCGAAACTGAGCGATACAAAACAGCAGTTCGCATTGCACTTCAAGAAATACATCACCTCACAAGCGAGCATATTGTCGATACCGATAATGCCGGTACCGAACTGCCGCTTGCATATTCGGTTTTCAACCAATGGCGCAAAGGAGACAAAAATGCATTTTATGCACGGCTTTGGGCACTTAATCTTCTTTTGCTCAAAAATCCGAATCAAGATACACCACTACAACAGAAAGTACGTTCACTGCTCAATGTTATAAATCGCGATAGAGAGCTGAACAGCGTAGAGCTTGAAGAAAAACAGATGGCTGCCGAAGCGCGAAGGTTTCTTCTTATGGCCGGCAATGGAGTTATTCGCCGCTTTCTTGCAGATCAATTCAACGGCCTCCGGTCCGAAAGCGATTATGCACGCTTAGGGCGCGCACTCTATGATCCGCGTGATCCTTACGGTCTGAGTATATTGCGCATCGCTGTAAATTTACCGCGCAAATTTGACCTGACGCTTGCAAATCGCTTCGAGGGACTCTACGAAAAGCGCCTTGTTCGCACCCCGAGCAGTGCCGTAAGCGCACACCCCGAGGTGCGCTTTACCGATGATCTTGATGATTTACCGGACGTGCCTCCGGAGGAGCTTGACCGTGGCTGGGAAGTTGAACTGCTGGCTGGTGAATTAAGCTGCGTTAATTATGTGGAACGAACAATGCAAACAACCGAAGTCGGCAGACAACAATATGTTGAAGCTCAGGAATATATACTCGATACATCCGAATCGATGTTTGCACAAGGGTACTCAAGGTATCCAAATAAGCGGTGGCTCCTGCGCAATGCAATTTTTATCAGTGCACTCAATACATATTCTGTAGATGCAGCTGCAAACAATTCTACAGAGTTTAAAAATCAACTTTTCTTCAGATTTTTCGGGAGCGAAGTACATGATTTAAATGCAACACAAGCGACTGAATATGGCGTGTCATATCCTCTTCCAGTACAACGCTTTCCTCTGCGCACCACCGATGATGCATACGCTGCCTTAAAGCTCTTCATGCAATATAACCCAAATGGCGGCGGCACTCAGTTACAAGAAGCGATTCTCCAAGGTTTTAGAGATATTCAAAGTGCTAAAGGAGCTACACGCGCACTTCGTGATGCAAAACTGGTACTTGTAACCGACGGTGATAGCGAGCTTACAATTGATCAACTTATACAAGCTCAACAAATTAAAGATACTCGAACAGTCGTGCATGTATTTGCGCTGGAACAAGAAAATCCTGATCTCAGAGAACTGTCCGATATGTCGGGTCCCGGGCAGGCTTTTTACCATTTTATTCAACATGCGGGAGATGGGAATCTTCAAGCAATGCCTCCCTATGGCACTAAAGAAGAATTTTCGCCGGTTTATAGTGAACCGAAATTTGCCAGTGATGCTGAACGCAATACCTATGAAGAGCGTATAACAGAAATGTGCCGCGAAATTTTAGAGGCGCATCGAAAAGAGCGCACAGAAACAGCGGAAACAGCAAAAATTCGCTCACGAGAACTCGATGCACTCATGCATGCACGCCGTCCAGGCGCTACTCACAAAAATGCCGCTCTGTCGCGCAAAAGCCAACGCATGCGCGATATATTCAACACAATGCATGCGCTGCATGATGACGACAGAACAGATGCCGAATCGATGGAGCTTTTGCGTGAACTGGGATCCGCGCGTGGGGTTTTATTCAAAGATGTTAAAGCAATCTGCGAATCTCCTGGAGAAAAAGAGACCCAAGAGGCGCTCAAACGCTACAAAGAAGAAATCCTTCCTAAACTTCGGAAAGTTGCCTAGCTATTGACATTTTTCACACATAGTGTTTAAATATATCTCCTATGGCTACCAATCAACCCACACATACACCAGGAAGTGAAGATGACCTCTTCGGAGATATGGCTGCGCAACTCGAAGGCGTTCGCCCTTTTCATGAATTTCTCCAAGAGCTAGAGCCGGCAGAACCGGCCGCTGACGATGACACCCAAGATCTTACTGAAGAAGCTATCGAAGAAGCTGATGAACTAACAAACAGCGATAGCGATACACCCAAACTTACTGAGGACGAAGCGATAGCTGATGAACGCGAAGTAAATATAGTCCGTGCAGCATGTGAGAGAGCAAATCATGGTGCACTTCGAGCAGATTTTCTCGCATTTCAAATTGCTCAATTGGAGGCTAATAAATCAAAAATAGCAGACCATCATTCTAAGACTCTTTACAAATTAATAGAAGAGGGATTGGGTTGGTTGAATAATATGGAGGCATGTCTAAAGCGAGTAACAGGAGCTGACGAAACAGTGGACGAGGAGTGGCTTAAAAATGTTTCGTCAGCGTATCAATCTGCACAACAAGCTTATGAAAAAACAGTACAAGAATTTGAAGGAATACCAGGAATTACTGCAAACGAAGGATTTACAATCCCATTGGATACTGACGAAAAAATAAAAGAAAAATACGCTGAAATTCGAGCAAGACTAGATTCGATGCAAACAGATCTTGATCAAGAAATAGTAGATATTCTGAACCTTTTATTACTCCAAACTGATAAAATCATTAAAGATATCCCCATATTCGATGCTTTTATAAAAGCATCGAGTTCGACGGATAGCTGCGAAGAACAAAAGAAACTAGCAATAGAAAAAGCTGAAAACTATTTATATGCAATAGAAGTCTGCCTAAATCGGGAAGAAGATACACGTAAAGCTTCTTGGCCAACACAAGCTGGCACACCAACTGTACAGCCGAATCTCCCAGCGCAATCATTAGGAAATACGCCAGGCGGCATGCAGAGCATACCCTCAACAGGTACTCCACCCGCACCTGTATCTTCTCCAATCTCAGTTCGTGCACGCCAACTGCAAGCTGTACAAGTGCAAGCACAAATAGCACAAGCCCAAGCTGCAGCTGGCCAGCCAGCAATGTGGGCTCCACAAGAAGATCCATCAGCAACTGCAAATATGGTTGTTAATGCTGCACGGGGAAATGCGATTATAGCTACTCATTCTCAGTTGCAAAGAGGAGGGAATATTTTTTCTGCAAATACTCAAATGCAGAATAGCCCGCAAGTTCCGCCAGGCGGCGCAACTGCACAACCACCTGCTGTGGGTTCGGTTTGGAATCAACGCCCGGCAACGGCACGGCCCGTGCAACGTACGCCTCGCCAATCTGGCGGAAGTGCGATGCCGAAGCCTGCGCACCAGGTAACACAACTTGTACGCGCTCGACGCACTCCACGGGGTACGCCCGGCCCCATGCCAAGACAAATTATCAACCATGACACACGCATGGTTGCACCGCCGGCGCCGAAGAAAGCACAATCAACGCCAACAACAATCAACAGTACACGACGCAATGTCATGTTAGCTGCTACCGTTGCAACAGCAAGTGCGCTTGCTGGAGGCACTGCGTATTGGGCACTCCAAAAACCAGACACAGAAGAGGCCACTCAAACAACCTATCTCCAGCCGCTTACCGCAGATTGTAAAATCGCGCGCATCAATCAAAAGAAAATTGAGGTAACATGCCCATCAATCGTCGTCGGGAAAATTAATACCGATGTTAGGAACTGTACAAAAACACATCAAAAAAAGATTACATGCGATCTGCAAATGCGCGTCGCGAATACTAATCTCGCAACGAAACCATTCCGTGCAACACTGCCCGAAGTGGGCCGGTATGATACACGTCAAATGCAGCAGACAACTTTTCACCCACAACCGTCGCGAAATCCGCAGCGGGTAAAAAAGGGCCGCTAAGAGCTGAGATGCCGCGCCCCCAGCCTTGCACAAAAACTTTTTAAGAGTATAATTTTTTTTACGCGTATAAGCGACCTCGAATTATGAATACCGAAACATTCCAAACACCAAAAGGCGTGCACGACATTCTTCCTCAAGAACACGAGTTCTATACTTTTATTAAGAAAGTGGTTCGGCACCGCGCACGACAAAGCGGTTACCGCCGCATCTCAACGCCTATTTTTGAATTTACTGAAGTTTTTAAACGTTCAATCGGCAACGATACCGACATCGTGACCAAAGAGATGTATACCTTTGAAGATCGCAAGGGTCGCTCACTGACACTGAAGCCAGAAGGTACTGCCGGTGTTGTACGCTCATACATTCAGCACAATATGGCAACATGGCCGCAGCCGGTAGAGCTCTACTACATAGAGCCTCACTTTCGATATGAACGCCCGCAAAAAGGACGCTTCCGCCAGTTTTGGCAGTATGGCTTCGAAGTTATCGGGGAGAGCGATCCTGCAATAGATGCACAGCTTATCTATGTATCACTCAAAATCCTCGAAGATCTTGGTCTCGCTCAAAAGTGCGAGCTGCACCTCAACTCAATCGGCTGTATGGCAAAAAACTGCCGTCCGAAATTCGTTGAAGATTTGAAAAATTACTATATCGGCAAGGAGCGCAGCATGTGCGCCGAATGCCAATCGCGCTTGCACAAAAATCCAATGCGCTTGCTCGACTGCAAAGAAGAAGACTGCAAAATTCTTGCTGAACTTGCACCAAAACTCAGCGACTATCTCTGCAAAGAGTGTAAAGAGTTCCACGAACAGCTTATAGATTTGCTTGGAGAGATGAACATCACCTATACGCCAAATGCAAAGTTGGTGCGCGGGTTAGACTACTACACAAAGACAGTTTTTGAATTTGTAGAAAAGGGCGATGACCGCGCCATGAACTCGCTTTTTGGAGGCGGACGCTACGACGGTTTGGCAGAAATTTTAGGTGCGACAGAGCCGGTGCCTGGCATCGGATTTGCAGCCGGCATCGAGCGTATTGTCGATCTTATGAAACGCGAAGGAGTTACCGTGCCCTCAAAAGATGCGCTGCATGTCTTTGTTGCACAACTTGGATATGAGGCCAAAAAGAAGTGCATTCCCCTGCTCGCCCAACTGCGCGAAGCCGGCGTAAAGGCCGTTGGTGCGCTCGGCAAGGGTGCCATTAAACACCAGCTCCGCCTGGCAGACCGTTTTGAGGTTCCCTATACAATTTTAGTTGGCATTACCGAAGTGCGCGAAGGAACAGCAATCATACGCGACATGAAACGAGGCAGTCAAAAAGTTGTAAAGTTTGATGATGTATTAGAGGAGATAAAAAAACTTATTGGAGAGGAAGAGCTCGATACGTACACGCCGGGAGAAGTGCTGTACTAAAGAAAGCTCCAAGCTTTCCAAATTCCAAATAACAAATAAATAACAATTTTCGAATAACCAAAAATCCAAATGGGATCTCGTGATTTGTTATTTGGAATTTGATTATTGATGATTGCTTCTGCTATCCTCTTCCCATGCCAGCAAGAACATTGAAGTATATTATCGTCGGGGTAATTGCAGCTGCTGCTGTTATTCTCCTGCTCTTTGTATATCCGCGTGCAACAGTTTCAAATGCGCAGAGTGTATTTCCCGATGTTCCGGACAGTCATCGCAATGCATTTGCAATTCAAAAATTAAAAGAGCTCGGTTTTATTAGCGGATATCCGGATGGAACTTTTCAGCCCGACCGCGAGGTAAATCGTGCCGAAGCAGTAGCAATCATTCTCAAAGCAAGCGGAATTTCTGCAGGCAATTTACCGGCAGAGCTGAACTTTTCCGATGTTCATAAGGAAGACTGGTTTTACCCCATGATTCGCACCGGCGTTGCACTCCAAAAGTTAAAAGGCTATGACGATGGGACATTCCGTCCGCAAAATCCGATTAATCTTGTGGAAGCGCTCACCACAACACTCTCGTTTTACCGCGTGCGCACGCTCAATCTCGATGTCGAAGAGCGAATTTATACCGGCTTGGACCGTGAGGCGTGGTATGCCCAGCGCGCGCAGTACGCAAAGAATTTTAATATCATCGAACCCAATGATACCGGCAGCGTCGATCCGGGTGCACTACTTACTCGCGGCCAGCTTTCAGAAATAATTTACCGCACCCATATTGTAAACAAATCTAACAAACCCTACGATATTTCGCGCGGCTGGATAAGCAGCAGCAATCCCGGTAATTTCTGGAAACTCAATCATCCCGAAGGCTGGAATTTTTTCCGCGGCACCATGAATAGCGTGCTTTGGAAACCGGCAAAAAACCAGGCATTCTTTACGCGTATTTTCCCAACCACTGCACAAGTCTCTATTTCACTCATCGACAATCCGGCCGATAATACAACAGCAAACCAATACTTTGCAGAGCTCAAAGATACATACAATACAGCATATGGTGCAGAAAATATTACGTACGAACAAGGCACAACAAACGGATATCCATCACTGCGCATCCGCATTCCTTCACAGCGTATGGAAGACTTAGTACTGCGTCTCCCCAATGCACAATACCTGGTAATGTACGGACAGTACGGCGATTCGAGCCTTGGCGACTTCTTAGGCAAACAAATAAGCGCAATTCTCGACTCATACGAATATGTAGACCAGCCCGAAGTTATTCAGCTCTCACTTGAAGAGCGCATGGAACGCTTGCGCGAGAGTATTCTGTTTGAAAGCAAAGCAGATGAAATCTTAGAGCTCTTTCCGGATCGCCGGCTTATCGAAACGGACGCAATCGGCATTGGCACCGGCCCGGTCGACTACTACTTTAGCAGCGAGGCAAATCACACCATCAAAGTCGAACGGAACTCTAAAACAATCTTAAATATTCAAGCCGGTGAAACTACGAAATTTTAAGCGCAGCATGGCGGCAGGAGCTACACTTCTTCTCGCCATAACTATTCTCAGCGCGTGTAATAAGGCACCGCTCGATACAGAAGTCACTCCCTTTAGCAAAGGGCCATCGAGTCCGCCGCACATTAATCAGCCCACTTCCCCACTCCCTAACTCCCCCACTCCCCCACTCCCTAACTCCCTAACTCCCTAACTCCCTAACTCCCTAACTCCCTAACTCGCCTTCCATGTCCTTTGAATTTCTTGAACTGCTCGCCTTCTCATTCGCAACAATTATCGGATACATTGCCTGGATTATCATTATTGTCGGCTTGGCGGTAAGCATTTTTGATTTAATCGTACTTCTTTTTAATAAGAAGAAAACGCTGCATGCCGATCTTAATCAAATTCGCATTAAACTGGGACTTTGGCTCCTGCTGGGTTTGGAATTCTTAATTGCAAAAGACGTTATCCTCACAATCTTCGATCCATCTACCAACGATCTCGTTAATTTAGCGCTGATTATTATCATTCGAGTTCTGTTGAGCTACTTCTTGCATCGCGAGCTGAAGGATATTAAATTGCATAAGGAATGAAAAACTATGGTGCGCTCTCACTGGCAATGCATAAAAAGCATCGTGGCAAATTGGAGGTGGTGAGTAAAGTGCGGCTAAAAAATACGGATGATTTAAGTACGGCGTATACGCCGGGAGTTGCCGAGCCGTGCCGGAAAATTGCGAAAAAGCCCGATCTGGCCTATGAGTATACGATTAAAAGAAATACCGTTGCCGTTGTTACCGACGGCTCTTCAGTTTTAGGTCTTGGAAATATTGGCGGATTAGCAGGTCTTCCGGTTATGGAGGGCAAGTGTTTGCTGTTGAAAAATTTTGCCGACGTCGATGCATTTCCAATCTCTCTGGCCACGCAAGATCCGGATGAGATTGTTGAGACAATAAAAAATATCTCGCCTACCTTTGGCGCGATTAATTTAGAGGATATTGCGGCGCCTAACTGCTTTTATATTGAGGAGCGTTTACAGCGCGAGATGGAGATTCCTGTCTTTCATGACGATCAGCACGGTACGGCGATTGTAATTTTGGCAGGACTTTTGAATGCATTGAAAGTTATAAAAAAAGAGATGCGCAATGTACGCGTAGTAATTTCAGGAGCAGGCGCAGCAGGCATTGCAACGGCCAAATTACTGCTCCATGAAGGAGTGAAAGATTTAATTTTAGTGGATAGTCGTGGCGCAATTTATAGCGGACGCAAAGATCTTAACTCATATAAAAAAGAGATGGCGCTCAAAACAAATAAGCGAAAGGTAAAAGGAGGCCTGGCTGAGGCGCTGAGCGGAATGGATGTTTTTATCGGCGTTTCGCAACCCGGAATTGTAACGCAGGCTATGATTTATAGCATGGCGCCGCATGCAATTGTCTTTGCTATGGCAAATCCTATACCGGAAATTATGCCCGACCTTGCCGCAGAGGCAGGTGCCGCGATTGTTGCAACAGGCCGCAGCGACTTTCCAAATCAAATTAACAATGTGCTGGCGTTTCCGGGAGTACTGCGGGGGGTGCTCGATGCACGCGCTCGGTTAATTACAGAAAAGATGAAGATTGCCGCCGCCTACGCTTTGGCGAGCTTGACGCCGCGCCCAACCAAGAATAAGATCATCTCTTCGGCATTTAGCAATAAGGTTGCGCGAGCCGTAGCCGAGGCGGTGAAGCGCGCGAAATAAGATGAAAAATTCGTCAAATATCTTACCAACTGCAGGCGCACTTTTAATTATTGGAGGAGGAGGGATCGGGACAACACTCTTTGCAGATAATCAAGATAGATTCCAAACCAATAGTATAGTTTGTGGCGCACTCCAAACTGGAGAAAAAATTACTTTGCCGGGCCTATGGCAGAGAATATTAGAAATAGCGGAACAAACCGGCAAAGATATTACTACCGTAAGCGGACTGCAAGAGTATTGTGAATTACAAACAAATCCAGAGATTGATTTTTTCCATTGGATGCCAGTTGGAGGAAAAACCGACAGAATTATCCGCCCTACAGAAAACTGCATTGCGCTCTCCTTGCAACATGTGCCGCAAGAAATTCAAAGGCGCCCGGAAATTGCCGCGCTTATTATGGATGCAAAAAAAATATCGCCAGCGCTGCCGGCAGACTGCCGCTAATCCAGCAGCTTTGCCAGCTCCTGCTTAAAGCTCTCTAAATCTTTAAATTGGCGGTACACGGAAGCAAAGCGGATATAGGCGACTTCGTCGAGTTTTTTGAGTGAATCCATAACGCCCTCACCAATACGCTGGCTGGGAACTTCTTTTCCCAGCGCAACCCACTGCGCCTCAAGATCGTCCAGCACTTGGTTAATTTGTGCATCTGTTACCGGACGCTTCTCACAAGCTCGCCAAATGCCGGCTTTGACTTTTTCTCTGTTATAGGGCTCACGCGAGTTATCTTTTTTAATCACTAAAAAGCTCGCCGACTCGATCTGCTCAAAAGTCGTAAAGCGAAAATTACACGCTTCACACTCGCGGCGCCGGCGAATTGCACGGCCTTCATTCGCCTCGCGTGAGTCGATTACTTTCGTATTGTCGTTGGGACATTTAGGACACTGCATGCCGTTTGATAAATATTAGTAATAAAACTATCCGTCATACCCGCAATATAATCTTTTACAACGACTTCCAGCGGATCTTCCATATCGATCTTCTCGCGAAACTTGGGCGGAAGCAACTTTGGCTGCTTGTAAAAGTGCCAAAAAACTGTTGTGAGAATCTTTTGACCGCGGCGGGAGTAGCGCAAAACCTGAGGCGACTGATACATCCGCTTCCATAAAAAATCGCGCACCTCTGCAACTTCTTTTTCAAACGTGGCGGAAAATCCAATAATATTGCGGGGGTGCTTTGCAACATCATCGAGAGTTTGGATTTTATGCGAGGCGAGGCGCCGCTGCGCGGTTTTTAAAATATTCTTTGTCATCATCGAGAAAAGCGCACTAATACCGCGGCTCACCGCGATTTCATCGCTCAAATTTTTGCCGTGATTTTTTTGCACGCGCTCTGAAGCGCGCTTCCACAACTTCAATTTTTTCAAATCTCGAATTGTAAAAAGACGCGCACGAATACCATCATCGATATCGTGATTGTGATACGCAATTTCATCAGCAAGATCGGCAATTTGAGCTTCGAGTGTCTTGCCGCTAATCTCTTTACCTGCCTGATCGTAGCGCGTCTGATGCTTCGCCAAACCGTCGCGCACTTCAAAGCTTAGATTAAGTCCCGCAAAGCGCGGAAAGTGTGTTTCTAATTTTTCAACAATGCGCTTGCTTTGCTCGTTGTGCTCATAATGCGAGCCAAACTGCCGCATAATTTTATCGAGCGCGTGTTCGCCGGCATGACCGAATGGCGTATGACCAAGATCGTGTGCAAGACAGATTGCTTCGGTAAGATCTTCATTAAGACGGAGTGCACGGGCAAGATCTCGGCCAACCTGCGCAACTTCCAAACTGTGGCTCAACCGGTCACGAACATGGTCCAAATAGCGATCAACAAAGACCTGTGTCTTACCGGAAAGCCGGCGAAAAGCTTTGGAATGGAGAATACGGTCACGATCGCGCTGAAAACAGGTTCGTGTTTCGCTGGGATGCTCGGGATACGCACGACCTTGTGATGTACTGCTATGCACGGCATAGGGCGCCAAGATTTTTTTCTCGCGGGCTTCGAGCTGGACACGGAATGAAGTGGCATCTGCTTTCATTTTGAGGTTGTATTGTAGCATAATAGAATCTGTGCAGCGCCCCAAACAATTAGGCGAATTGCTCGAAGCCTTCCTCACGCACTGCGAAATCGAGAAAAATCAATCGCGGAAAACTATTGATAATTACGGAAGGTACTTGCGGCGCTTTCATGAGTTTGCCGGAAATATTGTAAGCGACCAAATTACCCTGCCGCTTATTCAAAAGTACCGGCTCTTTTTAAACAGTGAAGAGATGAATCTCTCTCGAAAAACACAAAATTATCACACTATTGCCCTGCGCGCCTTTCTAAAATACTGCGTCAAGCAAGACGTAGAGGTGGTAGCACCGGAAAAAATAGAGCTGGCAAAAATTCCGGAACGAACTGTAGAGTTTTTAAACGACGAAGAAGTGAGCGCGCTCTTTGATGCGTGCGAAAAATATTCGAAAAATCCTGCACGGGATTTGGCACTTTTAGAAACACTCTATTCAACTGGGCTGCGCGTAAGCGAGCTAGCAGCACTCGATCGCGAAAAAATCGACCTCAAGCGCCGCGAATTTATGGTGCGGGGAAAGGGACGCAAACCGCGCATTGTCTTTCTCACTGAGAAAGCAGTGGAGCGCCTGAGTACCTACATTGCACAGCGCGATGATGCCTTTGATCCCCTCTTTATTAATGCAGGACGACGCCGAAAAGCTCAAGGCGGTTCCAATACTACCGATATAACCAAAGGCGAATCGCGCCGTCTCTCGACAGTGTCTATTGAGGCGCTGGTCCGCAAATACGCCATGCTAGCCGGCATCACAAAAAAAGTAACACCGCATACACTACGCCATAGCTTTGCCACAACACTTCTGCAAAACGGCGCAGATATTCGCGCGGTGCAAGAGATGCTCGGCCACTCTTCTATCACTACCACACAAATTTATACGCATCTCACCAACCGCCGCTTGCGTGAAATTCACGACAAATTTCATAAGTAGGCACACTGCGCGCACTTTGTTACAATTCCTCCATGATTCAATTCGAGCACGTCACGAAACGTTTCGGAGCACGCAAAATTCTAGACGATATTAATTTCGATATTCAGCCCGGCGAATTTGTTTCGATTGTTGGAAATTCAGGCGCCGGCAAAAGCACGATTATCAATATGTTGCTGGGAGAAGAGCGTCCATCGTTCGGCCATATTACCGTAGACGGCACAGATCTCGGCAAACTGCGCGGCAATCGCCTGCAAACGTATCGGCAGCATGTAGGTGCGGTTTTTCAGGACTGCAAGCTGCTCGCCAAAAAAACGGTATTTGAAAATGTTGCCTTTGCATTGGAGGCCCGCAACTTTCCGCGGCATCAAATTATGGAATTGACTGCCGCGGCGCTCGATCTCGTTGGCATCCTGCACATTCAAGACAACTACCCGCACCAAATTTCCGGCGGCGAGGCGCAACGCGTTGCATTGGCACGGGCTATTTGTTACCGGCCAAAGCTGCTACTCGCCGACGAACCAACCGGCCACTTAGACAAAGAAAACGCGCAAGAGGTCATAAAAAATCTACTTAAAATTCATATGCGCGGCACAACGGTAATCCTCACCACACATAACAAGCCGCTCGTCGAACTCGCCGGTCAAAAGGTGGTGCATTTGGCGGAGGGGAAGATTCAGTCCGGTTGATAGGCCTGTGCTATTGGTTGCGTCTGTTGCTGATCGAAATATGAATATGCTCGTATGCCATTTGTGCTCTCAATATCGCGTATTTCTACTTCAACCATCCCAGATTCACCGATACTCAAAACCTTAACCGCAAAGTGCTGGCGTGAAATATTTTGAAGATTACGGCGCCAATCACCCTCAACTTCTTCCACATAATCGAATCTCCCGAATATTCTCTCTTGCCCTACACGCAAAGTGATATTTTTCTGCGAAAAATGAGGATGCACAATTTTTACCGTATCCTCATCAATTACCGAAAGATGAGCCAGCAAAATACCGCCCTCAATTGGCTGTTTGCCAGTATAAAGTTCTAAATCCGCAACAAGAGATTTCAAGTAAAATATTGTACTCTCATTACGCTCTAACCGTCTGCCATCGGCTGTAGACATAGAAGGCATTGCACACTCAGCCATAATTTCGTCTGCATCGACTTCCTCATGAAAATTATCATCGCCGCCCGATATGCCGGCACGACCAGATAATGCATGAGCTGTTGCAGCGCGAATCAAGGGAGGAGTAACAGACTCAGGCGGTGCGTTATATCCAAGACGCACAATACGGCCACCAAGGTACTGTGCATTTAATTCACCTCGAACACCGAAATTCCTGCTCTCACCAATCTTTAAAGTTACATCGCCTTCATCACCATATTTTACATAGATATAATCCTCAGCTGGCAGCACAACACGGACACAAACACCATTCGGCAATGGAATTGAAAGCGAATGCTCAAAATCAAGCTTATACTCTGTGCGCTTACCCTCTTCGAGCTGAACCGGAGTACTCGTCGGAGGAGATGGCTCAGCATCAACTTCCAACAATGAAGCAAATAATTCTCGATCTCCAACCATAGCACCTACTATACAACAAATAAACACTTTGCAAAAAACTTTCTCCACAAGTTGCAGGACAGTTGCAGGCCGGCCGGTTTTAGGATACCTTTATGGCCGTGTCATACCAGGAAAAAACACTGGAGCTCAACAAGCTTCCCGACAAGAAAATTTCGGAGGTGCTGAGACAGCACGACATAGGCCTTACGGCCGATGAAGCAAAGAAAGTTCAGAAGATGCTCGGCCGCGACCCTACGCTTACCGAAGCGACTATTTGGTCAACGCAAGCCTCTGAGCACAGCTCATATAAATCGAGCAAACATATCTTGAAGCGACTGCCGACCGACGGGCCGAATGTGATTATGGGGCCCGGGCAAGACGCCGGAATTGTTGAAATTGCAAAAGTCGACGGCAAAAAGTACGGATTAGTTGTCTGTCACGAGAGCCACAATCACCCCTCGCAAATCGTACCGTATGAAGGTGCGGCAACCGGCATTGGCGGCTCGGTGCGCGACGTACTCTGTATGGGCGCGCGCGTTATCGGCCTGGCAGACTCGCTACGCTTTGGCGAAATTAAACGCAACGAGACAAAACTCATTGCGGAGGGCGTGATCGACGGCATTGCCGGCTATGGTAATCCAATTGGCGTGCCAAACGTTGGCGGCGACGTCTACTTTGATAAGAGCTTTAATGAAAACTGCCTGGTAAATGTAGTAGCGCTGGGCTTAGTGCGCGAAGACGAAATCATCCACAGCAAGGCACCGCGGGGTGCTGCAATTAACGGCTTCGATATTATCTTGGTTGGCAAACCAACAGATTTAAGCGGTTTTGGCGGTGCGAGCTTTGCATCGTTCCAATTAAACGAAGAAGCGCGCGAAAAAAACAAGGGCGCGGTCCAAGAGCCGAATCCATTTTTAAAGCGGCATCTGCTGGCTGCAACTTACGACTTATTCGATATTCTGAAAAAGAAAAATCTCCTCAATAAAGTCGGATTTAAAGATTTGGGTGCGGGCGGTGTGATGTGTTCTACGGTCGAGATGGTGGCGGCACAGGGCTATGGCGCGGAGATCGATTTGAAAAAAGTACACCGGGCAATTGAAGATTTACCACCGCAAGTAATCGCATGTTCAGAGACACAAGAGCGCTTCTGCTGGATGGTACCACCGCAACTGACCAAACTGATTCTCAAGCACTACAACGAAACCTGGGATCTGCCAATAATTGCAAAAGGCGCACAGGCAAGTGTGATTGGAAAAGTTACCAAAGGAAATTATGTGATGACGTATGACGGTGTGCGGGTGTGCGATGCAAAGGCCGAAGATATTACCGCCGGCATTTCGATTCAGCGTCCAGCAAAGGCAAAGCGTAAGCCGCTGAAAGAGCCGAAATTTGCCGAACCGCGCAATCTCAGCAAAATCTTTTTGGATATGCTGCGCCACGAGAATATTGCAAGCCGTGCTCCGATCTTTGAAAGTTACGACAAAAATGTACAAGGAATTTCCAAGCACGAGGCCGGTACGGCCGATGCCGGTGTGCTGGTGCCCTTTGAAAACCGCGACGATGTAGATGCAGCAACACGCAAAATCGGCATTGCAATTTCGAGCGATGCGAATCCACGCTACGGCCATATAGATGCCTACTGGCAGGCGGTGAATGCGGTCTTTGAAGGCTGCCGGAATGTGGCTGCGGTTGGCGCAACTCCATGGGCCGTGACCGATTGCTTAAACTACGGAAATCCTGAAAAACCGGATCACATGTTTGAGTTTGAAGAAGGTGTTGAGGGAATTAAAGACGCATGCGAGGGCATCGGCCTGCGGGGACACGAGGGCGCTCCCCTGCCCGTTATTTCCGGGAATGTCAGCTTTTACAATGCGACCGATAAAACTAAAATCGCGCCGCAGGCGAACATCTGCACCATTGGCCGCATTGAAAATGTAGATCACATGGTGGCGAGCCATCTGCAGAATCCTAAAAACGATCTGTTCTTAATTGGTGCGCGCAAAATGGAGCTGGGCGGCAGTGTCTACTACGACATGATGGGACATTTGGGCAGCGAACTTCCGCAGCCCGATCCGGAAGACGTTGCGAATGAGATCGAGCTGGTATTACGTATGGCAGAAGAAGACCTCATGGCATCGTGCCACGATATTTCTGACGGCGGTCTGGCCGTTGCTTTGGCAGAGATGATGATCGACAGCAGCGTTGGGATAAAGGTCGATATTACGAGGATTGGAGCGCGGACCGGCGGCAAAGCCGGCGCAAAGTCCAAGCGTACTAAAGGTATGCGCAGCGATCACAAACTCTTTACCGAAACCGGCGGCTTTGTTGTTGAAATCCCGCGCGCAAAAGTTGGCGATGCAATTAAAATCGCAAAAGAAGTCGGCGTGCCGCTGATTCGTTTAGGTTCTACCACGCAAAAACGGCGTTTAAGAATCTTTGATAACGGTTCGGAAATTATTAATTTGCGCGGCCCGGCGCTGGAGCGCGCATATCATAACGGCTTGCGCGACAAGCTGAGATAATCTGCACAATATTCCATGGCTAAATCACCACAAATCGCAGTCATTCAATTCCCGGGTATCAATACCGAGGTAGAAACCTGCCGCGAAATTAATCGCGCGGGCATGAAGGCTCACTTAGTTCGCTGGAATGAGCGCGCCTCGACGCTCAAAAAATTCGACGGCTTTGTGATTGGTGGCGGCTTTTCATTTGAAGACCGCGTGCGCGCGGGCATCATCGCCTCACTCGAACCTATTATGCAGGCCGTAAAAGAGGAAGCTGCAAGAGGTAAGGCGGTTCTCGGCATCTGCAATGGCGCGCAAATTGTGGTTGAGAGCGGACTGATTCCCGGCATTACCGGAGAGAAACTCGCAATGGCACTGGCCCGCAACAAGCGCGTGCAAGACGGCAAAGTTCTTGGTACCGGTTACTATAATGCGTGGGTAAAGATGAAGTGCGTGAGCAAGCGCGCGCTATTTACGCAGCACTTTGAAGAGGACGAGATTATCGATGCGCCGATTGCCCATGCCGAAGGCCGCTTCACCAGCGAGCTCAAAGAGATGCTTGAAGATCTGCACAAGAACGGCCAAATGGTCTTCCGTTACTGCGGTGAAAACGGCGCTATGAGCTTTGCATATCCAACAAATCCAAACGGTGCAGTTTATAATTTGGCGGCGGTCTGCAATCCGGCGGGCAATGTCATGGCGGTTATGCCGCACTTGGAGCGCGCCCCCCGTGCGAGTGCAAAGTTATTCGAGGGCATGCGCGATGCAATTTTGGAGCGGAAGCAGGGCGATGTCAAAGGCCGCATACCACGCCTGAATGTTAAGCCGCTGAGTGCGGAGCTCAGCAAATTTGAGCCTGAAAAGCAGGCATTCCGCTTTACCATCGAACTGAAAATTACCGACAACACTGCAGAAACGGTGAATATTACCCTGCAGCGTCTTGGCTTTGAGAATGTCAGCGTAGCGCGCGCAACGCATGTCGAAGTTGTGACGAGTGGCAAAGTAGATAGCGACAAATTGGCTAAGAAATTAATTAAGAGCGGAGTTTTAATGAATACCAATAAAGAGGTAGCAAGGATGGAAGGTGAGGAGCGGGCTGCAGCTGACGATGTACAAAGTATCTCTCTCCTCGTCCGCGATACTGAAGATTTTCTAGGCGCAGCAAAAACGGCTACGCTGCGACAACGCTTAAAAATGAGTGACGTCACCGAAGTACGCATCGGCACACTTTGGACAATCTCAATCAGCACCAAAAGCACAAACGTCGCCGAGCAAACGCTCAAAAAACTCCTCGACACGCATATTTTCTTCAATCCGCACAGTCAACGGGGGGTGAGGGTGTAATAGAAACGAATTCCGTTCATCTTTTGTTCATCTCGATGTGCTATACAGGTAGACATAGCGGTTTTTAAATTAACCTTGCCACAATAAATACTATCGTGATACGATCATATCGCATCGTGATACTACTCCTTACTCACCTATCACGATGATCAAACATTTTAAATGTAGAGAAACTGAAAAAATATTTCACACAATTGGCTCTCAAAAATTTCCAGACAATATTCAGAAAAGAGCATTGATAAAACTAACCGCGCTGCATGCATGCACTTCAATAAATGACTTACGAATACCGCCATCAAATCATCTGGAACAACTGCGAGGTAATCGTAGAGGCCAACACAGCATTAGAATCAATGAACAATGGAGAATATGCTTTATCTGGCTTAACAATAACGCATACGAAGTAGAAATTGTCGATTATCATTAATCAACATTATGAAGATGAAAAAACTACAACCAATACATCCCGGCGAAATACTAATGGAGGAATTTTTGAAACCTTTCCGTCTCTCTCAGTATCGTTTGGCAAAGGATATCCATGTAACACCAATTCGAATAAGTGAAATTATTCATGGCAAGCGATCAATCAGTGCAGACACTGCATTGCGGCTCAGTAAATATTTTGGAAACTCTGCGGAATTTTGGCTCAATCTTCAGGCGCACTACGATCTGCAAATTCAGAAGAAAAAACTCAAAAATGAGCTAAAACTGCGGGTGAAAATACTTAATGTTGAGGTAAAATCGAGCAAATAAAAAGACCTTCCGCTAGGTGTGGAAGAGAATGGATACTCAAGCCACGGGCCGAAAGCCTTTTCATGATTATAATAGCATTTGACATAGCTTTCGTGGAGTTCTATCATTGCTTCCTTAGTCAATTTTCCTATGACAGATAAATTTCAATTAGTCTTGGAGCGTGATTTTAATCATCGTGGTACGGAACGACGGGAGCCAGAAATTGTTGAACTAAAAGGCAAAACATTAGAAGAAGCTAAAACCGAGGCGAGGACAATAATTAGCCAAGTAGAAGCGGAAAAAGTAGCTAGGATAAGAAGTGGTGCCATTAATCCGCGCATACAGCAAGTAGTGGCAGAATTGGAGCTATAAAATAATCCCGAATCCCGTTCATCTTTTGTTCATCTCGATGTGCTACAAGAAGGGCATGAATAAATTTATCGTATCTGGAGAGGGGCTACCGCCACTGTTACAACACGTTAAAAAAGCACCGCAGCGGCTGCACTGTTTGGGACTGGCACTTGAAGAGAAAGCATACTACGTCGCCATTGTTGGGACCCGGCGGGCCACACTATACGGCAAGCAGATGGCGCGGGACATTGGATGTGCACTCGCACAAAAAGGATGCACCATTGTAAGCGGCCTGGCATATGGCATTGATACCGAGGCGCATCGCGGGGCGCTTGAGGGTGGCGGCAAAACTATCGCAGTGTTGGGGAGCGGCCTGCAGCATATCTCGCCGGTAAGCAATCTGCGCTTGGCCGAGAAGATCGCACTACAGGGCACGATTGTAACTGAGTATGAAGACGATATAGAACCGCAGATTTGGACCTTCCCAGAACGAAACCGGATTATTGCCGGCATGTGCGTCGCTACGATCATCATTGAAGCACCGGAAAAATCCGGCGCGCTCATTACTGCTGCACGGGCAATCGAGTACGACCGTGAAGTCATTGCAATCCCCGGCAACATGACGCAGCCGTCGTGCAAGGGAAGTAATAGGCTCATTGAGCGCATGCACGCCTATTCGCCCGCCGACATTGGCGACATATTAGAGCGTTTAAAATTAGAGCGCGACACAAGTGATGCAAACGACAAAAAAATGCGCGAAATTATTGAAGAGCTGGAAGGACTCGAAAAAACAATTTTTTCACTGCTCCAGCAAAATTCTCCGCTCGATATCGACTCGCTGCATGAGCGCACACATCTTCCTGTTCACGAAATTAACGCAACGCTTACCTGCTTAGAAATAAAAGGATTAGTACGCACCAGTGCCGGTTATGCATTTGTAACGCGGTGAATTTCTTGAATGGTCGTCTTTCCATCCAGCACTTTCAATAGCGCATCCTCAGTCATAGTAATCATGCCGCTCTGGCCCTCGCCGGGATCGCGGGCCAGTTTAAAAATTTCTGCCGATGAGCCACCACGCAAAATCACCTCACGCATTGCATCTTCCAACCAAAGCGCCTCGGCGATAACAAGTACACCGCGATAACCGGTATCCACACATTTTTCACATCCTTTTGCCTGCATAAGCTGCTGCGGCACTGTAATTTGCGGCGCATTCGGAACGCCAGCCAAACCCGCAATTGTCTTCTCGATAAACTCGCGCTCAGTATCTTGAATTGGCTTCTGCTCAGCGCACTCACACAGTCTGCGCACTAAGCGCTGCGCAACAATTAACGAGAGTGCGGGCGCAATCATAAAGTTTGGCACGCCCATAGTAATAAGGC
>Ga0210019_1002075_pt1 | contig 20032 bp, 28 predicted proteins | sample CryGeyCG2114_020_2_FD_183969 | JGI IMG/M metagenome (GOLD analysis project Ga0210019, IMG submission 183969) | Groundwater microbial communities from aquifer - Crystal Geyser CG11_big_fil_rev_8/21/14_0.20 (SPAdes) (version 2) | ecosystem: Environmental > Aquatic > Deep subsurface > Groundwater ...
TCCAAGCTTGAGCTCTTTCCCATAGCTTTGGTAAAACAAGACTGAGGCCAAAGACGATGAGTAGTCCTACTGCAAATAGTCTCACCGTATCAGCCGGAATCCCTAAAACCCGTACCAGAGTTGCCAGTAGCAAAGAAGCAATGGTGAAGCTGACCACCAATCCAGCAATCATCCCCTTGATTCTTCTGGTGTTGCCGTCAATGCCACTTGCTAAAATAATGGGCAGAATTGGAAGCACACACGGAGAAAAAACCGTGAGGATACCTGATACGAATGCAATTGGCAGTAAAAATAACATAATTAAATTTCTTTTATTTGTTGTAATAAGGTGTCAAAGTCGCCACCCAGCCAGCGCTTTACTTCCTGACCGTCTTTGTCCAAAACAACCAAAGTGTGCTGACTGGTCACGCCATACTTTTGGTTCATCACTTTATCATTGTCATAATCAACTTTGAGAATGGTAATGTCACTGGGTATTTCTGTTTGTCGTTCAATAATCTCTTCTTCTAAAGCTGAACAGGTTTGGCACCATGTGGTCGCGGCAAAGAATAACACTGATTTGCCCTTCATTTGGGCGTTTGCTAAAGCGTCGTCTGAATAATCCAGATAATTGAGCATATCCATGCGTAGTTCGGATGTCTGAGTCTTGGTTGCCGTAGAATTATTAAATCCATTTTTAAAGAACACAAAGCCACCAAAGATGATGATCAGTGAAATGATGATTAAAATATTAAATGGTTTCATAGTCTTTTGTATTTGATTTACGTAAATAACTTTTCAAAAATTGATAACAACGATGTGCGTTTCTTGGGCTGTTTTTTAAGTGAATAACACATAAGCTGTCCGCAACGACTACACTCTACCAGATTGAGTTTTTTTAAATCAGACAGGGCATGGGAAACAGATGACTGGCTTAAGTCCAAGATAAGCCCCATGTCCGTCACTGGAATTTCATCAACTTTGTGGAGGAGAAGATAAATGGAGAGTTTGGTGGGATCAGAAAGTGTTTTAAGTATCTGAATGGTGTCTTGGTTTTTACCAACATCCTTAAACGCCTTTTTTAAAGATTCCACATCTTTATCAGAAATGTGATGCAGGTGTCCCTCATGACCAGTAATATATGAACGATTGAGCATATATTAAAATTATCACATAAGTGGGATGAACGTCAAGAGAGATTTGAGAGAAGAATTCTTATTTATCTTTTTTCTTTTCTCCTCGCATAAAAAAGCCATTGCACCACACATCACAGTACAACCAATAAGGGGAAGTGCTGCTACTAAGCCTACTGCTCCAACAATGGGAAAGAAAATGAGAAGGACACAAACAACTCTTAACATAACAAGGACTTTCGGATTTATGCATTTTCTACATAAATATACTAGTTTGGTCATATCTGTTTAGTTTTGAGTCTTAAAGAATTAGCCACAACCCATGAGTTGCTCAAAAGGTAAAAAGGTGTGGTTTTAAAAAATAGAAACGTTGATATAACAACATAAAATATACCAAGTATTGGATTTTGTCGTACTAACGATAGAATGTGGATATGTTTCATGTTCGTCTTACTAAAACAAAATCTAAATCTACTGCAGTACAAGTTGTACAATACAAAAACAGAAAGACTGTCATTTTTAAACATATTGGTAGCACAAAGGATAAAGAAGAACTTTTTCATCTAAAAACAGTTGCAGTTAATTGGATTAAACAACACAATCCACAACTCGAATTGTTTCCTAGTAACATACAAATTAACCAGTCTAAACAATCGATAACCCAAGAACACCCACTTTCAAAAGTCATCGTTTTAAATCAAGCCAGACTTATCTCAACTCACTCAATATTCATTTACGAGATACTGTTAAAATTAACCCAATCACTAGGATTTTCTAGATTATTAGATGGTTTCCCCGAGAGGCAACTTTTACTTGATCTTGTTATCACAAGGCTAATTCATCCTGCCTCGAAATTAGAATCAATTAAGTTTTTAGAAGAAGAGTTTGATATTAAATACGAAAGAAATAATAATACCCTGAATCGTTGAAGATATGTTTCAAAGTCTTTGAGCCAACAAGGGATGTTCCGTCATCAATGTGCCAAACATAATTTTTGATTATGTCTTTGTACGCTTTAGACATAGATGCATCAAGGTTTATGGTTTTTGATTCCCAATCTATATTTGCAGCAAACCGTGCAATTGGTCGAAATTTGTCTGGGATAAGCTGTGAAGCTCTAACGGTTACAAGTGTTTGTATTGGACTGATAAGACTAAAGAAAGTAATTAGCAGATTGATGATGAACAGAGTAGTTAGTAGTCTGAACAGAAACAATCGTGATTTTATAGTTGAAGCAAACGAATTACCACTTTTGTTTTGTTGTGCTGACCTGTCGAGTCGAGATTTAATTCTTATTGCGCCATCATCCCCTTTATGAACAGAAAATAAAGCAAAAAAAACCATTATGAGTAGTATAAAAAATAAAAATTCTATGGCACTTAAAATAAATTAATAAATTTTCTGAGTATTAATATACTATTATTGTTTTAATAGTAAAGGGTAGTATTACTGTTTGCCTGTCGGTAAAGGTTGCTTTTTATTTTCTGGTAAATAGTTTGATTTATTTACTACTTTTTTATTTGTTTCTTTTTCTAGTTGTTTACGAGCATCACCTGCAATTTTTCCACCTCGTTTAGAAATTTTTTTGTTTTCTACAAATCCTTTTGGATGTTCTGTCTTAGTAATTTCTGTAGTAGATGCTTCGCCAAGTTGAGAAAATAGCTGTTCCAAATCGTTCATATGATCTCTAAGATTGTCTCGTTTTAATCCTTTTAGTTTTTTATACTCCGAAGGAGTTATGCCAAATGTAGCTTTTGATATCTCTGCTGTTAAAATTTGGTATTCTTTTGAATTATCAACACCATGTTTTTGCCATTCATTGGTTAATTCTTCTCTAATTGCAATACCACGCATTCTTCGTTCAATCCATTGGTCAGGATAACCTTTGTCTTTATAAAGTGCCCTTGCTCTTTTTTGTGCTAGTTCAGGATCTTCAATTTCATTGATACGTTCATAACCAACTTTAGCTAGCCAGCGTTTAAAAGGTTCTGCTTTAGATGAGGGAATAGACTGAATAATTCGAAATACTCCTTCGGTATTTGCACAGTCTGTTTCTCGCAATTTCCCATCAGGAGCTTTTAATTTCAACCCGTGACAAAATGTCACGACTTCACTTTCTTCCTCAATTAAACGTTGTTTTAATTTTCTCCAGTATGCACCTTGATCTAGACTGTCAGTTAAACTTCCACATACATCAGTTATAGAGAACCACCACTCACCTTTATAAACAACTTTTCGTATTTGTTTTTTTTAAAATAGCGCTATTTTTGTTATTTTTTTATCTAAATTATTTTCCATTGGATATATTTTAACACCATTTTAACTCTTATATTTAACAATTTATGTAACCAAAGTTTTTAAAATTTCTTCAGTATGCTCTATCCAAGAGAAATGCCCACCCTCATAAACGGTTAGTGTTCTATTTGGAATCTGCTGTTTGTAATATTTACCCATATTTATAGATACGTTTTTATCATCTTTTCCATACCACAAGTGCACTGGTACTTTTATATTCTTAACATCAAAACCCCATGGTGTAGTATAAATTTCTAAATCTTTAATAATCCCCTTTGGTCCTTGTTGTATTGCTCCGTTTCTATCTTGTTCTAGTAGTGATTTGTATCTAATATTTCGCTTTAATTTTTTATCAAGTTCAGAAAGAAATGGTTTAGACAAATCCAACGAACCAAGTTTTGCTTGAAAAAAAACGGAGTATCCTGCAAGAATTCTTAATATTGGGAAACGGTGGTAGTTGCTCCAAGATAACCTATTAGGCCATGCCATTCCGTTGCATATGTTTTTGATATAAGTTGGAGCAAGTCCTACAACGATAGCTGAGGCAGTTACTCTGTTGGGTAATTTATATGCACAAACGGCAGAGTAGGGGCCACCACCTGAAACACCCATAACTGAAAATTTCTGAAAACCTAGTTTATCTGCCAATTCTTCAATATCATAGGCAAAGTCTAGTAAAGTTCTATCTTCTTTATAATCTGAAATTCCAATCCCAGGTCTATCTGTAGCAATAACTCTTATATTTAAAGTTTTTGCTACGTTATCAATTCGAATACCATCAAATCGAGAACTTGGCCAACCATGAAAATAGAATAGTGGTGTACCGTTTGGATCGCCATATTCTGCATATCCTAAATTTCTACCATCTTTAAGTTTGAAAATATGATCTGACATTCTTATTTTTCACCTATATATACAATTTCAAATAAAATCTTATCAGGGGTTTCAAACATTATTTGATAGTAGGTTTCTTTTTCACTAGAAGTGAATTCTGGTCTATGTTTTGGAGTATCAAAAAGCATTTTAGTACCAGACTTTTCAAGAAAGGTTTTTATATCATCTACATTTTCTGCTTCTCCTACTCTTAATGAGATATGGTTAACACCAATTGCATCGTAGCTATTAGAATCTAAGTTTTCAGATTTAATAAACCATAAATCACCGTTAGTTCCGCTTTTGTATCCAACTACTTCGTTTGTTTCGAAAATAATACTCCACTGCATAAACTCCATTAGACCTTTGTAAAAAGCCAAGTTGTCAAAATTAATATTTATTTGAAGGTGATAAAAGTATGAGTTCATGTCTATATGTTAGCATAATTACCATTAAAAATAGTTTCTCTCCTGCTCTAAATTATCCAAAAACTTATCAACGTCATTTGCTTTATAAGTAGGCTTTTTGTCTTCGTAACTTGGTTTTACTCCTGCGTATATAATTAAATCTTTTGGTATCTCTTTCATAAATCTTGATGGCTCGTTTGACTGTGTTGTTCCAAAGTATGTGCGCTTTTTTGCATATAGCATTACTAATCTTTCTTTTGCTCTTGTTATACCTACGTAACAAAGTCTTCTTTCTTCTTCTAATTCTGCAGCATCAGTTAGTGACCTGCTGTGTGGAAATAGTCCTTCTTCCATTCCTATCATAAACACGTTTGAAAATTCTAGTCCTTTTGCAGAATGTAGCGTCATAAGTGTTACCGCATTTGGGTTATCGGATTTGCTATTACTCTCACTTTCTACAAGTGCCACGTTGTCTAATAAGTCTTGTAAGGTTTCAAATCCAGAGGCTACAGTTTTAAGTTCTTTTACGTTTTCTATTCTGTCTTCAAACTCTTTTGTTCTTGTTTCAAGGTAATCTTCGTAATCTGTAACCTCTAGTATTGTTTCTAAAATTTCAAGTGGAGTAGCAAGAGCTAGCCTTTCTCTTTCTCTTTCACAAAAATCTAAGTAAGTTAGATATCTTCTTTTTCCTAATTTGCTTATTCTGTCTAAACTTACCGAATCGTTTGGATTATAGAAACCTCGCAGGTATGAAAGTATGTCTTTTATCTCTTTTCTTTCATAAAATTTTACACCACCTATTAATCTGTAAGGTATATTGTACTTTACTAGTTGGTCTTCAACTGCCCTAGACTGTGCGTTTGTTCTGTATAATATCGCACAATCATTTAGATTTAGCTTATTGTCATTTATCTGATGTATTATCTCGCGTGCCTCGTCTGTTTCGTTAAATGCCTCAAATACTATAATTTTTTCACCTTCGTTGTTATCTGTCCATAGATCGATTGGAACATGTGACCTGTTATATGCTATTAGCTTTTGTGCTGCGTTTAGTAGTGTTTGTGTGTGTCTGTAACTTCTGCCTAATCTAAAGATTTTGACGTTAGGATAATCTTTTTCAAAATTTAAGATATTTCTATAATCTGCCCCTCTAAAGCTATAAATTGCCTGGCTCATATCTCCAACTACACAAATATTATTGTGGCTTTTTGCTAACAGATTAATTAGTACATATTGAGCATGGTTAGTGTCTTGGTACTCATCTACTAATATGTATTCAAAATTTTCTTGATATTTTTTTAAAACTTCTGGGTTGTTTCGAAATAGTTGTACCAGTTTCATTAATAAATCATCAAAATCTAGTGCGTTAGCCTCTGATAACTTTCGTTGATAAACAGTATAAATTTTAGAAACATTTTGCCTAAAAAATCCATGAGCAAAGTTTTTGTATTCGTCGGCTGTAATTAGTTCGTTTTTAGCAGATGAGATTGCAGCAGAAACTGCGTTTGGGTTAGTTTTTTTTACATCCATCTGAAACTCTGCCATAACAGTTTTGATTAGTGCCCTTGAATCTGATGAATCATAGATTACATAATTTTGACCTATACCCTCGTTGTATCCCTCTTTTCTTAAAATTCTTGAGGAAATTGAATGGAATGTACCCATAAATGCTGGAATCTGTTTATTTTTAACAAGTTTGAAAATTCTTTCTTTCATCTCACCAGAGGCTTTATTTGTAAAGGTGACTGCTAAAATTTTAAGTGGATCCACTTTTTTTTCTTCGATTAGGTATGCAATTTTATGTGTTAATACCCGTGTTTTTCCAGAACCAGGTCCAGCTGTTATTAGTGTTGGACCCTCGTTATATGCAACGGCATTTTGTTGATCTTCGTTTAGTAGTTGTAATATGTTTTGTTCTTTTTCCATAATTATTCTTATACTCTAAAATTTATTCGAAACTTTCGAATTTGCTTGTGCATAGGTTAATGTATATGATAATCTATTGATTAGAAAGTAATTAGTAAATTTTGGAGATTATATGAAATTAGTTGATTATTATGCAGATTGGTGTGGACCTTGTCAGATGATGAAGCCTATAGTTGAAGAAGTTGTTAAAGAACTTAACGGTGTAACTTTGGAAGAAGTAAATGTTGATGAAGATCAGGAAAGAGCTGGAAAGGCTAATGTTATGAGTATTCCAACTTTTGTAATTGAAGATGATAATGGAGTTGAACTTGATAGAAAAATTGGAGGTCTTGGAAAAGAAGATTTTTCTAAGTGGGTTTCTTCGTATATTAAATAGAAAATATAATTATGCCTATAAAAGTTGCTATTAATGGATTTGGACGTATTGGTAGAGCTACTTTTAAGATATTAACAAACACCCCAAACCCTGGTTGTTTAATTTCACCTGTACTATCAAATGCTGATGTTGAGGTTGTGGCAATAAACGATTTAACTGACCCAGCTACTTTAGCCTATTTATTAAAGTACGATAGTGTTTATGGAAGATCAGATTCACAGATAGAGGGAAAAAGCTCTCAAGATAAAAGTGTTGGGGGAATAAAGTTTAATGGTAAGGTGATACCTGTATTTGCTGAAAAAGATCCTGTCAATTTGCCATGGAAAAAGTTAGAGGTTGATGTAGTAATTGAGTCTACTGGTTTTTTTACAAATTATACAGACTCGCAAAAGCATATTACAGCTGGAGCTAAACGGGTAATTATATCTGCACCAGCGAAGGGTGAAGAAAATGATGATAATTCTATACAGGTGTTTGGAACTGAAAAAACTGCATTAATGGTTGAATCTCAGAAAAAACCCTTAATAGTTTCTAATGCATCTTGTACTACAAACTGTGTTTCTCCAGTTATGCAAGTTATGGGGGTTGCATTTGGAGTTGAGAAAGCTTTAATGTCGACAATACATGGATATACTTCTTCTCAAAATCTTGTAGATGGACCTAACAAGAAAATAAGGCTTACAAGGGCAGCTGGTCTTAATATTATTCCATCTTCAACTGGTGCTGCAATTGCTACAACTAAGGTTATTTCTCAATTACAAGAAAAATTTGATGGGATTGCATTTCGGGTTCCGGTTCCAACTGGCTCAGTTTCTGATATCACTTTTGTAACTAAAAAAAATGTAACTGTTGAAGAGGTTAATAATGCCTTTGTTAAGGCAATGGCGCATCCACTATTGAAGAATGTTTTGTTAGCTTCAAATGAATCAATTGTGTCGACTGATGTTATTGGAACGTATTATTCTGCAATTGTAGACTTAGAGTATACAAAAGTTGTGGGAGGAAATTTAGTTAAAGTTGTTGCATGGTATGATAATGAATGGGGTTACTCAAGTCGTTTAGCCGAGATGGCAGTTATACTTGGAAAATAGTAACTCTTTTTTTATAACCCTTTTAAATAATTAGTACTTTGTATTTTTGAGTACAGCGGTTGCATATTAGGTTCATTAATTTCACACACCGCTTCGTTCTCACCAAACGAATATTATATTTAGCTTTTAAAGGCAACTTTCATGTTTGTCTCCGAAAGCCTCTAAAATACAAAGTACTTATTATTTATCTATGTATTATTACAAGTTCTCTTTGGGTTTGGTTTATTATATAATGATACCTATTGAATGAATAAAATACTTAAAGTTACAAATGAAAAAGCTTGTATTGGGTGTGATCTTTGCGTTCTATTATCATCCATACTGGTTGATAACAAGTTATCAATCAATAAAAGTCCAATTGATGTAAAAAGAGTTGGTAAAGGTTATAAGGTTTCAATTGATCCAGGAGTCCATATTAATAGTGATAAAATCGTAAATATTTGCCCAACAGGGGTGTTTTCAATTGAACAAGATGATAAATAAAGAGGCATTAACAGTTGTATACGTAGACTTAGAGAGGTTGGAGGTTTCTAAAAAAAACCATCTTGATTACTTTTCTTACATCGGAGGAGTGGGGTTAGCATATAAAATTTTAGAAGATAATTTTGAGCGTGACCCAGTGATTTTGGCAATTGGTCCATTTAGTGGGATTTATCCTTATATTTCAAAAACTGCGATATGTTTTTTACATAATGATACTGTTAAGGAGTATTACATTGGGGGAAAGCTTGCTACCTCATTAAAATTTGCAGGAGTAGATGCTGTTGTGTTTCTAGGACATTCTAAGCAGAAGGTTAATATTAATATATCTTTAGATGAATACTTAGTAGGAGGCGAAGAGACAGATTTTTCTTTACATCCAGAGTCAACAACTTTAAATGTTGGAGAAGATAAGATTACAATTGATGATTATTTTTCTGTATCGGGGAATTTGGTTTATCGAAAATTTGTTGAAAAGGGTATCGAAAATATACATATTATTGGGGATTCTTCGGTAGAAATTTTTGATAGAAATGGTTATGATGAAGCATACGAAGATTTGATGGAGATGATAGATAAGATAGATGTTACACCATCAACATTTTCATCTTGTTCTGGATGCCCTGTTGGGTGTGAATTTTCAAACAAAGGTGAGATAGGAACATCTTCTTATCTTTCACATTGCTTGGTAAGTTGCTCATTTGCAGATAAAATATATACAGATATTGCAACTGTGTATAGATGCTTATCGGTGTTAGGATATTCATATACTCACGAGCATTTAGAATTTGTAGAAGGGGAAATTAAAGAAGTAAGGGAGAATATTTATGAAAAAATTGCTGATAGCAAACTTTAAACAAAATAAGAATAAGTTAGAGATAAAAGACTACTTTGCGAGTAATAGTTTTAATACAAACGAAGTATGTCAGGTGGTTATTGCCCCTAGCTTTGTACATATAGATTTGGTAAAAGAGTTAGGGGTAGATGTGCAGGTTGCAGGACAAACAGTATCACCTTTCCCAAAAGGAGCTTATACAGGTGCTGTAGGTGCGCTACAGTTAAAGGATTTAGGTGCAACATATTGTATTGTCGGTCATTCTGAAAGAAGAAAATATTTTGCAGAATCAAGTCAGGTTGTAAATAATCAGATAAAAGAACTTGAGGCAGTTGGTATAATTCCAATAATTTGTTTTTCTGATCTTGATGAGGTAAGACAGATTGAGACCTTGAAAAATGATTATTATTTATCGTACGAGCCTATTGATTCGATAAACACAACTGGATTGAACCCTAATGCATATGAAAATAAAGATATTGAGGCAACTTTTGCTAAGGTTAAGGATATAATTGGAGACTGTTGCCTTATCTATGGAGGCAGTGTTGATGAGAAAAATATTACGAGATTATGTGACGTAATAGGTATTAACGGGTTTTTAGTAGGTACGGCTAGTTTAGATAGTAACAGATTTTTAGAATTATATAGAAAGGTAACGTAGTTAATGTTAAATAATTTTATTAAAAGTAAGAAAAAACCACTATATATATATTTTGGTAGTGGGTTGATTATTGTATTGTTTGTTGTTTTTATAGTAAAAATTTTTTCAGGTCAAACTGAGGTGTTTTCACAAGTTGTAGATACTGTAGGTGGTCAACAAAACTTAAAAACTGCTAATGACGGTCGGGTTAATATATTAATAATAGGTGTTGATAAGAGGGTTTCTGAAAATAATGTGGAAAATGGAAAACTGACTGATACTTTAATTTTAGCTTCAATTAATCCTGATGATAAATCTTATTCATTAGTATCATTTCCAAGAGATATCTGGATTGATAATAGCTTTGGAGGAAAAGGTGTGGGTTATACAGGAAAGATAAATGCTGTTTATGCAACACTTGGTGTAGAAAAGTTAATTACTGTTGTTGAAAACTTAACAGATCAAAAGATTCAGTATCATGTTGCAGTTTCTTTTGGAGGGTTTATAGAAGCAATAGACACGCTTGGAGGGATAGAAATTTATGTTGAAAACTCATTTGATGATTATGCTTACCCAATTGAAGGTAAAGAAAACGAACTTTGTGGTTTAGAACAAAAGGAGGCAGATAAGATTTTTGAGCTATTAAATGAACAAAAAGTTTGTACAGAAGACCAAACATGTGTTTTGTTCGATGATAAAAATGCATTGGACGAAGCCTTTGATACGATAAAAAATGATATTCAGAAAGAATATGACAATCTTGTGGATACAAAATCTAAATCATTTGCAGAGTATATAAACCTTAAGGTTGAGAAAGATGAAAATTATTTTACATATGATGATATAAAATATGAACTAAAGATTGATGATGTCAATTTCCCTTGTAGGTACGAGTCTTTACACTTTGCACAAGGTCTACAAAAATTTGATGGCTTAACAGCACTTAAATTTGCAAGATCAAGACATGCATATGGAGAAGAGGGTAGTGATTTTGCTAGGGCAAAAAGACAACAGCTTGTTATTGATGCAACTAAGAACAAGGCATTAAGTTTTTCAACTTTTTCAAATCCAATTAAGCTAAAAAACCTTTTTGATAATTATCAGAAAAATGTAGAAACAAACATTGGTTTTTCTGATGCGCAGGCTATGTATGCGATGTTATTATCTTTAACTAACACTGGCTCTTTCGTGATCAGTATTACTGATGACGCAAGTACTGGTGGGGTCTTGGAGTCATTATACGGTGGGGAAGAGTATGGTTATGCGTTTGTACTTATTCCAAAAGATCAAAATTATAATGCAATATCTAATTTTATAAAATCAGTTTTTAATAAGTCAGTTATTACTCAATGAGAACTTTACTGTATGGAACTGATGGTACTAAAATAGTTTCAAGACTGTTAGAGATAAAGGGGAAATATCCTAAAGAACAAATATACGAAATATCTGGAGTGATAACAATAGATGAAATCAATCTTTACCTACAAAGTTACAGCATGTTTGGTACTAATGAGCTTTTAGTTTGGAGGGTGAGTAAGAAAACGGAGATTACTGATGACATTTTGAAATTAATTGCTGAAGATATATCAAAAAATTTGGTGGTTATGTTGTCCGAAAATCTCCCAAAAAATTCTAAACTTTTCAAATACTTTGGTCAGATCCAGCAGTTTGTATTAGATGAAAAAGAAAAAGTATTTTCATTACTTGATGTGATCTCTAGAAAGCAATCACAGCTTTCTATTAAAAATTATTACAAATTAATTAACGAGAAAAATGATCCAATTTATATAAACTCAATGCTTTTTTATCAGTTTAAAAATATATTGCATGCAAAGTTTAATTCTGAAACATATAGGTCAATGAACCCTTTCGTTAAGCAAAGGTTAATTTCTGCCATAAATAACTTTTCAAACTATGAATGTGTTAATATTATAAAAGAGATCTATACAATTGATCTAAAGTTAAAGACCACCTCTATAGATAATGAAATCTTAGTTTTAAATCTTATCTTAAAGGTTGTTAATGGTAATTTAAGTTCTGTCCAATATGTATAAAGCTCAAAAAATTATTTTTGAACCAAAGCGTTATAAAAAAGCCAGCAGTAAGTCTACTGTAACTGAAATAAAGCCAAAAATAAAAAAAGAGATTAGTATTCCTAAAGTTGATTTTGCAGTTTTATTTATTCTTTTTAAGATTATATGGAACGTTGGACTTCCATTTATTTTTTTGATGAGCGGTTTAATTATAATAGCTACTCAGATTATTATTCCAAGTTTATCAGGTCAGGTGACTAAGGATTTTATTAAGCCATTAGCAACAGATGTATTGGCATTTGATTCTGCTACACAGGTTTTAACAGGATCAGAGGAATTTGAATTTTCAGAATTGACAGTTCGAAGTGAAAACATTACTAATAGTAATCAGTATTTCCCTCCTCAATTTACTATTACAGTACCAAAGCTTGGTATAGAAGATTTTGTTATAGATACTAACTCTACAAATTTAAGTCCTGATAAGGCATTAGGTCATTATAAGGGTAGTTGTTTACCAGGGGAAATGTGTAGTGGTCGAAGTGATAGCTTTGTTTTTGGTCATTCTGCATTACCCGCATTTTATGACCCAACAGATCCTAAAAAGGTATTTTCTAAACTAGATGACCTAAGCCCTGGGGATAAATTTTTTGTAAATTATAATGGTGAGGAGTTAATATATAAAGTTAATTTTAAGAAAATCATTAAGCCAAATAAACTTGACCCTTTAAACCCGCCTAACCCGTTTGCAATTGGAAAGCCTACAATGACACTTATGACCTGTTTCCCTCCTGGAACAACAAATGAAAGATTGGTTGTATCTGCAGAGTTAATGAAGTAATAGTTATAGATATTTGTGCCTAGATTTTTTTATTGCTGTAATAATTATCCCTATTAATAACATTGGAATACCAACAATTATAAGTAGATCACTTTCTGGTAGAAATGTAATAATCGAGCCTGTAGCTTTTATTTCTGATTGAGTGTTTTGGATAAAAACGAAATTAACAAATATAGACATTATAACTATAGTTATAGTTAAGGTTAAGAATGTTAAAAAACCTTTTTTAGCTTGATAAGAGTTCATAGTTGTGATCTTTCTTTTAGTAATTGTAACATCTCAACATCTATTGAATCTGATATTGGTGTTGCAATTTTTTCTATCTCTTGTGGTATTTCTACCTTTGCGTAGTTTTGGTATAAGTCAAAAATAACCCATATAGCAATAGAGAATAAGGATAAGTATAAAGCTAGAAGTGCTGATTTTGTCATTTTTGTTCTCCTATAAGTGGTACGATTTCTGTTTGTATACTATCTGAATTAAATTTATATCCATACGTGCTAATAGATAATGAGCCATTAAATTGGTCATCGTTTTTGCTAATTGAAACATTTTCAATAGTAAGCATTTGTATATTATTTTCGATATTACTTAGAAATTTTGAAATTGCCAAGTAGTCACCTGAAAAATTGATAGTAAAGTTGATAGTTTGGGAGGTGTCTGTTGTAGAGTTTTCTATATTTGTAGAGTTAATGGTATTAACATTTATATTTTGTTTTAGGGCAATATCAGTTATATAATCTACAAAATTTGGTGAATCTACGTTATCTGGTAAAGCTAAATCAATTAGGGGGATAAGCTCTTTATTTTCATTTATTGTAGCTTCTGCTTTGGCAAGGTTTTCAAGTTTAGTAGTTAATTGTTTATCAATTATTTCTCCTTTTTCAATTGTTTTTACTAACCTGCCAGCCTCAATTAATGTAGGGCGTATAAAAAAGAATAAAAAGATTGAGCAAACTACCACGCTCACACCAAAATACGAATAGGATAGATATCGTGGATTAACTGTAGCAAATTGTTTAGTAAAATTTAATTTTTTCATTTGTACTTAATCTCTATTACAAAAGAGTATCTACCTGTTTCAGATATTAATGAGCTTCCAAACAGTGTGACATCTTCAATTGAATCGGTTTTGATCAGCTCTCCTATATATAACCCAAAAGCCTTACCATCCTTAGCCGAGGCTGAAATATTAACAATTTTAACAGAAGGAAATGTGACTCTATCAACATCAATGTCTTTAGATAATGTTTTATTAAAATTTTCAAGTAACCTTGAGTAATATGCTTTACTGGATTCAATTTCTCTAATAATGTTGAGTTTGTTCTGGATTTTTCTGATAGATTCTTCTTTTTTGCTTATAGATGTAATTGCAAGCTGTTTTTCTTCAATTGATGTAGCAAGATTGTATATTCTTCTATCTAAATCCCATCTATATAACCATACACTAATAATAATGAAATTAGTTACAATAATTAGGATTTTTCCTGCAGAAGATCCCCAAATATAAAGCTTATCTAATAGATTAGATTTAGAAAACTGCGTGGCAGGAGCTAGATTAATATTATTGGGCAAGGACATTAAGTTGGTGCAGGAAAATTAATAAATGTAAATTATTAATTTAACCTATGTTTGCAATCTTTTTGTTAAAATTTGATTTTAACCTATCTACTTTATTTTTATGCATGATCTTGTTTTTTAAAGCCTTATCGATTGTTTTTTGATAAGTAGCAAAAGATTCACTAACATTTTTTGCACCAGATTTAATCGCATCATTTAACGTGTCAGATGCTTTTTTTACTCTTACTTTCCAAGCTTTATTTACTCCAGCTTTTCTGTCTTGATTCCGCAGAGCCTTTTTTGCATGTTTCAAATTTGGCATTATATTTGTCTCTTTAACTACTTATGTAAATTAAATTAATTTACTTTAGGTTGTTAAGATTTTTTTAAAAACGTATTACTTTTAGGTTCCGAGTAGTATTTTATCAATTTCTTGTTTGTATAGCAAATAAAATGGTACGATTTATCCTATGATGATGCGAATTATAACAAAAGGACAAGATATTTTATACAAAAGTCAGGAAAGTATTTTCTCTGCAGCAATGGTAATTGCTTTATCTGCATCCCTTTCATCAGTGTTGGGGCTAATAAAAGTTAGGTTGATTAATACGTATTTTACCTCAGATATTTCAGGGTTATTTTTTATCGCAGATCAAATTCCTAGTTTTATACTTAATGTTCTTATTGTTGGAGCTATGTCTAGTAGCTTTTTGCCAATATTTACAGGGTTTTTAGAGAAGAAAAAAGAATCAGAAGCTTGGGAAATGGCATCAATCTTAATGAACATTAGTTTTATAGGTTTGACAATATTATTTTTAATAATTTTCTTCTTGCCTACACAGATTTTAAGTCTTCTCCCATTTTCAAAAAATATTACAGCAGGTGAGCTAAGTACGTTGGTTGGGTTATTAAGGGTTATGATTATTCCACAATTTTTCTTGATGATAGGGAGTTTTTTTACTAGTATCTTGCAATCTTATAAGAAATTTTTAATTCCTTCTTTATCATTAGTTATATATAATATAGGCGTTATTGCCTTTATGGTACTATTTCATAATAGATTTAGGATTTTTTCCCCGGCACTTGGTATGGGTTTTGGAGCATTTTTAAGTATTATGTTTCAGATCCCCTTTATTAGGAAAACGGGATTTAGATTTAAATTTAAAATCGATTTAAAAAATGAGAGTGTGCGGAAAGTATATAAACTGTTTGCCCCAAGAACAATCGGTTTAGTTGCAAATCAAATAAATACATTTTTACAAGTATCTATTTTTGCAAGTTTTGTAAGTATTGCATCAGTTACGCCGTTTACAAATGCAAACCAGCTTCAGACTTTCCCTGTAGTTTTTTTGGGGGTGGCATTAGCACAAGCTGCGTTTCCAACACTTTCAGCATTTGTGGCTACAGGAAATATAAAAGCTTTTAAGGAAACTCTATCTACAACTATTTTACAGCTTTCATTTCTAGCTTTCCCAATTGCTATAATAATGATAGGGCTTAGAATCCCATTAATCAGACTTGTGTTTGGTGGAGAAAAATTTTTCTGGATAGATACTTTAACTGCAGCTTATACTTTATCATTTTTTGCACTATCTATCCCTATTCAGGCTTTGGTACAACTTCTGTCTAGATCTTTTTATTCATTACACGATACATGGACCCCTGTTAAATATAATGTGTTATCAATTTTAGTAAGCATTATCTTAAGTTACTATTTTATTTTTATAAAAAGGCATGGGGTGTGGTCACTTGCCTTAGCTTATAGTATTGCAAATATCTTAGATTTTGTATTCCAAATTTTGGCAATGAGAGAAAAACTAGGTGCAGAATGGTTCAAATCATTAATTAGACCAATTTTAAAAATAGCATACTCATGTGTAGTTTTAGCATTAGTATTATATATCTCAATGAGATATTTAGACAAATACGTTATTGATACTACAAGGACATTAAATCTTGTTGGGTTTGTGGGGATAGTTTCAATTGGTTCTATATTAGTCTATTTAGTGGTAACATATCTTGCTAAAGTAAAAGAGATAAATTTATTTTGGAAAATCGTAGGTAAATTTAATAAGACTTATAGATAATAGTTAATGTTAACCCAAACTCGTAATTTCAGCATAATTGCTCATATTGATCATGGGAAGTCTACCCTAGCAGATAGATTTTTAGAGCTGTCTTCGGGCAAGCTAAATAGTGTAGAACAAGTTTTAGATAGCATGGATCTTGAGAGAGAGAGGGGAATAACCATAAAACTAAAGCCTGTAAAGATAAACTTAACTGTAGATGAAATTGATTACACCTTTAATTTAATTGATACTCCAGGTCATGTTGATTTTTCATACGAAGTATCAAGATCACTTGCAGCATGTGAGGGGGCCTTACTTTTAGTAGACAGTGTAAAGGGGATCCAAGCTCAGACAATTGCAAATACAACAAAAGCAATTGAACAAGGTCTTGAGATTATTCCTGTAATAAATAAGATAGATTTAATTAATGCAGAGGTTGAGAGGGTTGAAGAAGAATTGTTTAATGTTTTTGGGTTTAGAAAAGAGGAAATAATCAGGATATCTGCAAAAACAGGGCAAAACTTAGACTTATTAGTTAAGGAGATAATAGATAAAATTCCAGCTCCAAAAAGAAACTCTGAAGAGTTTAACAGTTTAATATTTGATTCATATTTTGATGTTTTTCAGGGTGCTATTGCACTTGTAAGGGTGTTTGGTGGAGAGGTTAAAGTTGGAGATAAGCTTAGGTTATTAAATGCTAAGAAAGATATTGTAGTTGAAGAGATAGGTGTGTTTAGTCCACAAAAACTAATTAAACATAAATTAGAGAGTGGGGAGGTTGGGTATATTGTTACAGGAGAGAAAGATATAAGTTTCGTGAAAGTTGGTGATACTATCTCTGAACTTGGTTTTGATAAGATTTTCCCTGGATATAAAGAGCCTCAAAGAGTTGTGTATAAAGGGATTTACCCAATAAATGGTGATGACTTTGAAGGGCTAAGGTTGGCATTTCAAAAACTGAATTTGCAAGATTCTAGTTTTACTTATTCTCCAGATGTTTCAGGTGCATTAGGTCAAGGTTTTAAGTGTGGATTTTTAGGAAACTTACATGCAGAGATTATTGAATCCAGAATTGAGCGTGAATTTGATATACCCGTTTTCACAACTCCACCAACAGTTATGTACTACAGAGGAGAAGAAGAGGTAGTAAAACCATCAGATATGAAAACTACTCAGGAAATATTGACCGAGCCTTGGGTAAATATTCAGATAATTGTTAAAGATGAGTATGTTGGGCAGATAATGACTTTGGTTGCAGAAAGTAGAGGGGAGTTTGTAAAGATGGAGTACTTAACAACTACGGAGAATAATAAGAGGGTAAATCTAATTTATAACATGCCATTATCAGAAGTAATATCAGGCTTTTTTGATAATCTAAAATCAGTAAGTAGTGGTTATGCATCTTTAGACTATACAGTTATAAAAGGTAGAGAGGTTAAGGTTAATAAACTAGATATATTTATTGCGGGTGAAAGTGTAGATGCTTTATCTCGAATAGTAATTGATAACAGTACAGATGAAACAGCAAGAAAGATAGCACAAAAATTAAAGGTGAGTATTCCTAAACAACAATTTGCAGTAGCAATCCAGGTATCAATTGGCGGTAAAGTTTTAGCAAGAGAAGATATTAGTGCATATAGAAAAGATGTTACACAAAAACTTTATGGAGGAGATAAAACCAGACGTTATAAATTATTAGAGAAACAAAAGGTTGGAAAAAAGAAGATGAAATCATTAGGTAAAATAGAGGTTTCGTCAGATGTTTTTAGAAAAATCTCAGCAGTATAACTATCTGTTATTAAGAATTGTTAATGCTAAGTTAAACATTTCATTGTCTTTATCATTAATTATTTTGTCACGGTTAAGGTCAAGTCTGTAGATAATATAGGGCTCCAGATCTGAGGTTGGTTTTGAAAATAATACAATATCGTAAGAATTAATTTTTCCATCACAATTTATATCTGCACTAGGCACGTTTAAACATTCCTTTGGGTTATCAATAATGTTAATTACAAATTCATTTGTTTTAAGTGAAATTGATTGATCTGCAGAGTCTACGGTAATATAGCTGTTTGAATCTTTTATCTTAATTTTAATCTTAGTGGTGTTTGCAAGTTTAGAGATAGTCTCTAGATTAAGGTATGCGATATTGTCATCAGTACTTAACTTAGTAGGAGAAATATAACAACTTAAAAGTAAGTTGCCGTTTGACTCATTAACGTTGGTAGAACAGTCATTTGGGTCAATAATGTCAGAGTTAACTATTATTATATCAGGAGTAATGATATCAGGAACATCAAGACCCTCAACTGAATAAGTAATATTTAAACCATTTATTAGAATAGGGCTTTCTGTTGTAATTGAAATTGACGGGTTAATATTGTTTCCTCCTTTTATATAATCAAATGAACTGGAAGTAAAAGATAAAACTGCATTTTTAGTTTCTGCCGAAGAGTCATTACGATTAGTGCTTTTTGTAGTATTGACAAATAGGTTAATAGAAAAAACGAGTAACAATAAACCTACAATAGAAAATAACGATTTTGTAAAGACAGTTTTTTTACTCATAGACAGATATTAATATTAGCATAATGCTAAAGTGTATTGAAGTTTTAGTCAAACATTGTTTTAATTATGATTATGAATCAAGTATTTTATAAAAGTGTATTAATGGGAGCCGATAAAATTTCTGATTTAGAATTAGAATACTTAGGTATTGATATTGTAGAAAGAAAAGAGTCAGGAACCAGAAATATTGCTATTCCATTAGAAAAACAATTGAAGAATATAAGCAATTAGTTAAAGAAAAATTAGATAAAGGTTTTTGGAATGATATTGTTGGTGCGGATCTTATCCACTTTATTTTTAAGATGCCAGATGGAGAGGTGGTTGAATTTGGTTATAAGGAAGAAGATAGATTAGAAATTGCAGAACTTTGTTCGCAGCTAAATGGGAACTCTATTGAAAAGACAAGTGATTTACTTAACTATATGGCAGAGAATGAGTTTTATACTGAAGTAATTGAAAGAAATATAAAAAATTATGGATGATATTAACAAGCTAGAAAATAGAATATTGAAATTAGAGGAACGAAATAAAAGAGTACAGATGGATAAGGATTGGGAAATTTCGTGGACTAGAAAGTCTTTGTTAATTATATTTACTTATCTTGCAATAGCATTTTATTTGAATGTGATTGAGGTTGATAGACCTTGGTTAAATGCAATTGTGCCAGCAGTAGGGTTTTTGTTATCAACACTTACGCTATCTTATTTCAAATCCATATGGATAAAATTGTTGTCAAAGTAAGTCTGGTATTTTAGTTCTGTAGTTATACCCTTCCCTTTTTTTCCTTTTTTGCTACAATCTCCAGCCTCAACCTTCGGGGTTGAGGTCTGCGTGATTGCAACGGTTTACAGGGTATTTTATAAATTATTGTAGAGATAAATCATTTGGTTTAAAATATAAAAATGTCAACAAATATTACTAAACAATCA
>Ga0210019_1002077_pt1 | contig 19997 bp, 30 predicted proteins | sample CryGeyCG2114_020_2_FD_183969 | JGI IMG/M metagenome (GOLD analysis project Ga0210019, IMG submission 183969) | Groundwater microbial communities from aquifer - Crystal Geyser CG11_big_fil_rev_8/21/14_0.20 (SPAdes) (version 2) | ecosystem: Environmental > Aquatic > Deep subsurface > Groundwater ...
AAACACGGAATTTCGGGGCAAAGATAAGGCACTCCAAGCGTGGCAAGGTTTTTTTGAAGCATTTCCTGAATACAAGAACGTTTTCGATCAGGTGGAGGCGAAAACCGATACAGTGGTCATACTCGGTCACTCCATTTGTCCGAGCAACAAAGAGTTAGATGGGCCTGCTATTTGGACAGCGAAAGTAGAAGGTGACAAATTGGCCGAATGGCGTGTGTATGAGGATACATCGGAAAATCGAAAGAAACTGGGCATCGCCGGTTAGAAACGAGAGTCGGGGCATCAAGTGACCTTGACTTAGAGGGTATATCTTGGTATATTTCAAGTACCGAATGACCTTTGTGGTGAAGGTACCTTACTTTTAGGGAACTGTTGACACTAGCAATAGTGATTCAACTTAGCCACAGAGGCCGCTTTTTTTAGTAGGGTTTCCATAAATCTTCCTCTCTTCTTTTGATAAGCTTGTAGAATTTATCGTCTTTTTTGTTGTATTTTCTGTAAATAGCACCACACACCATATCGGCCAGCTGCAACAAGTTGTTACTTTTAGAATCCTTGTGCCTCACCTCACCAATAAGCTTCCTCATGTCTGTATTCAATTTTCGCTTTAAGTAGGTATTAAATTTTTGAATGAACCGCTTGGACTGTGCTGTGCGATCAACAAACAAAGAAGCATTTTGGATTCTGTCCTGAGCTCTAAGAAATAGTTGATCAGTGACGAGCGTATACAGACTATCCTCTGGATTTTTAGGATCGACTTTGGAAAGCTTCTGTTTATCGATTACAATAGATCTATATCTGAATTTATGGCGAGCTAATTTTTGCAAAAACGCTATTTTAAACTTATTCGATGTGCCGGTGCTGAATTTAAACTCTTTTTCAATGGGAAACTTCAATTCAGTGTGCAAGTCCTTAATTGCTTGGTTAGCTTTTTCGGCTGCGTCCAGATTATCAAAGATAACGATAGTTAACACAAAATAACGACTGGAAGCGGTCTTTAGCTTGAATCCGGTATCTCCAGATTCGTCCATAAAAATGAGCATGGCTAGTGGCATAAGCCCCCCTTTAAAACAACATCCATTCCAAACTGAGTAAAATCCTCTGGCACTGAAAAAAAGCTAGCGATCTCTTTGGTCGTTAGATGTTTAACTTTTTTTAATTCTGCTCTTGGTAAAAGTAGTTCTGCAGCAAAGCACTGCGCCTCATGCTCCTGCTTGAAAGTTGTGAACTGATCATGTCTTTCAAAATATAGATGGTTGCCTGTATGCAAAAAGTGATGACCTAGTGCGTGAGCTATCAATTCGCGCTTTTTTTTTGGATCCTCATTTCGATCGACCCCTATGCTGTCTCCAAGATAGACCTCCTTCACCCTTCCGTGGAATGACCATTCATCGAGAATTAACTCTTCGCCATCGATAATTATTTTTAAATCAGTTGGGGCAGTAGTCAGGTTGTACTTTCGCAAAACCTGCCTAGCCCTTTTTTGGGCCTTTGTCATATTTTTTATTTCTTCTGGACTTTACATATTCGATGTAATCCAGAACTGTCTGTCTTTCCCGAACTGTCATGTCCTGAACTTCTTTCAACATCAGAGTAAACGTTGCGTCCTCCTTCACTTTTTTACTTGTTTTATCCAAATATCCTGCCTTGTTTAGAAGTAATTCGTAAGGAATGTTGTAAGCAACGGCCAACCCTTTGAGTTTAAACGGTGAAGGGTGGGTGTACTTATCTGATTCGAGACTGGAAAGATATCCTCTCGAAATAGCCGACTGACTTTCAAGCTTATTGTTTTTTATTAGTCGCTTAATTTCATCAACCACCGCACTCATAGTGAGTCCCTTGGATTCTCTTAAGCTGCTGAGGTACTGGCCTACAGTGGCAAAGTCGTCTGGTCCCTGAAACTTAGTTTGAGGATTTTGTTTAGTATTCATGGTTCTTTAAAAATCTATCTACTTTTTATTGTAACAAATTCTGTATGAAATGTAAGAGATTTCTTACTATAATGACATTAGTTTACAGAAATGAACATAAATCATCATAAAGTTTATTGAGCTAAATTACAACAATCTGTACTTTGTTATTAAAGATGACAACAACTGCCCAGAAAAAAACAATCTACATCAATAAAGACAAAAGAGTTAATAGTGAGCTCTTTGATGAAATTCGACTTACCAAAGGACTCTCTAGATTTAAGTTGGCCATAGACGTTGAGCTCTCTCCCCAAACAGTCAGGCGGGTATTAGTTATTGGCGGCGACCCGCGACCTTCGACTGTCAAAAAGGTAGGCGATTACTTAGGCATTCCAGCTGAGAAGTGGTACATCGACAGAGAACCACTGGATACAACCGATATTCCTGAAAAGAATGCCAGCTATCTAAAATAGTAACGCTTATGAACAAATGTCGAATCAAATATCAAGATGAACAAAGTAGTCCGCATCAACTACACGATTATAAATCACGAGGCCAGAGTGCGGCTTGGTCTGACTATCAACGAGTATTGCGTGTTTGATCTAATTCATAACCTAGCTAGTAATCCTAAAAACGCACAGATGGGTTGGTGTTATGCCAGGAAAGAAACACTAGCCGGCTACCTTGATTTAGGCAGAGCAACTGTATTTAGGGCAATCAAGAAGGGTTTGAATTTGAGGCTGCTCGAGAAGCATTCGGACCAGCCGGCTTTGCTCAAAGCAACTAGTGAGTGGTTCGACAATGTGATGATTAAAACCGAATCTCAATATGAGACTGACAGTCTCAAAACGAGACACCAAGCATCTCAAAGTGAGACAAATCAGAGTATCAAAATGAGAGTAAACAAAGATATAGACAAAGAAATAAACAACGAAAGGGATCGTCAAAAAAATTCAAGAAAAAGCAATGGATTATCAACCATCAGTGAAGTTCTAAACCAGTATGAGCTTCCAAGTCAGATAAACGGACAAATTGAATACGAATGGCAGGCTGAAGCAATCAGACTTTGGCAGGAACTAGGATTAAACGGAAATCCAAGCCAAGAATTTGCAAAGCATATAAAAAGTGCCTTTAAGAAAAAACAACAAGGAAAACTGTCAGTTGCTCTCTCCTACTGCAAGGATGCAATCGGAGTCCGTGACATAGAAAAGTTGTTTTACTGGCGGTATGCCAACGAAGCTATATGAGAAAAATACTATTAATACCACTAGCCGTAGTTGCAATATTTCTCGGAAATATGTTTTCGGGGATATTGTTTGAGAAACAGGAAAGCGAATTAATATCTCCTATTCCTGAGCAGACTCCTGCTACTAGTTCCGCACCTGCCGTAAATTATGTCAAGGACTTTAGGTTAAAAGCTGTTACAGAGTTATTGAGAGATGTCGATAGTCCGCTCCAAAGCGAGGTTATGGTGGGTTGTGCCGATAAGAATCAGGTAGACCCTTATGTTTTGGTAGGTATTAGTCGTATAGAAAGCACCTTTGGTAAGCGCGCCTGTGAAGGCAATCCATTCGGTTGGAGCAGTTGTCGAATACGCTTTACTACACTAGAAGAATCCTGCCAGGCAGTGGCAAGTGGTATTTCTAACTTGAGTTATTACGAAAAGTATCAAAGCTCTGGCAATGTCCAGGATTTAGGTGAAGTCTATTGCCCGCCCTCATCTGGATGTAACACCAAGCATTGGATCGATACGGTCATCAGCACTAAAGACGAGCTTCAGGAGCGCGAGCTGGTCCTCTCAATAGAGGAATTGGCAACCTTAACTCCTTCGAGGAAATCACCCAAAGAATTGGAAGTAAACACCCTAGCGCTTCGAAGTCACTCAGAAACATCTTCAGGCATAACAAAAGAAGTAATCGAAATATTAATCAAGGCAAACGAAAAGGCCTTAGCAAAAGCAGAACATGACTTATGAAATTTATCGATTTATTTGCTGGTATAGGAGGCTTTAGATATGGACTCGAAAAAGCCAGCTCAAAGTTTAAATGCGAATACTCAAACGAGTGGGATAAATATGCAAACCAAATTTACAAAAAACACTATAAAGAATGCGACATCCGGGACATCAGAACCGTCAACACAAGAGACATTCCCGACCACGATCTCCTCTGTGCTGGCTTTCCCTGTCAATCATTTAGCATTGCAGGAAAAAGATTGGGATTTGAAGACACCAGAGGGACGATGTTTTTTGAAATCGCTCGGATTATCAGAGACAAAAGACCCCGATATTTTCTCCTTGAAAATGTTAAAGGGTTACTTAGTCATAACCAAGGAAAAACTTTCCAGACAATACTTGGGGTTCTCTCCGATCTGGGGTATGAGTATCAATGGCAAGTTCTTAACAGCAAGAATTTCGGAGTTCCCCAGAACAGGGAAAGAGTGTTCATTATCGGACATCTTAGAGAAACAAGTCGACCGGAAATATTTCCTATCGGAGAAAGCTACACAGTTCTTAGTAAGGAGAAGTCAGCAAAACAAAGAATCGGGGCGCGGATTTCGAGCACGATTGATGCCCGTTATGGGTCCCTGCGAAATTCAGGAGAAACCTACCTCCATTACATAGGAGGAGTTATTGGAAAAAGAGATATGTGGATCAAAGACAATAAACAAAACAGTAGAAATTTCAGCCAGGGCCAGAGGGTTTACTCATCCGATGGTATAGCTTCAACTATAGCCGGGAATGCCGGTGGACTTGGTGGCAAAACTGGACTGTACGCGATTCCTGTTTTGACTCCTGACAGAAAAAAGAAGCGTCAAAATGGTCGGAGGTTTAAAACCAACGGCGAGCCAGCCTTTACTCTTACCAGTCAGGATCGACATGGAGTCTTCGATGGTTTGAAGATAAGACGGCTTACCCCAATAGAATGTGAGCGTCTGCAGGGCTTCCCAGATGATTGGACACAAGACCTAAGCGATACCCAACGATACAAGTGTTTGGGCAACGCAGTCACAACAACAGTAATAACAGAAATAGGCAAGCTGCTTATTCAAGCAAAGGAGGTGAATCAACTATGAAACCAGGATCTAAAGGATCAACGCCTAAAAAGCCAAAGTATCACTTTGAAGGCACAAAAAACGATCAAAACGGAAGCAAAGTTTATATGGTCGTTGAACTAAAAACAGGAAACATCCTCGAATGGAGTGAAAAAACCTTTAAGAAAAATGAATCTCAAGTTGAGTACTAAAAATATGATCAAAACTAAATCAGAACTACTAGACGAAATTTATAACACTGTGCATGAAGAAATCATCCGCATGGAAATTGCAATGGCTACATTGGCTGATGTTCCGGACGACAAAGTTATCGAAACAGTAGTCAAAAAATCACCCTTAGGTGCCAGAGAGGAAAACTTAACAAAAAAAGATATTCTAGCCAGATACTCTGAGGACATCAAAAAGCGAGAAAAGGTGTTGAAGATTATCAAAAGCATGTTGAATAAAGAATTATGACAAAAACTAGTATTTCAGAGAAACGCATGAAAAGAGTCTATGCAAACCCATTTTATGTGATTCAAATACACCAATTATTTAGAACACAGGAATGTCCAAAACTCATAAGCAAAAAGAAGTGGGTATCAACCAACGAAAGAATGATTAGCGAAATTGGAGTAAAGGCTTGGTTGTTGCTTTTACTTGAGTCATTGGAAGGTAAATACCTAAGTAAATGATTATGAAAAATGTGATTTATCCATTACTAAAAGAAGGACATGTCTCAAGAAAATTGCAGGAAGAAACGCGCAGACGATTGATCCCATTACTGCCAGTAGATGGTCCCGTGATACCTATTTATTCTCGCTTAATTCTAAAAATAAAGTTGCTTATTAAAAAGGTATTAAAACAATTATGACCGACAAAACATATCCTACTATTACCATCACATCACTAAGATTTGCCGAGTATAACCCACGGAAAGTCTCCAGAAGCGTGATTGAGCAACTCAAGAGATCGCTCACTGAGTTTGGGTGTCCGGTCCCTGTTGTAATCAATACTCACAAAGATAGAAAAAACGTCGTTGTTGGAGGAGAAAAACGGGTGCGGGCAGCAACAGAGCTGGGATGGACAGAGGTGCCTTACTCTACTGTCTCTTTACCGCTTGAAAAGGAAAAAGCTCTCAATCTGGCACTGAATAAAATTGAAGACCAGTGGGACGAAGAAAAACTGGCTCAAGTTATAACAGACCTCACGCAATCAGATTTTGATATCTCAATTACCGGATTTAACGAGGTTGAAGTCAGTAACCTTCTTGATACCACAATGCTTCTGGAAGCTGAAGATGAGAAGCCCTGGGACACGGAAGAAGAAATTAGGCAAATTACAGACCCAATTTCCAAATATGGAGAGGTATACCAAATCGGTCCCCACAGGCTCATGTGCGGCGATTCTACGAACCCAGAGGACGTTAAAAAGCTAATGGATGGCAAGTCTGCGGATATGGTATTTACTGACCCACCTTATAACGTTGCCCACACAAGTAAAGAAAAACAAGGTAAGTTCCACACAGAAAAAGGAATTATCCTTGGGGATGATCAAAGCCAAGAGGACTTCAAAAAATTTACAGAAGGATTTTTCAATAGTATGAGAGAAGCCCTCAAACCTGGTGGCATTATTTATGTTTGCACCGGATACACTTCCTACCCCTTATTTTATTACCAGATGTTTAATTCTGGTTTTGTATTTAGTAGCGCGAATGTCTGGGTGAAGCCATCATTTGCCGTCGGTTGGAGTGATTATAAAAAGCAATACGAGCAGATTATGAAGGGTAAAAGAGGTAAAGGAAAAACCAAGGCAGAAAGTATTATTTACGGTTGGAAACAAGGAGAAAAACATATCTTCACTGGCGAAGCAAATGAAAGCGATGTCTGGGATATGCCCAGAAAAGCGGTTACTGAGATGGTTCACCCTACTGAGAAACCGGAGTGGCTAATTATGAAAGCTGTCAAAGGCGGTAGTAGGCGCGGACAGGTGGTCCTTGATTTATTCGGAGGGTCTGGCAGCACGCTTATTGCAGCACATAAAATTGGCAGAGTTGCATACCTAATGGAGCGAGATGAGAAGTTTTGTGACTTGATTCGCAAAAGAACCAAACGTCTCAAATTAAATTAAATATGGCAACCAGAAAAAAGAAAAATTCAACGATAAAGCTGGCAACTTCTAAGTTGTCAGGAGAGACAGAACAGCAATATGTTGCGTGGCTTGTGTACTGCGATTCTGGGACCCTTGATAAACTCTTTCGCCTCTGGAAAGGACTTCACCAAGGCTTCACTGAAACTTCACCGGAATTAGCTGGTATACGAGGTCGTTTGGGAGATCTTGTAACCAGAAGAACTCTTGCTACGTGGTCAAAGAAATTTCAATGGGTTAAGCGCCGAGACATGAAGCTTGCAGAAGACCTTGAAGCACTCCGTGAAGAAACAAAGCGCATAGCTACAAACCGAAAACACAAAGTAGCAGAAGCTTTTAAGCGCACGCTCGACCTGAAAATTAGACAGCTACGAAAAGGAGAAATTGTCTCGACTAGCGATGTTAAAGCTTTATGGGAAATGTTTAGGACAGAACTTGGTCTTTCTACAGGAAAGTCTGAAATAGCTCATACCATTAATGAAGAAGATCAGAAGCCACCAACACCAGAGGAAGACGAGCTAGGAAAAGAAATTGACCAAGCAATCAAAGACTATTATGACAAAAAACGAAGAGCATCAAAAAAATAGCATTTTATTTTGGATCACAGAGAACGAAATAAAAAATGAGAATGGTAATCCTATTGAGTTCGAGGATCACAATTTCATGCTTGATGTCTACTCAGACCGCTCACCGGTTCAGGTAATCCGCAAAGGCTCCCAGGTTGGTGCCAGTACGATGGAGATATTACGAGCCTTTCATGCTGCCCGTTTCTGGGGTATCAACCAGATATACACGCTTCCAACGGTCGATGATGTAAGCGAATTTGTCAAAAGCAAGGTTAACAGACTTATAAAAGTAAACCCCTGCATCTTGGAAGGCGTCAGCTCAAGAGATACCGATTCGATTGAACAAAAGCAGATCGGTAAGTCGTTTCTCTTTTTCAAGGGAACCTTCACTGAAAAAGAAGCCATCATGCTTACCTCAGACCGCAATATTCATGACGAACTGGATAAATCCAAGCCGGAGGTGGTTAGAGACTACACCTCCCGTATGGGCTATTCAAAAATAAGAAGCCAACACTTCTTCTCAACCCCTACTACTCCAGATTACGGTGTAGACAAGATTTTTGAGCAGTCAGATCAGAAGTACTGGCGCTTTAATTGTCCTCACTGCAATTTCAGACAACATATGGATTGGGATAATAATGTGGATGAAAGTCGTGGAATTTATATTTGCCATAAATGCAAGAAAGAAATAACTCCAACAGAGATCAATAAATTAGGCAGTTGGGAAGCCCGTTTTCCGGGAAGATCAATTTCAGGGTATTGGATCAGCCAAATGCATTGTCCCTGGAAAAGTGCCACCGACCTAATCAAAGAAAAAAAAGACGCTGATGACGACACGTACTTTTTTAACTTTGTTTTGGGCTTACCCTACTTATCAAGCGAGCAAAAAATACCCTCCAGCCTTTTTGTTCGCAACCTGACAGATTCCAAGGTCAACACATCAGAAGAATACAACGTGATGGGTATTGATACCGGAATGGGTTCTGGCAAGGGAAATCACGTAATGATTGGTAATAAGCTGGGTATTTTCTGGATAGGTATTCTCCAGGATCAAGAAGGCCAAGATCGATGGAAACAAACCAGTGACCTCATAAAATTCTTTGATGTTAGAGTAATAGTCATCGATGGGCAGCCCTATACTCAAGAAGCCTTTGCTTTAGCCAAGGAATTTCCTTACAGAGTTTACCTAAGCTGGTTCAAGGACGACCCGAAAATGCTCGAAGTGGTCAGATTTTTTGATGAAAAAGAAAGTAAAAACACAGAGTTTGAAGATGAAATAAAAGTACTCTCTTCCCGTACAAGAATAATGGACGAGACTATTTCTGCTCTAAGGCAGGGAAATATAAAATTTGCGGTCTCTTCTGACCATCCAGCATTTAAGGTGCTTATAAAACATGCTCAGACTATGTATGCACGCACAGTAACGGACAAGTTGGGGCAATCAAAGCGCGAATGGGCTAATACTGGTCCTAATGACTTCTGGTTGGCACTTATTTACTGGAATATAGCATTGAGAAAAAGATTGAAATATGAGCCAAACAAATAAACTAACTACCAATACAATCATGGTCAGTAAGGCTGAGCAGAAGATTATTCAGGATATTCGCAGCGTAAAATTTGGACGAGTGGAAATCTTTATTCAAAACGGCAAGCCCTACAGAAAAGAGGTGACCGAACAGCAAAGGATTTCTCCTGAAGATGGTGGGAGTGCTGGAGAACTTTCCAAAAAGCAGAGTGCTGTTGAAATCTAACTAAATTTGACTTCTTGAGGAAGTTGATGATAATTGCTTGTTAAATGAATAGAAAACCTAAAGCACAAGAGGAATATAAAAAGCTCAAAAAGCAATGCTTAGGCATGTTGCGACAAATAGAAAGTGGCCTGGAAAAGCAGGTTGGAAAGGACATCAAACCTCACTTTGGACACGTTGGAAGTATATATTTTATAAAAGATCAACTTGAAAATATATGCAAATTTTTAAACCTGTAAAAAGGGTCGAAAACTACGCCGATCCAAAACTAGAAAAACGCCTCGCCAGCTTCTTTGGGATAGTGTATGTAATCGTTACCATTTTATTAGCACTTAGCGGACTATTATGGCTACTCAGATAACAAAACAAGATTTTCAGAAGTATGTGCGCGTTCAGCGATCGGGTAAAACAAACATGTTTGACGTAGCAATGGTTGAGAGCCTGTCCGGATTATCACGCAATAAGATCATCGAGATAATGAAAAACTACAACGAGTATATAAAACGCTGGAAAGTGTCCCCTGTTGGCGCTTGACTTACTCGAGTTCTTTACATATGTTTGGGTTCAATATGACTAACAGAGTGGCAACAAATACCTTTGATAAAGAAAAAATCCGACAAATAATGATTCAGAAAATTGATCAAGCCGAGCAGTTAGTTAATGAAATAAAAGAGCTGGCAAAGAAAATAGACCCTCTTCCTGATAAAAGACGCTAGCTCCCCCTATCTCCACAATTTTTCGCTATAATTGTTAAGAACGTAAGGAAAATGTTACTTTTCTTATGCCGTCCCGTTTACTTTAGTAAAGAGGTGGGACGGGATTAACTGAAAGCATGATGAAACCACCTTTTGAAAGTGTAGTCAAAGACTACATCCGACTAGTATATTTTTTTGCAAAAAAGTCCCTGTCCCAGCAGGAAGATGTTGATGACGCTGTACAAGAAACATTTTTAAAAGCTATGAAAGCATACGAAAACTTTAACTTTAAAAGCGAAGGACAGCTCAAAAGCTGGCTACTTACTATCTGCAGACACGTCATAACTGATATGTTCAGGGCAAATAAAAACCACCTGTCAATTGAACAAAACAATATTCAGTTGTTTGATGACAGCGATGTCGAGGTTTTGCTGGAAGCAAAGATCACCCATGAAGAAGATATTAATAAAGTTACTTCTGCACTAAAAAAACTAAAGCCAGTTGAGCAGGAAATCATCAGGCTCAGGGTTAATGAGGAAATGCCGTTTTGTGATATTGCCACAGCTCTTGATTCCAAGGAGCCAGCAGTAAAAATGCGTTTTTATAGAGCTGTCGTAAAACTTAAAGAATCACTGATATGAAACTAAAAAACATTATTCGATCATACTTCCTCAAGGAGAGCAAAAATGAGTTTAAGCACATTAGTGATTTGGAGAAACAAATACTAATGAGAGTGAGAGAAGAAAAAGAATTGGAGGTTGAATTGGATAAAAATTTCACTCCTGCTCCGAGACCTTTTTGGACTTTCAGATTACCACTTGCTTTTGCGACGATAGTTTTACTAGTCTTCTTTGTCGGAGTCCTTAGCAACAATTCACCAGCCTTTGCCAAAGGATCAATTATCGATGCTCTTATTGGCTTAAAGAACCAATTACAACAAGAGTTAACACAATTGCTCAGCAATGATCCCTCCTACAGAGATAAAGATACTCAGAAGTATAAGCAGACCCAGCAAGAGTGGTGTTCTGTCAGTGCAAGATCTCCCGAGGAACAGGAGAAAGCGGTAGCAGCCATAAGAGATTTTATGGACAGACCGGATGCAAACGTCGAGTATGAATGTGTTGTCAGGAATCCAAATAAACCAGATGAAGAACCCCTTATAGAAACCTACACCTTAGATTTTGATCGATTCATCATCGACATAAAAACAAACCAAGTTATTGAGATGGCAGCCATAGAAGGCACTTGGGGAGAAAATAAGGATGGATCCAGGTGGTCCAGTCCTGAAAAAGAATATGATTATACTCCGCGCTACACACAACTTGAGGCAGCGAGGCAAGCTCGTGAGTTTATAACTGACCACCAAATAGCCCTCGGGGAAATAGACCTAGAAAAACTCACTCTGACTAGGGAAGCAAATAAGGATGAACTTGGGAATTTAAATTACTTCTTTATCTGGAGGGGTGATCCGAGAGAAGAAAATGGCGAAATTTTTACCCCACAACTAACTCTCACAATGACACAAGGTGGCCAGATAGTTCACTTTTCAAATCATCTTAAACGATAGGTGAAAAGTGAAAAACTGGATATTATCAAGAGGCCCGGTATACTTGGGGTGATTTATGAAAAACATAAAGATTATTGCAACAATAACCATAGCAACGATACTTCTTGCTTCGGCGCTTTTTATTACAAATGCCCCGAAAAAAGATGCTGATTCAGTAATTTTTACCATTAGCAGAACAAACCAAGGGCAAACAGCAAAGCGACTCAGTGATGGTGAGTATCTCCGATCCTCATGGGTGCTATCTATAGCGCGCATAATGACCCTCCGCTTCGGCCCAATTGAACCAGGTGGATATAAAATCTCCCAGAGTATGAATGCCCGAGAACTCATAGTCGTCCTTACTTCTGAGCCGCAACTCAAATGGATCACTATCCCAGAAGGACTCAGAAAAGAAGAAATCGGCGAGCGTTTGGCAAAAGAACTTCAGTGGAGTGCTGAAGAACTAGAAAGATGGAACACCACCTATACAGCGATGCGATACGACTACAGAGAAGGAGTGTATTTCCCAGACACTTACCTGATACCAATTGATGAAAATGGACTAGATACGGCTAAGCGAATGATAAATCGTTTCAATGAGCGATTCGACGGCTACCCAGAAGAATTCACAGCAAAGAACATTAAATGGACCACCGCACTCACTCTGGCCTCAATTATCCAACGTGAGGCAGCTGGATCCCACGATATGCCACTAATTGCTGGGATACTATGGAATAGACTTGATCAAAACAAACAACTGGAAATTGATGCCACGGTGCAATACGCAAGAGGAAAAACTGAAAACGGCTGGTGGTCACCCATTAAAGGAAGCGACACTAGAAGCATAGAGTCACCCTTTAATACATATCTCAACAAAGGATTGCCACCTCACCCAATCTCTAACCCAGGTATAGACGCTATTGATGCAGTACTAAATCCAGAAGAAACAGACTGCATTTACTACCTTCACGATAATGATGGAATAATCCATTGCAGTGCATCCTTCGCAGAACACGAGCTAAATATTGACCAATATCTTCGCTAATTACCCGAGTCAGAAGACAGTAATCACCACTAACAAACAGGACTTGACATTCTCAAATTGTTCTGCAATCATTGATGTATGAGAAGTAAGAATAGTAAGACATCTCTTACCACATACTCACCAACTAGCTTCACTTTACCTCAATCATTTTCCTTGATAACCCAGTTTATTAATAACAATCGCTGGGTTATTTATTAATTAATCACAATAGAAAGGAGGTGAAAAAAATGAAAATCAAAAATCAAGCCAAAATCGTGCTACCTGCATTCGCTGCAGTCGTAGCATTAGCAGGATTAGTAACTGCTGTTTCTGCACAGTCTGGCCCAAGTCTCGATGCCCTTACCGAGAGCTTGAAGACCAAGACAGAAGCTGCCATTAACGCTGGCAACGTCAGTGATGGAGTTCACGATGGTGAAAAAGTCTTTACTGGTGATTCCGCTAAGCAATTAGTGGACTTACACAGACAGGCTTCCAACGCGAAGGAAGAATCTCTGGCGCGTCCAGCATCAGAGAGATCAGCTGCAGTCGCAAAAATCCGAGCTTTTAGTGGCAATGACGGTCTCAATCCGGAGTACGTCTCTACTTCTAGATCAAGCTATAACAACCAAGTTAATGCTGAATTCTACATGGTAGGTAAAGACTACTTCGAAGTAGACATGCGAACGAATGAAATCGTTCAATTCGGACCGGCTCCATTGGCAATAGGAGAGGCAGCTAAGGTGTACAACACTGAAGCAAAGTTTGCTCCTGAGCAATTGGAGGTAAAAGCCAGAGAGTTTATCGCTAAGAATGCACCAAATGCTGATCTCAGCAAATTAACTGCAAGCACAGGCGAAAAAAGCGGTACCAACTTCTTCTTCAGATTTACTGATGAATCGAGGAAAGTAGATGGAACCAAACCATTCGTACAGGTTGGATTTACTGTCGGTGGTGACCTTCTCAGCTATACAAATACGCTGGGATTGTAAGCGAGGGCAAAAAAATAAAACAGAAAGGAGGTGAAAAAAATGAAAAAACTATCAAAAATGCTATTCGGGTTACTTGTTGGAGTCTTCATGATGACAACAGGAGCACAAGCTGCCCACGCTGCAGTCTCTATCTATGCGAATGATGGAGGTTACTACACGGCATACGGTCCAGGTCAGTACTGGTACCAGGTGGACAATGAAGGTTACTGCTACGACAGTGGCAGTTGCAGTCCAACTACTATGAAGTATACCTGGTCAGGCTGTTCCTTAAGCAACTATGCTAAGTGGGACAACGGGGTTGGTCCAAGCGGTTGGGCAACGCATGATACCTATATTCCAGGTACCAATGCGACTAATCCAGGAGCTCCGTACCTGCTCAGCTACAACACAGCAAGCCAGTACCACTTCTCTATAAACCAGAATTCATACTATGATGCCTGGGTGAGAACAGACCCAAGCGATCCGTGGTGGTACAACATTGGGAATGTCTGGTTGGATGACAATCCTTGTAACGGCTCGTCCAAAATTGGCTTTGATGAAATGAAGATAGCCGACTAGGTAAGCTTCGTTTTATCTCTGTTCCTGCCTAGCCCCCTTATCAAGGGGCTAGGTTCGTTCTAAGACAAGAAGTAAAACAAAGTAAGATAAGTAGGAAAAGTAATAGACTTGAGTACTTTAATTTGATATATTCAGATCAATAAATATGAGAAAAATAGTGATACCAACCTCAATAGCCGTTCTCCTACTAATCTTTGCCGGAAGCTATCTTTATCTGAAAAACGGTAACTCCTACTCCGAAAACTATCTCCCGCCCGAGCAGCGTGAGACGGTAGAAACCTATTTTATAGAGCATCTGAGAGTAAACCCAACTGAGGCTCAAGAAATGGCCACAAACGGCGCAGATCTCAGGGTAAGCAAGACTACAACCGTTCAGGGAATTATAGGCAATCTTTATTACTACGGTTTTATTGATGATCAGGCAAAATTTAACAAACTTCTAGAGACAACCAAGGATGTTACCCCTGGTAACGAAAATTCAATTAAGGTGGGTACTGAAAATACCATCGATATAAACAGTCATTATTACTTGAACTATGAAATGACCGAGGAAGAAATCGCGGATACCCTGCTAAACAAAGCAAAGTTTGCTAACGACTTTAGCGCTTATAATTACTTATTCATGCCAAGCGGACGTGGTGGACTAAGCCAAAGGTCTGAGGAATAGCACTATGAAATTGAAACCAATAACACTTATCGCTCTGGCTGTAATTACAATGTCTGGTGTATGGATTTATTCTCAAGGAAAAGCTGATACTAGGTCAGCAGAACCAATACCTGAACAGGTTCAAACCACATCGACTCCAGAGCCAACTCCAGGAAGACCACTTAAGCAAAATGAAGAATATCTAGGGGCAATGGGGCTATACCTGACCGTACCCGAGGGAATGACTTTCAGGCAGGACATGGCCAGTGAAATAGCGGTTAACTTTTATATTGAAGACGGTTCCGCCGAAAATCCCACTTATCAGCTTTATGTTGTATATCAGCCCAACAGAACCATAACTGATGACGGTCTGGAGCTCATCAAGAAAGAGATGGAGCCTGATACCATTAAAGAAGCCTTTGTAGGCGATTATAAAGGCTTTGAAGGGCTTATTGCTGGACCGAAGGCTAGATACCAAACTCTCATCATTAAAGAGGGCAAATCCCTCTCTTTCTCTACATGGCCACCGACTGAGGGAAACAAAGCGATTACGGATCAGATCTTATCGAGTGTGAGCTTTGATTAAGTCAACCTTTCCCCTGCCCGGTGGTAGTATAATACTGCTTGAGGAACAATATTATGATAGACCAAATTATGACATTTTTTAGTCAGGACACCTTATCGAATTTAGATGCTAAATGGTCAATTCTTGCATCTGCTGTTGTTGTTATAGGAAGTATTTTTGCTGCTATCAAGATTTTCTTTAAAAAAGGGTCTGGCCAATCTAATAAAGCAAACGTTAACAAAGTCAAAGATTCTGATGTCACCATTAATCAAAAAAACCAATAATAAAGCCGATGTAAGGGATGTTACAAACAGCAAAGTTGATGTAACGCAAGTAAATGTAGAAATAAACATCGCCGGCGAAAAAAAGACAATTACTGCTGAGGGCGATGATTTCCAATCTGTTTTGGAAGGGTTGTTAACTAACCCTCAAAATACTTCCGTCTCCGCCACACTGGATAGCGAATTCCATGACGAGTTGAATTACGCCAGAGACTTAATTGATGGTTATAAACCTAAAGAAGCTCTAGATTATCTAATAGAGCTCAAAAAGAGAATTTGGAGTAAAGCTGGAAATCAAGTTAAGTTTAGGTTGGTAACAAATATTGGTGCGGCTCACCTTTCACTTGGCGATGATAAACAAGCAAGCAAGCACTTTATTGAGGCTCACCAGTACGAAGATTCCGAAAAGTCATGGAGTAACTTAGCCCTCGCACAGTTGTTAGCTAAAAACTTTACAGAGGCTCAGAAAGCGGCTAAAAAGACTTTGAAAATTAATCCCGCAAACGATGGAGCTTATTCGATACTGATTCAATCCCAAAGTGAAGGAAAAAAACTAGACCAAATTATCAAAAGTGTTCCTAAAGAATATCAATCTCTACCGCAAGTGCTGGCCGCTTTTGGCCATGTGGCACTAAGCAAAAATAACTACTCAGAGGCTGAAAAATGGACGAGAAAAGCTTTAAAGGCAAAGGAAAGCGGAGATAGTGGTATCGAAACCAATTTACAAATGGCGGCCGTATTACTTGGCTCAGTTCTTCAAGGAAAAAGTTTGGCTGAAAGTGAAGTAGTAAGAGGCGACAGGAAGGACAGAGTTGAAGAAGCCAGGGACATTCTAAACGATGCATGGAAAACTCTTCGGAGTACCCAATTGATGAACTTTCAAATTCAATGTCTAGGAAACAGAAGCCTGGCGAACCGCATACTTGGGAGTATTGATGACTCGCTCAAAGATATTGACAAAATTCTTGAGATCGAGCCGGACAATACTCATTTTCAATTGATGAAGGCATCCTTATTATTTGAACAGAAGCAGTTCCAAGAAGCAGAAAAATTGGTCACGAAACTCATAGGAAAGGAAGAAACGGCTCCTCTGCTCTTGGCTGAGGTGTTAAGGATGCAGAAAAAATTTGATGATGCTGTCGAGATTCTAAAAAAAGCTCTAGAAAGCGGTCTATCTGTAAATCTGAAAAGAGAGTTTACACGGTACTTAACAGATTTATATCTCCAGATGGGGAATTACAATGAAGCCGCCAAAACAGTGAGCGCCCTTGACGATGAGATTCCAGTAAATTTAGCATCAAAGGCGAGTGTACTGAGACATCAAGGGAAAAATGAAGAAGCAGTCAAAGTCTTGGATAAAGCTAAAGAGTTAATTAAAGACAAGGCAACTTCCATAGAGTTATTATCAATCGCTGCTGAATATTTTCAGCTGGGAAAACTAAAGGAAGCCGTAAGCTTATATGAACAACTGGCAGATACGTCGATGGACAACTTTATAACTCGTAGGTTACTTGATGCTTACTATAGACTTGGGGACGACAAAAAAACGTTGGACACAATTAAAGCCCTAAAAGATAACGACCAATCTGTTGATGATCTTACAGAACTAGAATCTTCTATCTACGAAGATATTGGGGATTTGAAAAAGGCTAGAAAAGTTTGTGAAAAGCATTTGGAAAAATATTCGGACGATCATTCTGTAAAAGTCAGGTTAGCAATGGTGTTATTCCGAGATCAAAAAATAAAAATACTAAAAGAGCTACTCCAGGCTGGCATAAGTGACTCTGATCTTCCGTTGCCAAAAAGAATTCAACTTTCTCAAGTATATTCCCTCGTTGATGACTCGATGAGTGCTTTGAAAGTTATGTACGAAGCTCGGAGGATCTTTTATGATGACAGTGAGTCTCATGCTAAATATATTGCGTTATTTTTCAATAGAGAGAAAAGCTTGGATTTCTCAACACCACAAGTAGCTGTTGATACTGCTGTTTGCATAGAAGGTAAGAGGGCAAATAAGCGCTGGTATGTTATTGAGGACAGGGGAAAAAGTAACCCTCAGAACGGTGAGCTTCCACTAAGTCATCCACTAGTAAAGGAACTTTTAGGGAAAAAGGTTGGTGACACAGTAGTCTTGCATTCCAACGATCTCCAAGACCAGAAAGGGAAAGTAATCGAGATTAAGAGTAAATATGTTCACGCTGTCCACGAGAGCGGTGAAATTTTCAATGAAATGTTTCCGAGTGATAAAAGTTTTATGTCTTTGTCTCTGGACTTTTCTGAAAAAGAGAAAAAACTACCGGAAGCTTTTACAAAAATGCTCGATCAATACCGTGAGCGACACAATCGGATCACAGAAATTTACCAAGCTGGGAATATTACCCTTTGGATTTTGTCATCAATGTTAGGACGTAATGTGATAGATGCCTGGGGCTACGCGATAGGAAATAAAGAGCTAGGAATTCGTTGTGCTTTGGGCAATCTAGATGAAAGAAACGAAGCTGACGCTCTACTCAATCAAGAGTCGCACTCTGTGGCAATCGATCTCACTTCAATATTGACTCTTCATGGAATCGGATTGGCTGATATTGTCGCTGACAATTTCGAGCGTTTAATAGTACCTCAATCTACACGAGATTTGTTGGTGGAAGTTTTGGCAACAAGAAAAGGCATTCAATCAGATGGATTTATGTCTGTTGGGAAAGGCAATGATGGAAAATATGTAAGAGAAAATATATCAAAAGAACAAATTGAAGATAATACAAAATTCCTCGAGTCGGTTCTAGATTGGGTAAATAAACGATGTGATATCGTTCCATGCAGGGAAGCTCTAAAGCTTGAACAAAGCAAAAAAAGCATGATGTACGACACTTTGGGAAGACCATATGCTGAAACAGGGCTCTTGGCCAAGCAAGAAAATGTACCCATGTACTCTGATGAGTTGTGGCTGAGAGCCATAATGAGGAACGAATTTGGAGTGACAGGTGTGTGGATTCAGCCGGTTCTGAAACGTTTAGTAATTGAAGCTAAGTTGCCTCGGGAAGAGTATGAAAAAGCCTTAGTAAAGTTAATTTTATCGAATTACAGCTATATTTCTATTGATTCAGAAACGCTTCTGGAAGCAGCAAATCAGGCAGATTGGCATTCAAGTACCCCATTCATAGAAGTATTACGGCTGTTAGGTAGCAGTGCCGACTCAAATTCAACCTTAGTGGTAGTAGAGGATTTTGCCATTGGTCTTTTCTCTCGTCAAATATATCTCCCTGGCTATAGTGAATTGTTTAGTCACGTTTTAGACATTGCAGCCCCAACCATCAACCGCCACAAATATATTCGAATTCTTTCAGCAAGGTTGAGGCGCAAATTAGCCTTGACTCCCAATGTCCTAAATACTATTGAGAGGGAGATCAATGAGTGGTTGCGGTGGCAATCACTCTAAACTCCCGACTTTGATTAACCCTAGATATGGGCACAACACAACTTTTTAACCTCTCTCATTTTCTAGATCATCCAATAAGCCCTCGGCATCTTCTAAATCACCATTCTCAATAAGGTCTGCAATCTCGTCTCGCTCTTCATCGAAAGTTACATCTTCCAGATCCTCAAGTCTTGATTCTAAATCATTACGATTATTCATTAGCAATTTTTCTTAGTACTTCCAATATCCTAACCATAGCAAAAGTGTCTAAGGTGCAATACTTACTTAAGTCTTCCATAATCTGAGGTCTCCTATCTGGGTGTTTTCCTTCTAGAACAACCTGAGTCCACATTCTTCTTGCAAGGAGGCCATTCCCAACATTTAGCTCTTTGTAGCTCAACTCGGGAGCCAGGGGGCAGGTACCCGAAAATTTAGACACTTTGTCTTTTCCTAGAGCATAATGAATAATTGTGCTCATGAAAGGAAAATATGAAGGGTAAAATCATTCCCAAAGAGATCAGGGACGAAATTCTTGAAAAGGTTCATCGAGGTGAAAAAGTAGCTGATCTAACCAAAGTCTATGGTTTAGGACAAAAAACTATCTACAGTTGGCTGAGTAAAACTGTTAACTCTAGTATGAGCAGTTTAGCTATCTCAGGGTTAAAGAGAGAAAATGAAGCTCTTAAAGTCTTGGTTGGTGAATTATCTCTGCAAGTTAGTAAACGGGGGAAAAAAGGCAGGAATTACTAAAATGCTGACTAGTGTAATTCCCAAACCAAACAAGACTAAAATCTCCACTAAGCTTGGAGTCTCCAGAAGCTCACTCTACTACCAATCAAGCAAAGATCAGCTAGATGAACAAGAAAAACTAAT